>Ga0126336_10000806_pt1 | contig 14449 bp, 7 predicted proteins | sample SidCmetagenome_FD_92530 | JGI IMG/M metagenome (GOLD analysis project Ga0126336, IMG submission 92530) | Coral microbial communities from El Islote,Puerto Morelos, Mexico - Siderastrea C C metagenome | ecosystem: Host-associated > Invertebrates > Cnidaria > Coral | place: El Islote,Puerto...
TATTTGGAAAGAAGTTAAGTTTATTGATCGCGACCCTCACTGGTACACACGTAGGGTCAAAGAGGCTATCCATATAAGACTTCATCCTAATAACATCAATAGAGATAGTGGAATCGAAATTCCGGAAGCTTGGATACCTACGATCAAAAAACACAACAGCCGATCAACCACAAAGCGGACCTGTGAGGGAATAGCATGTAATAGTCGGAATAACAATGAGGATCGAAATGCACCAATAGCAGCGAATCAACATTCTACAAATAGCGACACCTAAACAATCGACTTCATCGCCTGATGAAGACTAGCAGTAGTGCAGTCGAAACGTCGCGATCAACAACTCAAAGCGATTCCATCGTGAGACAAACGAATAAACGTTCATCTTGCCTAACTTTTAAATCGTTTGGAAAACTCGTTCAACATAGTACAACAAAGTTGGATGCAACGAAGTTGGATTCAACAATCTGCTTGTCCGTGACGTGAAGTCTGTCTATAGTTTGCAAGAGTGAAATTTTTACTTGCCTGCACAGTTTCTTGAGAGGCAAGCAGAGCTTGCTCTTTCTCCTCCAGTAGCAGTCTTGTATTTTGAGAATCTGCAGTTGAACCATTAACATCTTGGTACGAATGCGAACGAGGAACTTTCCTACGGCCAGACAAATCAACAAACACACTTAGCACAAGAACTTAAAATCACTAGTAAATTGAGGTGGCAGCACAGTTGGAGAGTCAAGTTTTGTATTCGTGCAGCAGCGTTTTCGCAAGTTGCGTTATTGCTAGAGAAGCTTTTCCCGCGACTTGCGACTTCAGCTTCAGATTCTCATCACTAATTCTTTGGGTAATCTTCGGCGATCTTCAAAAGACCAGCTCATGATCGAAAATCTTCGGAAGCCTACTTGTCATATATCTAAAGAAATCTTCGGAAAACATCCGCTCGGTTTTTCTAAAAATACCACAACTTGGGAAAGGCCTTTTTGAAGTCGAAGGTGGTCATCAGCCCGGGAATGTTACTTAGTTTAGTATACTCCATGATAGATCTATCACCAATTGATCTCACTGCATCAAAGATAGTTCTGCCTTTCACATATGCGCATTGATTCTCGTGTATAATTTCAGGGAGAACTTTCTCTAACCTTGTAGCCAGGGTTTTGGATCCAATTTTGTCATCTACATTCAGTAAAGATATAGGTCTCCAAGTTTCCACAAATCTTTCATCTTTATCTTTCTTCTCGATAAGTCGAATTATTCCCTGTCTTTGCGAATTTGACAGCTTCCCGTTGCCGGGCGATTTGTTATTTTTTAAAGTGTCTCGAACATTTAAACATTCAGCGTATGTTAGGGACCCTTCACACTGACGCTGCAGCTTCTCTGATAGTTGGGGTGTTCCTAAGTTTCTAATGTAACTACGAATACCATCCACGCAAGTATCCTTATCCTTGTTGTCATAAAGATCTTGATAAAAACCTTTTAATTCGGCCATGATGGCTTTACTGTTTGTGATTTCTTTTCCGTTTTTGTCCGCTAATCTCCTTATGCAAGTTTTCATTTTGCTGTTTTTCTCTAGGCTTAGAAAGTATTTATTATTTTTTTCCCCTTTTTCATACCAATTCGCCCTCGAACGTATCGTATTGCCTTGAATGAAGTAGTCATACAAAGAATTATATTCGATTTTTAACTCTTCAAGAGCTTCAATATTTTCCTCGGTTGGATTCTCTGCACATAATTTTTCATTCTCTTTTGATTTGTTTTCAACATCTTGAAACTTATTTCTTCTTTCTTTGGTCTTATCCTTACTGTAGGAAATAGTGAATTGCCTTATTTTATATTTAATCAAATCCCGAAGAAGGCGTTTGTCTTGAACATCTGCAAATTCCTGTATCCACTCACCATACTTAGCGGTAATTAACTCAACGTAGTTTTCATCATTTAAAAGGCTCGAATTGAAACTCCAGTGTGAAGGGCCCCGAACTTGATCTTCAATGCTATTTATTTGCAAAGTAATAGCCGAGTGGTCGGACTTTATTGAGGGGATAATGTCAGTGTGTTCAATTATATCCAGAAGGCAGTCACTAATTAGCCAATGAACCAAACGCCGTTGAATAAGAGGTCTCTTCTGCCTCCTTGTATATTGTTTTTTATCAGTGTCCCTGATTCGCCAGATGTCGACCAAATCAAAAGCCAGTTTGATGTCTATTATATTTTTAACCGAGTCTTTCCTAATTGTTTTCTGGACTGCGCTGTCTAGCTCAGGATCTAAATGAGCATTAAAACACCGTTTCACAGACCGAGTATGAAAATGGTATACTCGGGATAAATTGGGCTCCAGGTTTTCCTTGATGCGCAAGTATGTCTCCCCTAAACATCAAGGGAATGCAGAACAGCAGGATAAGCAAGTCCTCTGGGAGGCAGCAACATAAAAAACTTAAATACTTTAACATAAAATATTAGGAGTCACAATTACAGCATGTCGCACTGCAATGTAATGCGATTTTATACACCTGTCGCGGCGAACTTTGATCGCCAGCGAAAATCTTCAAGTGTGCCCGTTCTCGGGATGGCGATTTTGCAGCAATATTGATCGCCGCGACGCGCGACTAAAAAATGCCAGATATCGGCGATTAAAATTCGCCGCGATTCTGCCAAAATCGCCGGCAATCGTCTAGTGTGTCCGCTCCCACGAAAATGGTCAGCGATCTCTGGCGATCAAATTTGCCGCAACGAGCGCATAAAATCACCTTAGTTTATTGCTGGCCTAAGCGGAGAGGGGGGGGGAGGATTGAATGCAGGGATCGTCCAACAAGAGTCATACTTAACTAACTTACCCTTTACCCTGATGTACAGTAGCAAGTTTTGATTTCTCCCCGGGCAGTGGGCCAGCATAAGCCCCACCCTTTCCCTCTTTGCTCTTGTGACGAGCATGTGCACCTCTGGGACTGTCACCAGTTTGCTTGTCTGGTGGGTGTGACTGATATGGGGCAGATCCTTGAGGACCACCAACCTGCTGAGGGAAAAAGCGATTTAGCTCGACCCTTCAACCCCCAATATCCCCATGCATATTCTCTTCACTGGCTCCATGTATTTCTTATGTAAATAGTTGGGAGAATTTGCTTAAACATCAACACCTTTCATGTCTGGTGATCATTTTCAATTACTTTAATTACTTTGTGTCTCCACTCGTCCAGCTTGTAGAGTAACTGGGGTTTGCGAGCCATAAAGGTCGGCACACACGAGGGGACTAGTCCCTGCGACTGGTCCCCTGTAGTGTGTACACAAAGGAAATGGTTGCGGGGACAAGTCCCTTGAAGGGTTTAAATTTAGGGCGCTTTAACTGAAATTCGCCGAAATGTGGAGACGAAAAATAAGGCGATCCTCAACAATGGAACCGAATTTTCTAGATTAACCACAAAACATTAAAATAAATCAACTGCAAACCGGTTCATACCTCGTGCGGTCTATCAGTGTTTGTCATTTGCAATTTCGATAAAGTTTTTTCTCCAGTGTCCTGTATTGCTGATACAGAAGCGTAAAAAGACAACTGTTCGATCAAGACATACAAGAAGACAAGGTCAACTGGAAAAAAAGTAAAAGATCCGATGAAATATTTTCATTTGGTCGCAGGGACTTGTCCCACGAATAGTACACACGAAGGGACCAAGCATAGTTTGTGGGACTAGTCCCCGGGACTGGTCCCACGAATTCAGACAAGTTTGAATTTGTGGGACTAGTCGCAGGGACCAAATTTTGGTCCCTGCGACTACATTTTTTGACTAAAATGGGTAGTGCACACGAAGGGACTTGGTCCCCGGGACTAGTCGCAGGGGCCAGTCGTAGGGACTACTGAGTCCCCTCGTGTGTGCCGACCTTAATAGTGAGTATGTTCAGGGTGCTTCTTGCCACACCCTGGTGCGATGCAGATGTGCTGAAACTTGCAACGTGGCCAATGACATCCGGTTGGTGAGTTGTAGAGCTTGCAAATAGAAAGTTCTGTGGACGATTTACTGCCCCTTGCCCTCGCGGGTGGGATATGGTTTGACGGAGAGGTTCCTTGGCGTTTCTTGTGTAACTGTTGGGAATCACTGCCCCAGCGAAACCCGTGGCGGTGTTGGAGTTTGCGGTACTCGTTGTCGTAGAGAATAACGGACTGCCACGTGTGCTCTTCGATTAGCTCCGATACCTTAACTATGTAGGCAAGGTAGTCTTGAATCGCCGTGATATCCATATTCTGACGCTTGAGAAGTACGTTTAGCATCTTAACGCTAGCCCCCATGCATCCACTGCGAGAGCGTGATGGTTTCAAGAGCCGGTGTTTTCTTTTTGAACGTCCGCACAATGACCTGAGCGCCACCACTCGAACCTATCTCTTGTTCTTCTGGCTCAGTAGAACCTGAGTACACGTCCACAAAATCGGGAATGAGAATGGGTTTATCTTCCTTTTTACTGCGTTTGGTTTTCCGAGGAACACATGCGGGCTTAAGTCGACTCTATTCGTATCTCCCTGCGCTTGGCCCGCTGGTGGGATAGTTGAGTGGAAGCTTTGCGGCAGGTCATAAAGGCCCCCACAGCTAACCAGGGCATCTAAGCCCCCTCCATTGTCCAACTTCTTTAGCAGCTCGTGGAGGCCTTGGCCTTTGGCGAGGCTGGTTGTTGTTATTGGCTCCGTTAATTTCGCTGGTTGAGCAGGTGCTCTCAGCTCGTTCACGGCTTTGGACAAAAGCTTGTTTTGGCCTTTTGTTAAACCAAGCTCGGCTATGTCGCTCGGTGAGAGGAGTTTCACTGCTTCCATAACATGGAGGTCTTGGTCCTTCAAGATGGTAGCTGTTTTTGGTGTAAGCCCATTTGACTCGCACCATTGAGAAAAATCAAACTCCGCTGACATTGTAGCTAAAATTACAGCAGCTTGTATCGCAAACGCTCACTAAATGAAACTAGCACTCTGGATCTATGGATCACGCATTGATAGACGTACATTTCTCGCACAACGTAATTTCCTACCGTAAAGATACGCCGGCATTTTATCTAACTATTATCTACCACATTAGCATGTATGCTAAAGTATCTTGAGACATTAACAAAGTTATTATTATGATTTCCTTTATTCTCATGACCTGTATATTTGATCAAGACAAGGAAATTGAATGATTGGTTGCAACCATTTCCATCCTAGCGATCTGCAGCCAAACACACTACGGTAACTGGAGTCTTACAGAACTGATGGGGTAGTTTTAAATAAAACTCAAGCAGTATTTTGTTTCCTCTGATTAAAATATGTCTTTCACATAGCTTTTCAAAGTTATCCTAAAAATTGGTGATAGCGTCCCTTTAAGCCCCTGTTGGGACAAACATCTCAGTAATTTCTCCATACAATCTCACTACTTGATCTCACATACAGGTCATGAGGATAAAGAAAATGGTTACCAAAGATGAAATGTCTTGATGAGTAGGCCCATTCTCCCAACTACTACTATACTAATATGGAGAACAGTAAGGAGAACATCCATATTGATATTGGGGCTTAAAAGGTTAATACTGGAGTCCACTTCTATCTATCATCATGCAAGTGATAACAAAACTGCCTGAGAACAATAAAAAATAAAGTTATACTTAGTTTGTAATGACCAAAGGGACTACAAGAAAAATAATTATATGATCTACTTCCCACACGGAAGCTCTACAAAATACAAGAAGAAGTCCCAATTTTAATTTGAGCGAGTCAGCGAGTCAGCAAGCCAGTGATTGAGTGTAACGCTGACTCTGGGAGATGTTTGTAAGAACATATTAACCCTTGAAGCCCCAATAGTGACAAGCGTCGAATATCTCCTTACACTATTTCTACTTGATCAAACATACAGGTCATGAGAACAAAGGAAATGATCACCAGTGATCAAATGTCTTGATTTTTGATCAAATCTCCCAACTAGTAACATAAGAAATATGAGGAGAATAGTAGGAGAATATGGATATTAATATAGGGGCTTGAAGGGTTAAAGCAAAATTGTATTGTGATTGGTACAATTAGCATTTGCCATATCTAACTTAGCATTCTAGGAAATAGCAGTTTTATGACTAGTTGACTAGTTGATGAATTATGCAGTGGAATTACACTGTAATGGACCACTTTAGAAAACATAATACTAAACGGCATGTACAGTGTATGCTGTGGAACAAGCTGAAATTCTATAAACTATAATTACAATTTTAAGACCTCATGGTAATACAGCATTCCATTAATGGTTAGTTGGAAGGAAATATCCAGTTTTTGCAACAGAGCCTTCTATGGAGATATATTTTCTTCCAACTTACTGGTATATAGAGCAGTTTATGTTCTATTTGCATACTCACATCATTCATTGGATTTGGTTGTTGGCTGTAACCAGCATTAAATGCATATCCATAATTATTCTCTGGTCCTGTGTGATCAGAACATTAACAGATTATTAACTAAAATTTGTGTAACATTTGGAACTAAACTGGACCAAGGTAAATTTTGATCTCGGCTCCTGTTCCAAATGAACTGTCCAGTTTAGTTAAGGTTGACACACATGAAGGAAATAACCCCTGCAACCCCTGCAGTTAGCCTCGGGGACAAAATCTTTTTGTTTTAACTATCTTTTTGTCTAAAAAAAACAGTCAGGAGGACAGAATTTGGTCCCTGGGACTTCTCCTATAAATTCAGTAACTGATCTCAGTTTGTGGGACTAGTTGCAGGGTCTGTTCCCTTCAAACCGGGGTGCTTTCCATTCGACCAAAATCCCTGGAAATTTTGCTCCAAAACTGACTGGAACAGTTTGGTCCAACCAGAAAAGTTTTGGAAAAGAAGGTCCACCATGCGAGGTGGACCACTTTTTTTGGTTGGACCAATCTGATCGGAAATTCTGTTCCACGCGACAAATTTCCATTTTCAGTACCTCTCTGTCTTTAATTCATGTCCAAGAGGGAAGGGAAAGGTAATTAGTACAACCAGGCTGGTGCAACCAACTGGAAAATTTCCAGAAATACTGTTCCATTCCCTAGTACATGAAATTTTCCAAATTTCAAAGCAGAATTTTTGGTCAAATGGAAAGAGCCCAGGTGTTGTCCACTTTTGCGACTACTGAGTTACTGTGACCAAATAAACTATAAGCCGAATTGAAAACCGATTGGCAACAAATGTCTCTGCAACCAGCCTCTTATGTAAAAGCTCAGTTGGGAGTTGAGAGTTGTCCCTGTGACAAGTCCTTGAAACTACCTTATTATGGGAAATTAACACTCCATGAAATTAAAGTGAATTGTAAAACTTTGTGTTAATTTTTGTGAGCATTAATTTCTGCATTGTTAATTACAGTAAGTGAAGTGTTAATTCCACGCCCTTAACTTCCATCACTTTAAACCTCAAATTCTGGATCCAGTCCAGACATTCTTGACACCTAGAAAACAATAGCTTTCCAACATTTAGGCAGAATTAAATGCACATTCCCTGTAAAGAAATTGCCACACACACCTGTAGATCTCTTTTGTTCAGAATTTTAAATTCAGTCATGCAAAAAAAATTGTTCCAGTTGTGACCACAACTGTGTTTCTTTGTGTTACTTGCATTAATTTCCCTCATTTTGAAATTATTGGGGTCAGTAATTTTCCCTTCAATTTGCATTAAGGTTACTCTAGACCTTCACGGGTGTCCTCCCGTGTCCTCCGGGAAAAAATCTGTATGCGCGTCATTTTAAAGGAAAACAAGGCAAACTATATATCATTGGAAAGTTTAATAAATGTAGATTTCGGAAAAAAATATGAATTGCCACTTTTTTTAATTCCACAAAAGAAAATTGCAAAAATGACTGCGAAACCGGCCATACGTCATTCAGTCAGACAAATGAATTAATAGGGTACCAAATTTCGGAAGATTTCTGTGAAACTTGGCCTGAACCTTCCTTAGATGTTGTGAAACAAGTATTGGGGATTTTTATAATTTACAATATTTCACCCATGGCGATTTTTAATGCAATCTGCATCCCGTATTCTTTGCTGCTCAAACCTTAAGGATTAATTAAAAAGTAACCGGTCAGAATATCGAAAAACGCTGCGCTTGGATTTGATACCCTATTAATTCAATTGAATGACACATGGCCATTTTCGCGATTGTTTGCTATTTCTTTTGTGGAATTAAAGAAACCGGCAACTCATATTTTTTTCCGAAATCTACATTTATTAAGCTTTCCAACGATATATAGTTTGCCATGTTTTCCTTTAAAATGGCGCACATACGAATTTTTTCCCGGAGGACACCCGCAAAGGTTTGGAGTAACCTTAATTTAAGTCACGTTAATTTCAAAAACCTTAATTAACACAAACGTTAATTTCCTGTAACAAGGTAGCTAGCCTCTTCAGGTGTGTCATGCATGTGACTAATTGCTGTGAGGAATAGTCCCTGCAAGTAGCCCACGGTGATATTTGCATTTGAAAAATAAAATTTAAATCGCTTTACCAAGGTATGCCTGGCCATCATTGTACAAATACGGTTCATTGTCAGATATGGGTCCATTTGAAGAGAACTCATCATACACTTGCTGTTGCTTGCGTAAACTATCAGCCTTCTTCTTAGCAATGTACTTCTCAATCTAAAACAACCAAAATTTTTCATCATCATACAAGTTATAAACGATGATCACATCAGCAGAGTAAACTGAATGTAAAATGGTAATCTAAGTCAGTGCATTCAGAGCTAGCGATTGTACATGTATATTTGGTATGGCACAGCATTTAAAGCATTTCTCAAAACTTGTGCAACCAAAATCTGAATGGACAAGTGGAAATGAAAACAATTTGTTCAGCTTTCTGTAAGAATCTTGTGATGCTATGATGAAGACAGTTACAAACTGAGTAAAATAAAGTACTTACTTTCATCCTGAGATTTGCCAACACAACTTCTATCACTCCCGCTTTACATTCAACAACATCCTTAACAGTCGACTTTGGCACAGAATAGCTTAGCTTTGAAAAGACCTTTCCTGAAAGCAAAACTCACAGTTACATGCAACAGTGGCAGTTTTTTCAGTTCACGTATTCAAGAAAAATGAACACTTAACCCTAATTCAGCCCCAACAATCAATGACCAACATCTAATTTCACAGATTGTGTTATGACACATCAAATCTTGAGAATGAAAGAAGTTATCACTTAGGGTGAAATGCCTTGATCTTTAGAATAATTCTCCCAACTAGTACCATAGGGAATGTATGGAGTCTAGAGGAGAGAATGTATATGCTGATATTGCTGAGTGGAGCCCAAAGGGTTACATTCTTGTTAAATTATGGGAAAAAGGACAAAATGCATTAATCATCATCCCTATGTCCATGATGATAAAATCACTCAGGCCACCACACGTAACTACATAAAATTATTTAACTCAACAGCTACGGTTTAATCTTACAAACCGTTTTGAATTCATTAGTGCCATAATCTCTTTCTCTTCAATTCTTTTTCCCACTGGTCAAATGAATTTAATTAATTCACACATCATAAAATAACATTTGTCATTTGACAGGTGGAACATTAATGTATGGTTCCAGAAAATATCCATGCCCTCAGACTATGGATGGCAAGTTTAATTTGAACCCCCCACCCCTCCGAAAATTCCTCTTTAACTTCATGAATATATTTTCCTTTAAAATTTTTGGCCTTTGCCCCCCCCCCCCTCCCCCCCCCACCTGAATTTGCAAGCATCATGGGATAGGCATGGATATTTTATGGAACCACACAACAGAACTTACAAAAATGAGCAGCTCTCGTACTGACTTAATGGGTTTGTCACAAACTGGGATCATGGACTCAAATCCATCAGCCCTCATGAACATATTTCAGGTTCTACTTGCGACTGTTTAATCCTATAAACCTTGGCGTTTTTCAGAGGTTTTGGAAAAAATAAAAAATCCAGTTTAAGAACATGACGTAATTCACGGACCTCTCTCTTCTCAATGAATCTCTTTTCAGTTTTTTCTTCTTCAGTTCATGTGAATTCATTTAATTCACACCTGGTGACTAATTACAGTACAAATTACACATTCATAAGTATAATAAATGGATTATTGCTGCACAGTAGCTGTTGATCCCAGACCAAACTATTGTTATTTTAACCTGACAGGATTTTACACTAAATTTTTAATTAAACAAATCAAATTTGAACACATGTCTACTATTGCCTTCCTATACTCACTGTTTAGTGTATCCCAGTTTATCAACTTCTGACCCTGTGAACTTGCAGAGGAGTAGTTATGGAGTTCCACCATTTTGGGAAGGAAGTGTGCAACAATTTCTGCTACAAGAACTAAAAAATATTTATATATTGTTACAATAATTATAATAATAATATATAAATAACATTAGTATATAAATTAGCGTGAATGGGTAAATAGATAAATACACTGTATAATAAATTTATTATTGTAACCAAAAAAACTGACCCCATTCCACCCAAATAAGAGGTAATTATCTGCAATATATGGGTTTCTTGTTGGCTGTTGAGCTTGCAAAAGAGGACAGTTATAAATTGAGTTCTTCAAACACGTTTTGGAGTGTGGGGCTGAAGAGCTAGGACATTAAGTTGAATCACCTTAGGTTACTAATAATTTTGTAGTCCAGATTTTACCAGCCAGTAACAGGGCTGTCATAAAGTTTTGAGTCACTTGTTGCCTTGGTCTAAATGCCCGTAACAAACTTGTTGCTTTGCGAGTAAATTATACCAACAAGAGCCAAGTTCAACCGTAACATGTAAAGGTACCATCAAACATACTCAGCCGTTACAGGTGTTACGGGTTACAGTCCTTAATGACAGCCCTGAGTGAGTTTATGAAATAAACTAGTAACAATTACAGTCAACGCGGTGTACGCATGAACGATCATGGAATGAAGATTGCATTCTTCACATGCGCATTCCTTTCTTTAATTGGATGACCGTATTCTTGTAGACAGATTGAAAGATAACGAGTTTTTTTTAGATGAACGAAATTGATTCTTCGAAAGTTCACACGTAACATCAGAAATTGTCTACATCATGGCGCACTTGGAAGAAGTGCTAATCAATTACTTCTGAAAGGGATGTCATCCGTTATCAAGGACCTTTACCTCCACAAGAAAATGGTTGAGTCGTCGCGTGGACTCAATTAGTGTCCGATGATTTTATGAACAACTCCTTTTGGTACTCTCGTGTTCCGTGGTTCCGTGGAATATCTGACAACCCCAATCCAGAATTGAAAAGGTTAACGATTTTGTTCCTTGCATTAGAAGGCAAAGGTTCGTACTCATTCCCGTTGCATTAGAAGGCAAAGGTTTACCAGGATCGTTAAAGTCCCCAAGCAAATTTCTTGCCATTTGGAGTTAGGAAACCTAAACTTTCATGTTCTGATCATGTGCAAATCTATGTACACCAGCCGCAACATACTGCGGTGAAAATAAAATTGTGGATTTTCTTTCTAAGATTGCTGTTGTCGATTTTCTCTTTACGGGTTATTTTTGTCGGCTTTATGTTCTCGCCATTTTTTGGGCCGGGCTTGAAAACAATAAAAATATCATGCGTGACATCCCGGAAAACTGAGCTAAAAAAACTAACTTTTCAATTCTGTTCGGAAAGTTTGAATTATTATTACGATGTTACAAAAAAAATTTCGAATAACTAAAATAGTGTTTCGAAATCCAAGTTTCAAAGAATCGCTAAATTTTTTTAAGAATGAAATCGAAGAATGAACTAATTGATGAATATTTGAAATTGAACGTTCATGCGTGAAGCGCGTTGACTGTAAGTTTCTTGCTTCAGTTTTGTTTTGGCTCTCTATTAGGAGCTATAGAGTTCCATATATTAATGGAACTGTCCACATAGAGGTAAAAATGTTTGTATTTATTTTGGTCTCTTTTAGACAAAGTAAACTGTCCATAACAGGGAAGAACCTTTTTTATAGAAATGTCCCTAAGGAAAGTTCTGACCATACCAAAACAACAATTTTACCGGCAGAATAAAACAAACTCAAAAATATCAAACGACTAAGTTCCAACACATGTATGTTTGATGATCAAAGAGTTAACACTTGTGTTTGAATTTGTTGTCCTTTAAGAAACAAGTTAACACAATAAAATTCAATTTAACCTAAGCCCAGGTTATAAAGACAGTCAACATTCTTTGTGTAGCTGCACGTAATTGGCCAATTATTCATATACATTACATCTTGTTTTGTTTTGTGTCAACAGATCAGTGTTTGTGTTGTAACTAAAACACCTTATGAAAATTTTCATAGTAACTTAAACTTTGGAATACAAGGAATTATCCCAAAATCTCCACAATAATTGCAAGATAAACTTAATTTATTAACAAGTTAATTAAGAGACGATCGTTGTTGGACATCATGATATTCTTCATGCTTTTTGACAGTTATTTTTCGACATTACTACTTCTTAGTGGTCAATAACCAATTTCTGCAAGCAGTAGACGAAATACTAAAGCACTATAATTACCTCCATCGCTGAAATCTCTCCAAATGTTTCGCTTCGGACGAGATAAATTGATCTCATCGATCCAAGTGTACAGTTCTTGCAGACCATCTTCATCCAAGCTGGTTATAAGTTGATTTGGCGAGTCTAATGCACCGGACATCACGTATAAATCCCTTAAAAACTCAACGTTTTCTTTTGAAAATCGAATTGCTTGTCATGTCATCGTTTAAATGTTCTTGGAAAACGCACAACACTATCATGCAGTGACTCACTTGACCGCCATATTGTTTTACAATGCAACTGTTGTCATGACGTCAAACAGAATAGCAGTGCATCACGGGATTAGTTGATAGAGGAGAAACCAATATGGCGGCCTGATTGGCCGGATAGGACAAAACTCTAGATCTATATATATTTCTGCGTAGAAACTCAGAAAGTCTTCCTCGCCATGGCATTAAACTCGAAACAGGCTAAAGAAAAGTCTGATTCTGGAAAAAGCGATGATCGAGACTGGCCTGACTTTGTTTGCGGTGCTGGAGCGGCGGCTGTGAATATCCTTGTAACGTTTCCCGCCTACAAAGTGATGTTTCGACAACAAGTTGAAGGGTTAAGATTTCGCAAGGCCCTTGGCCAGGTCCTGAGAGAAGGAGTATCGAACCTTTACCGCGGTGTTGGACCTCCGTTGATGCAAAAAGGCACTTCGCTAGCAATAATGTTCGGTTCCTATCACAAGTTTCAAAGAGTGCTTTCGAGGACTTTCACAAATACACCTTCTGTTATCACAAATGCAGCGGCTGCTATGCTAGCTGGAAGTTTAGAAGCGACTCTGACGCCATTTGAACGAATACAAACTCTGCTGTCTCACCGAGGCCATAACGAAAGATTCGCAAACACTTTTCATGCTTTTAGAGTACTAGGAAAGCAATATGAGTTTCGTGAATATTACCGAGGTCTGACCCCAATACTTATGAGAAATGGGCCCTCTAATGTACTGTTCTTTGGCTTGAGAGGTCCTTTAAAATCCGCGCTACCTGAAGCAAAGTCAAGCATTGGGAATGCAGCCAATGATTTTGTCAGCGGTGCAGTGTTAGGTGCTTGCTTGAGTACTTTTTTCTTCCCAATTAATGTTGTTAAAAGCCAAATGCAGAAGCAACTTGGAGGAGAATTTACCAGCTGTTCTAAGGCTTTCATTGTTGTCTTTCGAGAGCGTGGAGGACGGATACGACCATTGTTCTATGGAGTATCACTGAACTACACGAGAGCATTGGTGTCCTGGGGTATTATCAATTGTACATATGAAGTGCTGAAAAAGATGACTGGCTATGGGCATTTTATAAGCAAAAGGAAATATGCAAAGACATAGTTTTGCCGTGGATGTTTAGCAATGAGTGATTGGCAGGTTCCCTGCTTTGGTTGGCATTGTATGGACAGGTGCTGGGTGAGACGTTGTTTGTATCAAATGATTTTCTTGTGTTCGGTGTGTAGCACAAGGACAGGGGAAATGAAAGAATTCCAGTGCATGAAAATGAATAAAATTCCCGGGAAATGAAAGAATTCCCAGACATCCTTTGAGATGGCCTGTTTCATGCACTGTTCATTTCACCCTGCAGTTTAAAGATGTACATGTAATCACCCGGTCACAATTATGTTTTGTGCCACAGGTTTACCATCCCTTGTGTGGTGGGCTGTGCATTTATAATGGCTGTATCAGTTTATCAAACTAGTGAAACTAAAGACGGAATTTTGGGCTTTTAAAACTGACAAACATGAAGGGAAAACTCATAAAATTGTTTTTCTTTGTGTACTTTGGCAGTTTAAGGCTGTGGCTCATTATGTTGAAAACATTGCTTTTGCAAGCTAAGTCACCAAAGTAAAAACAGAAAACAATGCAAAACAACATGGCAGCAATTATGAGTTTTTATTTCATTTTCGTCAATTTCAAAAGCCATGAATTTCACCTCTGGCTTTAGTTTTGCTAGTTAGCTCCACATATAAACCCACA
>Ga0126336_10000807_pt1 | contig 14441 bp, 6 predicted proteins | sample SidCmetagenome_FD_92530 | JGI IMG/M metagenome (GOLD analysis project Ga0126336, IMG submission 92530) | Coral microbial communities from El Islote,Puerto Morelos, Mexico - Siderastrea C C metagenome | ecosystem: Host-associated > Invertebrates > Cnidaria > Coral | place: El Islote,Puerto...
AACACTGGTTCTAATTTGATGAGAGGTGTATTACTAATGATTAACTAATAATTATAATATTGTTTTCCGGTCTCACTTGTAATAATAATAATAATAATAATAATAATAATAATAATAATAAATCCAGGCATTTTATCTTAGGAGGTCCTTTTAACATGTCCGACGATCAATCCCGTCGCTTTTATATGCCCTTCCTCTAATCCCCTCCCCTCTCCGGCTCTATACGTTGCAAGTTGTTAAGTACTTTCAATAAAATCTGAGCCTTTTCTGCTGCCTTGTCTTTCTGTGAACTGTCCACACTTTTAAATTGAGGATCGTATGTGTGGCTCCAAAATAACACGGTAAAAGCCAGGATGGGACCTCTCTGGTTTGTAATTTAAGACCAGTGTATATTGCGTGACAGCAACGTTTTCTCGACCACCCAAAAATGTTCGACGGTTGTCACGGACGGCTAGGAGAAATCTCGACCTTTCTTCATCAAAAAAGAGTCATTAAGGTACGATTTGCTTTATAAATAATTGGGTAACACTTTATTGGTTTTCTTCACCACTCTTTTGAAAAAAAAAACTGAAGTCAGAAAAGCGAGTTTGTTGTGAAAAGAAAAATGTTTTAAATTTATGCAAATTTGCCGATGTTAATCACCAATAACCAAAGTTTGCCTTGGCCAAAATACGTATTTTTTTTCATGAAATCGTAGAGGAAAGATTGCTTATTCCAACAAGTGTAGTCTCGGCTGCGAAAGCCATATACCAGAGTGCTTTTTTTGGTCCTGAATTTCAACATTTTTTAGCGTGCGACTATGCCGCTCGAAACGGTTAAATTTTAAAAATCTCTCAAAAATTCTAGACTCAATAGAATTCAAATTTGACAAAGCACACATGACAAGGGAATATCCTACTTATACTACATGGCTTTGATATTGATATTTCTGTCTTCACAATTCAAGACGAGCGGTTGATTTAAGTGACACCTTCAAGTCGTTTATACTCGCTCCCGAGCCATCGGAATGATAAAGTCACCGTAACGGTAAAATATTTACCGGAATAAATTAAAACTTATATTTTTATAAATGGTTTGGGAAGACCTTTATTGTGACAAAGTTTGGCAATTTTCGTTTTTTCTATCTTGCATGGTCCTAGGTGAAAGTTACGGATAGCCGCTCTTAAATCACTCGAGCATAAGAAAACATTACTGTGCAGAGATCCCTTGTTCATATCGTCCGTTGAAGTAGACTGCAAGCAGTCTCTTTCTTCTATTACCATTTTTTGGGCGAAAAAAGGCCGCAAGAAGATCGAAGTGCAGGCGATGAGCGGTGAAGCCTCCAGTCGCTAGCTAAGTAGCGAGGGCCGGTTGATTCACATAATTTATGCATTCCCGCTCGCGTGTGGGATCTGAGGAAACTGCTCGCACGTTAAAGCGAGAAAAACCTGAAAACGATTGGTAAGATAATCTCCGTTGAGCCGATACTAACAAACTCCCGTGCTTATAATTCTTGTCAATGTCCTTTAGAAAATAATTGCCTTCCTGATTCACTAGTGTTATAAATTGTTGTTATTGTTAATGCTGGTTACAGAAATGGACAAGACGTAAGTAATATCGCAGTCTCCACATTTACTTCTATGTAAAATACATAAATGAAGGAAGGAATACTTTATTAAAATCTCCATCTCTATAAGAGATTCCCTCAGCTTGAATATAAATCTCAAATGCGAGAAGCGGAGAGCAGGAAAACGAAGACCAAACGTGAAGACCGCACGTGCGAAATAAAATGTAGACACTCACAGGCGAAGCTCGTCATTCACTGGCTTCTTCGCGGTACTCCAAGGCCAATCGTTGCTTTAGTTGCTGTTCCAGTTCTGCTTTTTGCATTGAGCGATTCATTGAACTTCGTTGGTTAGCGGGTTATTAGCAAATATGGCCAGGACGGCACCTTCTTCATCATTTGCCGGTGTCCTGTCGACTTTGTGTTCCGCATCTATCCCGTATTCAGAGCTAAAATTTATCTGCAAATCAGCATAATCCACGTAGCTCGTCTCAGTATCTGCTTTGGATTACAACATTGGAAGTTTAGTCATACTATGACTTTATTCGAAATAGCTAGAAGGTCAGAAGGCTTCGATCAACAAATAAAGTCAGAGAAAACACAGCTAAAAACCAGGCTAAAAACTAAGCGGTGTTGAATTCTTGGTTCTTGACCTGTCGTCACAGCTACGGCTTAACCCCTCTGTTGAATTTAAAAGGGCACAGAAAATCGAGAATTTAACCAAATCAAAAAAATTTTGCGAACAAATGTTCCAGATGATAACAGAATTTATTTAGCCGAAAATAAATTTTAGGGGTTAGGTGCACTTTAATAAACAGTCGTATTAAGGAAAAAAGTGCTTTTGGCAGCGAATGAAAGGTAAAAGAATCAGTAGTTGTCGCACGAGCGCGAGTTAAATCATACTTATTAAAAGAATCTGGTTATGAAGCTTAGCAAAGTCCTTGTTTTATGCTTTTGTTACCGTTTTTAGCCTTGACCGCGGACAAGCAACAATAGATTTTGAATTTTGCATGAGCAACTGACAGATAAAAATGTCACTGTCTAGATATTCGGCCATAGTTCGGGAACGTAAAACAAAGATTGTACATGGTCGTAGTAACCCGTCGTTAACGTTGTCAGGTGATGTTAGTCGTTTAATACGCACATGAAACTTTCTCATTATTTCATGGCTGTTCTTATGATAGAGACGTTTAAGTCATCTAGACGTATTTAACGTCTCAGAAGTTAATGTCGTCTAGTTTAAAAACAGGACGTATTTAAGTAGACGACCAAATAGAAAACAACCAGGCTTTTCTAAGAAAAAGACTGAGTTCTATTCTCGTGTCACTAGACACGACTAAACTCGGCGGCAAATCGGAAAACAACAAATCAACCAACGTGTAAACATGGCGAATAGTTCGGTTACTTCGCACCTTGTTCTCAACGTCCTCGATAAATAAAAGACATGGAGACGCAAATGTTTTTAAAAAGGCAAAATCAGTCAAGGAAGCGGTTTTTGGAGGAAGCACTTGGCTTTTCGTGTCGTGGCCAACAAGAGAGACAGGAAGAAAAGAAGTGGAGATGAACAGAGGGATTCTTTGTAGTGGAGAAACGGCTACCTAAATTGGAACGATAAAGCGCTTCAGTGCTAAATTCGGCCCAGTTAAGGGCGTCTCGTTTTTAAACAAGACGACTTTAACGTCTGAGACGTTAAAGTCGTCTGTTAAGTGCGACGTTCAGTCTCACTTAACAGAAGACGTTAATATTGTCGGACGTTAAAGTCGTCTGACGTATATTCCATTTTTTTTTGCTAGACGTTAATGTCGTCTCGAGACGATATTAACGTCTAAGACGACATTAACGTATCCAGCTTAAAAACGGCCAATTTCAAGTAGGAGCGACGTATTTTCAACTTTTAAGACCAAAGCTAGGATTAGCCTTTTTCCCAGCGATTGAATGTTGCATTGGGGGATAATAATTGCACTACTACATCATAACCGCATTCCTTGCTTACCAGAATTGCATCCTTCCGATTCAGCCGTCTTCATAAAAGGAAAAGGCGGAGATGATTGACTACGTGACCCTTTTGGCGGGAAAATGAGCCAACTGAAAGACTTGTCACATGCGCAGTTCCATTTGTTTCGTAATTTCTTTTAAAGGATTTTCCGTTGTAAACCGACAGATACTTTTCTCAGAAATTAAAGACCAGCCATTTACGGATTGATTACTTACCTTTAAACATTACATAACCATCCCACGGACTGGATATCTCATGGTTGTTGATCCTCTTTGCTTGTTTGTAAGGAAAGTTTTATTGCAAGGAGAGTTTTGTATTTTCTGTCAGTACGTGTCTACTTGAATGTGTAAGAGAGAATTCCACTGGCCTCGCCGTTCCACTGTCCACAATGTTCCTTCTTTTTCAGCAGGATCATTTGCGGTCCTGGGATCATTTGCGATCCAATTTGTGGATCATTTGCGGCCGGGGATCATTTGCGCTCTCGGGATCATTTGCGGAGCTGTACAGATCTCTTGTAAATAAACAACGCGAAACGAAGTGGAGCCTGACCGCAGGTTATGCACAATCCTGACAGTGGATGAGATCGAGAAATTTGTTCGCTTATCCATTTCGCCACGCCCCGTGGATCAAGTGTTTGCTACAAATTTCTTGGTTTCGTAGAATTTCGTTTCGTCTATCCCTTCGTGTGACCAATGAGAACAAGACCGCGGTGAAATTTTAACCCGATTGCAAGTTATTTTTATCAAGTAGCTAAACTGATTTTTATTGGGTAAAAAGAAGTTACTTCGCGGGCACAGGCAGATCGAGACTGCTTAGTATAACTTACGCTTTTGCCGCATTAATGGACCGCTGAAATATCCCAGGCGATGATGCGATGCCGAAGGGAAGACGTGTATAACGTTAGAGTCCACGGTGTGTGTTTATGGTAGCAAACTGCTGACTTTCAACATCAAGGGGTAGCTGTTGAAAAGCATTTTTGAGATGCAACTTCGTGGATTTCTGACCACCCCTTAATTTGTGGAACACGTCCTTTGGTAAGGAAATTAGGTAACTTGGAGACATTAACAGGGGTTATTTGTGACGGCATAATTACCACAGGAACGGGTGGCACCGTCAGTTTTGGGCATATGTACCATGGGGTCGCCCACTCGCTAAACTCAACTTTTTTAACGATACCATCTCTTTCAAGGCGATCGTATTCCTCATCAACCGCCTGCTGAAGTGCGTAAGGCACAGTTCTTAAGCCTTGAAGAATTTCGGTGATGCCCCTTCCTTCATCGCCAGCTTTGCAAAAATTCCTCTAATTGTTCCCAGTTCATTCTTAAATAGATCTGCGCAGCTTTAGTGGCATGTATGCAATTGAAGATTGTCTTCAGGTAAAATAGAGCTCTCCGTGACATGAACACTGGAGATTTCATTCCAAATCTAGGCGAATTTCGGTGAGCCAATTTCTTCCCATGAGGGATGATCCTGAACCAGCAACAACAGTGAGGGGAAGGTTAGCAGTGTGGGACTTGTAGTGGACTTGAACATTGAATTGCATTGTCCCCGGACTTGAAAGGGGTATCCTGTATAACCATGTAACTTAGTGGTACTAGGCTCAAGGGGTATGTCCTTGAAAAACTTGTGGTCTGTTTTCTCGGAAATAATTGAAATACTCGCTTATGTGTCAAGTTCCATTAAAAAGGACTGACTGCGGTTTAGTTGAATGGGACCTTCAATGCCATGTTAACAAGCGGAAATTGTGTTAAGGGATATGGAGAAAGGGCCAGCTGAAGAATTATCATGTGCTGGTGACTCACTCACTACATTCACGCTTGTGGATTTACTCATACAAGCCGCTTCAATGTGGCCCACTTTACCACATTTATGAGAAGTAGAATTTCGGTATTACACTTGACGCGTGTGCGTCACTGTTTACCACAGCTTAAACAGGTGGGTTTTTGTTGGTTGCCTGAAGAAGATTATACCTTAAAAGGACGTTTGCCACTACCTTTTTGAAAAAGTTTTGTGCGACTTGTTGTGGCGATCGGCTGTAGCGCTGTTTAACTTGTGTGCATTGAGAGAATTAGAACCATGTCGGCTAAGCTGAGTGACGTCGTTCTCTGCAGCCTCAACCCTGAGCAATCTGGAAGGCTTCTTAAAAATTTACATTTTTTGTCAACAGCCTTTTCTGCTGATGCCTGTACTGCGAAGATCACACACAAATCTGACCCGCAGGGCTTCGTTCAAGTGAGTACCAAAGTTGCACGTGGTTGCGAGGTGCTGAAGTTGAGCTGCGAATTCGGAAACGCTTGTGTTTTCCGCTTGTACGAAGGTGTGAAATCGGTAACGTCCAGTTTCTTCGGGGCGATTGATTCTTTAAAACAGCCGTCAATTCAGCGTACGTTCTCGTAGAGGGAGACGCCTACGAACACGGGTCTGCAAGAACGTCGTATGTTCTCCCAGCGATGACTGAAATCAATATGTGTCTAAGTCGATGCGACGTGAATGAATCAGCTTCGGCTTCGTTTGCAGCAAAGTATTGCTCGAGGCGTTCCAAGTAGTGGTTGATATTTGTAGTCTTCAGATTAAATTCCTCAATCTTTCCTAAACTTGTCGTAGTTGAAAGGACTCGTCGCCAGAAATGTTATGTTTTGGAGCGGAAGAAACGTGTGCACGACACAAGATGGCCGATACAAGAGAGCTGTTTAACGAACATGTGTGCGCGGAATAACCGCTGTACATAATGACTGATACTACCTATCAGTGCCATTTAATAATTATGTTTAACGAGACATGGAACATAATCTACCTGGCTTTTGTTACCTGACAGACTGTTAGACAGGATCGCGCCTAATGCACTTTGTTCTTGGGACAGTTACTTACAGTCGGATTATAATTATAGGCCTTTGATACTACATGTTCAGCTGAAAACTAAACGCCTCTAATCAGTGCTGAATAAAAACGAGCTCTAGCGCTAGCGTATGCCGAAAGTAACTTTTGCTCATCAGCATCACAGGGTAACCATCCTCCATTTGTGAGGTGGGCTGTGCATATATAATGATGTATTAGTTTATCAAACTAGTAAAACTAAAGGCGAACATTGGTGATTTTGAAATGATGGAAATGAAATAAAAGCTTTAAATGGCTGCCATGTTGTTTTGTTTTGTTTTGTTTTTCTTGTTACTTCAGCTATTTTAGGCTTGAAATAAGTCCCATCGTTAGTTTTGAAAACATTTGTTTTTAACATTTTTATAATGACATTTCTACATAGGAATTACATTCAACACTGTGCACACATCGTGTTTTACCCTACTTACAAACATTTCAATCTACACTATACTTTACTTAATACAAAACTCTTACTTCGGGATGCTATACTGCACTATTTTAAAAACATTATTCGCAACACTACTTGCATTTTTCAAAGTGACTCTAAATACAGATGAAATAACAGTCAAAAAAGAATATATATCCTAATTATATTTATAATAATGTTAAATATGTCGGTTGCCAAGGTCGTCAGGAATTCTAATTTTTAGTGATGGTAATATTTTTTTTCCACTTAAGGTTTGGACTAGCCTGACCTCATTAGTTCACATTCGAGTTAATAGAGGTAATTAACCCTTCTAGTAAATACTTTTAAGGATGGATGAACGACCCTGTTACAGCAATCATAAATGTCTTGTTTGGCAATAATTAACAAATGATTGAAAAGTGAGAAGTCTTCATCCCCGTATCAGATAACTCTTCTCACTTGATACTAGCATTTTTACAGCAAGTAATGAAGTTCACTTACAAACTCTTTGTTATGTGACTCGAAAGAAATATATTTTTTATCGTTCTGATTACCATTTCGAGAAATATCTCGCAGCGCTCAAGCAAAAAAAAAATCGACTGGCACACTCGAATGAATTAAAAGAATGTAAGCCCTAAACGGGTGGTTTCCACTAGCGAGGCAACAACAAGCGCAAGCACTGTTGCAAACAATAAGAAACGCAACCGAAAGCACAAACATTAGTAATGGTGGATCGCATATTCAAAGACCTCTTATCTGAGCTCCTGATCACGATTACTTTGGTTTTCCTCTGATTCAATAAGTGGTCTGGCGGCAGTTTTGAATGAATCATCTGTTAAACAGAGATTTTAAAATTCGCAGCAACCGTTCGTTTCATAATTGAGTGGGTTTTCTTGAACAAAGTGTTGCTTACTAGTTTCGATACTGCTTTTGGCAGCCTTGTTTTATTTAGTCACGGGCTTCAGACAAAAGCTTGCGATCGCAAAACCCACCAGTTTCCAACGCACCTACAACGTACAGTTTTAAAACTGAAAGGGATAGTGGTTCTCATTCTTCAATTTTAAGTTAAAATTGACTCTTACAGGACTGAGATATCAACTTTCATTCGCTCTAGGTCACTTTTTGGAAGCCAGTTTAAGTGTTTCCAAATATCAGGCGTTCTGCAAGATGGCTTCCACATTTAAAGAGCTTATTTTCTTTTAGTTTTTAAGTGCAGAAAGACAGTCTTTATACTTTATCACACCGCTTTAATTTTAGCTAAACTTGCAGATGCAACATTCCTCTTAATAAGCCTGTGGGACAAAGGATAAGTAAGGACCTGTGTAAGTGAATAAAGCGAGTTTTCTCAAGGCTGCTTGGTTAGTTTGGGCCATTTATTATCTTATTCTAGGCTTTTCGAAGCGTGCTCGCATTCAAATGTGCTGCTTTGGTGGCCGTGATTAATTAATGAGCCCTGGCATTCTGTGCTACTTTACTTTTGGGTTCTCATCAATCCGCTGGTGTCAGTAATTTTCTCTATGATCTATAATGCGATAGTGTAAAAACTGGTCGGTGTTCTACTGATTTACAAGCCATTGGACCTAAACAGCTGGACATGGTTGATTTAATATGTTGATTTCCTTGTTTTGCAAAGCCAAAATTTGAATATCTATTATGAGCACAAGTATAGACTGCAAGCTAACAAAAAATATACATATTTTCACTTGAACAATCACTTTTCATCGGTTCACGTGTTTAAGGAAATGTTGCAGTAAAAAAAAATTGTGTGGATACAATTGATACCGAATTAACAGTGGTAAAAATCCTTACACCTAAGGTTCGCTTAAAACTAGCATCAGGACAATAATGTAGTTGTAGATTTGGTCCCATATTCAATACTCAATTGATAGCAACAGAGGTTTGATATGCAATGAGTTTTAGGAAAAGTCCGTAGCAGTCCACAGTGATTTTGGCAAATTCTCGCCAAGTTCCAAGAAAACAATTTTTTCAAACTCTTTCAACAAACCCAAGTCCAGCATCTGCTTTGCTGTTACCGAGTAAGCGAAGTGAACCACCAAAGCTTCGCCTACAATACAATTGGTCTGTTGAGCTTTGGCTGAATATTGCATGGTCCACCAAGCTTCGTCACTTTCGCGGATGGCTCCAAGCTCCATCATACGCTTGAAATCTACAAGGTCTGCATCCAGAAGGAAAAGATTAATACTGAAACGCTGTCCTTTCGTAGTCAGATTCCTTCCGTGAAACAGATATCTACTCAAATGTTTGTTATGATAATGATGCACGAACGTGCGTAGAACCATTTCCGCACACTCTGGATCTTTCCATCCGCACCATGCGTCAGGTTTAAACTCAAATTTTAATCCCTTAGGATTCACCTCGTGGTCATAAACGCCAATCTGCTGATGAAGCCAGTCGCACCTCCAGTTAGTCACAATGTTACCAAAGTGCATGAAGCAATCGCTCGTATTCTTGTTCTTTAGTATGTTGCCAAAAACGTTTGGATAGAGATAGACGATATCATCGTCCATCTTAAAATAAACATCAGATGGGTTTCGGAGAAGACGTTGTAAAACAACATAATAAAATTTGTGGTAGAATGGGCGCCGACTAATTGGTTCATGCCTTTCAGTAGAATCGTCTCTTAAATATTCAAACTGAAAGACTTCATCTTTTAACAGACTGTTGGCAGCTGTTGCAAACTCCTGCAGCTTGACTTGCGTCTCTTTAGTGTATCCTATCATAGCAAATAACACCCTATCAACAACACCTCCGTTCTGTCGAAGCTCTCTGTAGAGGTAAGGCAGCAAGATTCGAAGATACATCCACCGACCGGTAAATATACACGCATGAATTCGACCACTTTTACGTTCGATGCTTTCGATTTTAGTTTCCACTGACGATTGATACGTTTGGTTTTGAACTTTTACCAGACATACAGGGCATGCGACGTATGAGAGTTGGTAATTAAAGTATGTTGTTAGTACTACTACAAGTGAAGTGAGGCCGACAAACAAAATTACCATTTGGTTCATCTTTGCACTAACAATGGAAAGCTCCAACGTTATTTTAATATGCGGGTGCGTTTCCCTGAGAAATACACGCTTTAGATGGCAATAATGGTAACAATAGGATTCGAGGTTGTGATAGTATCCCGGATCTCGGTCCAGGCTTACTCAACCACAGCAAGCGGCACAAGTACATGATTGAGCGACAACTCTTCTATGTCGTAAGCAATGATTAAAGGACTGTTGTGTAATGTTGTGTTCTATTTCTCATCTACGACTGCAAGGCTTTTAGGACTGACGCTTTATTTATTGCAAGTGTTTTTAGGCGTTGCCTTCAGCGTGACGAGTTTTAATGGTTTTTGCCATGCCACTGTTAAACGTCACAAGCAAACATCAGTGATTTTGGAGTTGTCTCTATTTATTACAACAAAACTTTGAATTTGTAAAAGGATTACGGCCTTACACGCCAAAAAAGCTCGGCATAAAGCATACTGTGCGAATTTGAAGCCGCTTGCTTGACATATAACATCAATGAAAACTCTTACGCTTTTAAAATGCTAAACACGTCCCTTTGAAAAATAGATAGATTTGCACGAAATAGCGTATTTCTGGTGGGACCGCTTTATGTTAAGGCGACAACAAATGGTATGAGAAAGGCGTATATCGCTCTATTTTCCCGCTGTGTAACTCGAGGGATTCATTCATAGTTAGTCGAAGACTTGTCCCCTTAAAGGCCTCCAGGTGAGCACTGAGGAGATTTTGATTACGACGACCTTACGAAGACACGCCTTTACACTTGCTACCATTCTCTTGAAAAAAGGTTTTCGCATTATCGGAAACGATTGATGTCGGTGTACCTTTTTGGTAACGCAAGGCTAGAGTGGTGTTACTTAACCCGCGAAATAGATACTAACACTTTGCCACTATTACGCAATACAGTAGAAGCTAAATGTCATTTTTTAACACATTATATAGAGTAGTATAGGATTGTTAACGATCAACTAAAGCTGCATATTTTTGCCAACTATTTACACGTTATTGAAGAAACGTTGTCGCGTGAAAAGCATACACTATGAACGATACTACCCAATAGTTTTCTGGGAAGTGGGAAAACTCTCTTCTATTCTCAGGCACCGTGGAGATAATATTAACACGGTATACCCAAATCTACTTTAAAACCTTCTTAGAAATGAAAATATGTTGAATATCAATATATGGAACTGAATAGCAAGCTTGTCAGTAATATCCTCCCAGAATTCCATCGTGTCGTAACGTTCATGGTTTATACTTTGCACCCGACAACCTTTTGTCAATCAGTTGTATATTATAGGATGGTATTGTATACTTTCAGATTTGTGGTGTAATGTAGTTAAGTATCCCCAATTAGTGTACATCGCTGTACGCTAGTTGTTACGCACAATAAAAAAGTTCTTACCTACCGTACTATGCGACCACTCTTGCAGGTGACCAGCTCTAGCTGCGACCAGTGCGAAACCTGGTTTGAATCGTCGCTGCAACTCTGTAATCAAAAGCTCTCGTAAGCGTTTCGTTCTGTAAGCGACTGCGACCACTTTTGTGAATTCCCAACTAGTCTCCTTTGTTATTAGTAACTGTTCTCGTAAGCGACCACTAAGTCAACACAAATTATGAGCTGTGGTCTTTTGAGTTACAGCCATGAAACCTTCACCAGCAGGATATTATTGACATTGATATTGTTGATTGCGTTATTTTGAAGGAGCCAAAATTAACTTGCTTCTACCGTGTGACACTAAATTTTTGCGGGTTCTAATTTTTGCGATTTTTGCGCGATCCGCCAAAAATAAAATTCCCACAATTTTTTTCCGCAAAATTGCTCCACTGTGGAAATTATGGACAGAAAATAAGTAATAAAAACCGTCTCTGTTTACTTAAAACGTCTCTTTCGTCCAAAAGCAAAGCGAAAAAATTACAAACAAAACGTTCAGAAATAAAACAATGAAATTGCAGTCAGCGGTACACGACGAGTGTTTACGGTAGCTGCTAGCAAAAAGAGTTTTACAGGAATTAAAGGATCATCTGAAGGTACTCGTCCTGAAGACGACAAAGAATACTGGTTTGAAGAAGAAAGTGCCATAGATACCTCGGTGGGTTAAATGCAGATAATGCATCAAGTGGTATCTTATTTTTTTTCGATCCATTGTACTAGTAAGAGTGATATTGATTGACCTGTTTATATTTGCATGTCGTTTTATCTGTATATTGCTTGCATGTACTCAAATAAAAACGTAAATGTTATCAGTTCCATTTGAACGTGACTTCTAGAAAATCTCTAAAACTATTTCTCAGCAAGAAAAAAAGAGTCTTTTCCAATCGCAAATTTAAAATTATTTCCCGCAAAACACAAAAAATCGCCAATCCGTAAAAATAAACTCCCGCAAAAATTTAGTGCCACAGGGTAGTCAAATATCATTGAGGGAACATGCTACTCTACACGTGTTCCCTATTGTCTTTGTATGATGCCTCGGGGCTTCAAAACATTCATGACCTGCAAACTGTAAAACCGTTTCTTCTACATTTTACCGTTAAATTCCAAATAAACGTGCAAGCACCACCGCACACCATCGCATTCTAGTAGAGAAAAACTCCTGAGAAATGTTTGGATGGAGGTAGACGACATCTTTCACTACACATAAGATGTATAGGATAACAAAACAACTTGCTGTAGAATGGTTACTCATGCGTTTCGGTTGGATCATGTTTGTAATTAACATACTGGGAGGCTTCATCTAAGCAAAGTGAACAACAAAAATCTCAATAACAATGCAGTTAGACAAAAAAGTGCATGTTGCGCTGCCGCACTATTGCATGGTTCACCAAACTTCATAACCGCGGGTCGTTCCAAGAACCATCACTCGCGTGACGAGTTCCACATCCGAAAGAAAAAAATTAATACCGTAGTGCTGTCCTTGACGAATTGAAAGACGGGAGACAACTTTTTTAAAGACATGTTTCGGCATTACTTATGTCATTATTCTATTGCTAACCTTAAAAACAATTTCACATGTGAAACTCTACCAAAAAGCAATGAAGCCTACCCAAAAAACTAAACAACCCTTGACCCCCCCCCCCATCCATTGTTAACTAATACCGCAAACAAGAGGCCAAAATTTGAATATCTATCAAGAAATATGGTTGCATGCAAAGGCCTGAAACAAAAATCAAAATTTAAGTCAAATTTACTGACGTATATCTCCTAATTTAGGTAAAATGAAATCGACAAGCTCTTGCAATGGTTTCGAATTTGGTTTTAAGTGAAAAATAACACTAACAAATTTAGATTGACCCGGTACTAAAGATCCTCCATCAATAATATCTCCACTCCTAAAGATTGTTCTCCTAACGATTGGATCTCAAAACTACAGAACATACAAGCCGCACGCTCGATTTTAGGACCGAAGCGGCGTTTAACGTCACGTTCTTCAAATATTTGTGGGGGGCTAGAACAGCGCTAGGCGTGAATTCTTTTCTTTCGAATAAAGTGGGGTATTACGTTAAAAAAACTTTAAATGATGTCCTTTAGCTGTCATCGGTGTTAAATTTAATGAGCTTTTTTTCATCTCTGCCAACATCCCATTTAATTTAGCTATGCGGATAACGGCACCTTTGAAAACCAGGAATATATCTAAATACCGTAAAAACCAAAGGAGGTGCTACTAAACAGGCAAAACGCGAGCGAACTGGACCTTCCGAGAATCATTCTAGCAAAAAAGCAGGTAAATTGTTTATTTTTCATAATTTGATATTATAGCTGTTCCTTAGAAGTTTCTGACTAAAGGAGAAATTACTAAGCCCAAGTTTATGCTTAAATAATTCACCAATGGCCGTAAACTCAAATTGGCGCATTTTTTTAATTTTACGTCTTTAACTTGGAGGCACCTAACTAGCCTGGAAAGCATACAATCGAAAGAATCGGAAACTCAAGCAAGACTGCTAAAAACCAACGCAACGGTCAGTGTACACTCGTAAGCTTTTTAGCTTAGCTGCTTCAATGAACAACAGAGACCATATGTTTGTATGAATGCCGTACAAATCCAAGAAAACGTGCACCTAACGTAGCTTACTTGAATTGTGGCCATGTGCTGGTTTGATTGCTTTTGCAGTGTGCTATAAACTCCAAACAATCGTTTAAAATAATGCGGCATTCCAAGGGATCGCTATAGCTTAAGTAATTCGAAAAAATTCAGACGAAAAAATTGGCGACGCGAACTAATAGCCGCTAAGTGTTCTCTATATTTATATCACTGGGCTCTGCTGTCTGCTACGTGAACAAGTTATTCTTTTTGGAAATTATTCTACACCAAAGGATGGATTTTGTCAACTCACAAGTTCGGGTGCAGCGCCTGAAAGTTCTCTCTGAAGGACAGAAAATCCCTAGGACCAGTTTAGGAAAAAAAGTTAGTAGTATTATGGGCTCACATAGGACTTTTCCTGGCTTCTGATTGGTCGAGAGCTTTTGGCTTGTGATTGGTCGAGGGGTTGTCATAGGAAAGGAAACCACTGACCATTGGGTTGGTGGGCTCAAGCGGAAGTCACCTGACCGGAAATGACGTCATGGGAACCGGAAGTGACGTGTTTTAG
>Ga0126336_10000808_pt1 | contig 14437 bp, 5 predicted proteins | sample SidCmetagenome_FD_92530 | JGI IMG/M metagenome (GOLD analysis project Ga0126336, IMG submission 92530) | Coral microbial communities from El Islote,Puerto Morelos, Mexico - Siderastrea C C metagenome | ecosystem: Host-associated > Invertebrates > Cnidaria > Coral | place: El Islote,Puerto...
GATTGTCTAGACTCAAATACAAAACACTGACAGTACATGTAGAATAACACTCTCTAGATGACATAATTTTCAAGCTTGAAAACAAAAACTTCAAGACTCATTATTCAATTTTCTTTGAAGTATCTTTTTTTCTCAAGATAATTTTTTCCCAAAAGTTTCATTTCAAGAATCAGTTGAGCAAAGCAAGTAAGGCAGTGAGAGACACAATCTCTCTGAGTGTCAGTGAGATAGATAAAGTCCTCGCATTGGAGGGGAGGGTCCCCCCCCCCCTTATTTAAGCTTTAACTTTGTATGTAAGTGTGTATCAGGGTCCTTAAGATGGGGGATTTTTGGAGTTCTGGAGCCCCAGAATAGTGGCTAAGTGTAACTGTGGGGTAAAGATATGGACCCCTAGAACCTGGCAATTTTTCTGTCTTGGAGCCCTGGAGCCCTACATTTATAATATCATACATTAGCCTGGAGTTTTAGAGCCCCATACCCCTTTGGCAACCTGATAAATGACCTCGGATTAAAAGGTATCACCCAAAAGTTTTTTTTAACCATTTTGGTCTAAATGCAGACCATTTTGGAGTCAAATACTGTAGGGTTTGTTTTGTTTGCTGCAGGACTGATGCAAAGTATGGATTCTTTTCTGTTTTGGTTTGAAAAATAGAACATTGGTTCTAACATAGGGGACAGGGTGTATACAACCTAAACAGAGATCAAGGTTTTCAAACTGTAGGTCACCTTCTCCCCTTCAAAAATTTCAATTGCCTCCAAACAATAGCAGAGGTGGATATAATGGGCAAGACAGAGGGAATTCTCTCACAGAAAAAAATTGGAAATTACTTCTGAAGTGGCTGGAAATGGATCGTGATGGACAAAGTGATTTCAATTTGTATACTGATGAATACCTACAGTATCACAGAAGTTCAAGGCTACTTGGGGGGTCGTGTAGTTAATGCCCACCATCCTATCTGCAGAAAGTATTATTATATACATTACTTCAAAGATCATAGCAAATAACAGAAATTGGAGAAAATTACATACTGGCTAAGCATAAAAGTAGATTTGCAAGCTTTTGACTTGATTTTTTTTAATGATTGTTTCATAACAAAATGAGGGGTTAAACTGACCCCAGTCCTCTCCTGGCCACTCTGCCGCCCCTGTGAAAGACAGAAGTATTTTGCAAAAGACAATATTAGTCTAAGAGTAGTCATTTTAATTGCCATCACATTAACTACTGTTGAAGCTCTATATCAATATTGCAATCAGTAATGAATCAAATCAAACCTATATTAATGTTGCAAACAGTACATGTGTTTATACCATTCCTGTATATGCTACATGTATACTATTTTTATAATTCTAGAATTGAAATACTTATCATAATTTATATGAATTATGAAGCTTTTAGGACAAAGGCAGCAGTATGTACATATGATGATTTGAAAACTCTACTTTGGAAAAAAAGGCTATATTTCAATCATCATTATCGAGTAGCCCAAGGCCGCAATCTTTTTATTATTCTTAGTGATTTTTGTATTACATGAATTTTGGTCAATATAATTATTTAGTTATTTTCTTTTATTTCTTCTGTAGACACATTAAGTGAACACTAGATAATGGTTTAATTTTCTGACTGATTCTCAATAATGGACATCATTAAGACAACTCAGTGCTTAATTGAACTTCAGTGAGAAAAGGTCCTTAGAGGAAATGGTTAGGTGCTAGATAAAGGCCTTGCAGTCTTGTGGCGTTTGAAAAACCAGATAACAAAATGTTGTTTTAGTAGACTTTGTCATGTGTACAGCGTACGTGTACAGAAAAGTCAGGGACCTGTTTCCTTTGGGCAGAGTCCTTGCTAATATGATACAGTGTAAATTCTCTCAACGCCTTGGTGATGTTAACCTTTGTTTTGTAATGAGAAGTTGTATTTTGATGTGAAATGTTTTGTGTACTTTTTCTTTGTTTTAAATAACAGACCTGCTTGCCTTTAGTACATCTTCTTTATTACAACAAATGACAATTTTTGTGTATTTGTTAAAATCTAGAGAATCTAAGTGAAGGTGAAGTTAAAAAGTTCAAAAGCACCTTAATTTTGTATCAAAATGATCATGATGTTAATGAACCTTAAATCTTAGAGTGTTAGCAGCTGGTAGGGCACTGGTTTTAAATAATTCACATGCTGTGTTGAACTACATTAGATTGTTTGGTAGCCGTGAGTTCTAAACTACATGCAGGGGTCAGGGAAAAAACTGAGGATTTTTATCATGGAGGTAAAGCTATCTGATAGTTTATTCTGTTGTAGAGCTTGTATAAGCCTAAATTTTGTCTCACTAATAAGTATTTTGTTTGTGTTCAGTGCCATTGTATAGCAAGGTCCAGCTTAAACCTATCTATATTCAAAAGCTTTTATCTTGAATCTTCCAGATAGAATTGTATGGATCAGATTGTGGTATTGTCCTGCGGTTTCATTAGTTTAAAATATGAACTTAGTTGATTTGTTTTCATTTTCTCCATTTATCCACACAAGCATTTACATTTAGAGACACTTCTTTGCTTTGTTAATTCTGGTCAAACTTACTTTGTTTGACAATTCCTTTCTACAACTTAACTATGACTAAGGTAGTATGTTGTATTTATGATTTTTTTATATCTAATTTGAGCAGAATGTTATCATAACATAGCTCACTTGATAAATTTCAAATGAATATACCAAGGGTGATTTACCAAAAACAGTTGAAAATATAAATTCATTGTGTCTTCTTGTGTTTCAATAGAAAGAAACTATACCTGCATCATGTCTTTATTGTTCACCAGTCTACAGCAAATTTTTAATACGCTAATGAAACATGTTTCTGTGGTCAAGTTATTTAACACTTCCCCAATCAGTTATTTTATGATGCTAAATAGAAGTAAGTTTTTTTTCTTTTTTATTGACAAAATATCTAGAGGAGGTCTAGCTAATTGGGTAAATCAATCTAATTAGTTACCTAGTATGTTTTAACTTGAAACCACCACAGGCAGGTATTTTTGTTTGTTCCTGGTGGTCTATCTGTTAATTATTAAGCATGTGTAAGTAAGAAATTGTTCTTGCCACAATGGATTAAAAGAAGTACTGAATTATTTAGTGAGTTTGCAAACCTGTATTTGAAAGGTTTCTAAGTTACCTAAATTATTTTTGTTTTACAGAAAATAAACCAAAAAACACAGTGAGAGTTAAATTAGACATTCAATGTTTTGTCTTAAGACATTATTTTTGTACTCTAACCCTATAAAAGTAGTAAATATTTTTTTTAAAACCGAATGAGCATTTGCACATGCATGTGTACGTGTATATGTTGTCATCTTTAATCTGTTTTGAGTTTTGACCTATCTAAACTGTTTCTGAATTCTACAGTGCCTCTGTTATACAGTTTCACTGCTTTTAGTTACTTCCTTTTACTGGCTGGCAAATTGTGGGAAATTTATTCAATGCTTGCCGTATTCATCGTAACAGAAATCATGTTGTCACTCTCCATTTTAACCATTTTATATTTTCGGAAGTAAAGTATGTAATCTAAAACAAAAATTAGAAAGATGTAATGTATCTAACATCGTAGCACAGGGTGACATTATCATGAATTTGGCAGATGTTATGTGCATCAAAATGTTGTATCATTCTAATTGTTGCTTTCTGTTGAAATGTCTCAACAAACCTTTAGTTGTTCGATCTCCAAAACAGATCAAATAATAATTATTATTAATTTAACAGTTGTTCACCGCAGTGGAGGTGAATAGTGGTTGATATTATTTTGCCGAGCTGCGAAGTGGAGAGATAAATATTTACCACTCTTCACCCACACTAATTAGTGTCTCAGTATATACCAAACCAGTGGATGGCCGGCACCAAATATTGCACCAAATATTGCACGCGGGAAAACTTGCACGCGAAAACCAGAAAAATGCCCCGAGGTGAATAGCAGATACTATCCTGAGTTTGAGTAGCCAATCAGAGTGCATGAAAAATGCTATCCACTGGTTTGGTATATAATAACATAAAAATAATAAAGTTAACTGTAAATGAAAGTTTATATGACATGAAGGACCTTTGCAGTTATGTATACAACTTACATGTGTAAGCATTCAGAAAAAGAAGCTTTTAACTACGTGTACATATAGGTCAGGCTTGAACAGTACTGTATTCTAACCTGATTGGCTTTGTGATTGCCACTGCAGTGAACTACCAACTGTAACCTGCGATCAGGCTCGATTTTCATTTCACGTGGTGAAACATCCAGGCAGGGAAGGTGAAGCAAAAAGTGGAGCCTGATACAACTTTTCTACGGAATGTCTTCCACCCACTTTTTTGATTGACTGACATTCAACAAAACAGCTGATCAAAATTTTTTCCACTGCACGATCCTTGGTATGCAAATTTTCCATAACAGCAATTCGTAAAATGTCCCACGAATGTCGGCAAAAATAAGCAAATCACAGGCTGCAGTACATCTTCTAGGCACTAGCACTCAAATTTACAAGATTGCTAACTTGAAGGTGTACTTGTTCCAGCATTGAGCCAAAAATGAAAATTCAGAACACGACGAGGTGGTCTTTCACGTTTCAAAGCACTTTGCTTGTGCGATGTACCAAAACATGTTGCAGGCTTGGATCCTTTCTCATTTCAGGTGATATCCGGAAATATTCTCTTCGCATTTGTCACCAATTTTCTGCATAGAAATTAACTTTGGGAAATTAAGAGAAATACCTCCAGTTTCATTCTTTGTAATAAAGATAAACCGTTTGAACACACATCAAGTATTCTGTAATTTAATGTCATTGCAGAGGTGATAAATGTTTGAGATTCTATCTCTAAACAGCAGCAAATTTTACAATGAGGAACAATTGTTATAAAACTGGTCAGATACTTTGACATCAATGTCAGAGATCAATAAAACGACATAAGTAACTCTGAGTAAGTAGACTGAAAATCTTTATTACTCATGTGTAAGTTTTAAACAAATACGGCATCTCACTGATCGTGGTCTTGCCAAACACCAGTTAACCAGTAAGTTTACTGAATCATTGGTTGACTTGTTGGTCATTCTTGGCGAAAGATACTAGACCCTCTGCGCTGCGTTTTGTTTTGTAAAACGTGGAAACAGCCACTACCCTGTTATTTTCAATATTAGCTGACAGCTTTCAAATGAAAATTTCAAGACACAATGCGATAAAATGGGATAAATACACTACTGCTGGATTTCTCTGCTCCAAGTGAGAGACAGCTTGCATCAAACCGAAGGCCATTCTCGGGAGAGAAAGAAATAATGACAATTCTCCTAAGACAACCAGAATATCTTATAGCGACACATTTACTTCAGCAGACTTGTTCCTTGGTGATGGCCATTGGATCGAAATTGTGAGGTAGTCTCATAGACAATTAAGTTAACTTCCATTGCCAGGTCTCTATTGTTAAAGGGCCAATCAGATTGTGAGATTCCCGTGGCCAAAATTTAGCTGCCAGCACAAGGTCCTGTAAGAGATTGTATCGGGCCCAATTTTAGCAAGTGACCAATGTAAGAGAATATGAGAGCGATGCTAAAATTCTACCTGATGACAGGTTATACCAACTGTAGCCAGAGCTCTGGGTCTATCAAGCTAACTGGGTCTTTCACGTATGAAATTAATTTTTCTTTATATAACTCACCCAAAATTGATATCCTCAAAAAATCACACAAAAATCATCATAAATGCTCCTGGAAAATATTTTACTTAGACTTACATGCTGTGTACTCCACTACTGAAATTAACTGAATGATATACATGCATCTAGCCTACATGTACATTGTATCCTTTGCCAATGTGAGACTCAAGGGTAACAAAAATAACATTTAGCTACATATAACAATGTTATATAGTGCAATGTTATGTTATAATTATTTATAATTTTAATTGCAAATTGTAAAACCTTTGATATTTAGTTTTTAAAAAACGTCTTTAAAAAACTGGCCATCAATAGGATGCCCATCTGGATGCCTTTCGGGCTAAAATCTTGTAATTAGGTTTATCACTTAAGATAATTACATGTTTTTCGTCATTCTTTTGTCTTCCTGTCAGACAAAGATTCATAGCAATTTTAACTTGACATGTTTCTAAAACAAAATTAATTTTGGTCACATTGAAGACAACGTTGTCTGCATTTAGGACCTCATATGCACTAAAACAATTTTCATATGATTTTGGTGGCTGTGTTTTTGTTGGTGACAAATAAGTGTCATCTCACCTGTGTAAACTTCATGTGATTTTCAGCAAGATTTCACTGCCATTAATTTTTGATGCAATGGGGGCATAGTCCATGCAATGTGGGTAAAAAGCAGTTTATGCAGTACACTCACTTGCCTTGAGGACCAAGTAAACTCTGACAAGGTGTATCTACATGTAAGTAATGGACATCTGTCACAAGGAGAATGTCAACTATTCATGTATGTCTAACTTTTTAACAGGTCAGCAATGGTGTTCAGTACACTCAGCCCTTACCTGTTCAACCGTATGCAGAAGTTGCCGTGCCACCAGCCATAGACACAACACAGCAGTTACAACTGCAGACACAGACGCACCAGCTTCAGCCAACTGAAGTTCTCATACAGAATGGCGATACTGGACCAAAGAGACTTCATGTCACCAACATCCCATTCAGATTTAGAGATCACGATTTAGTTCAAATGTTTGGGGTGAGTATTAAGTTGTTATTAGCTTGCATTAAATTGCCATACATACACTGTAGCAAACATCTTTAATGAAGTCCTTAATCCCAGTTAGTAGGGGGTGGGCGGCATCACCCATTGTGAAAGTGATCTAGCTCAGTTTAATTATAAGGAAGTCGATCCTTAACACATTCACCTCTGAACCACCTGTAACTGCAATTGTTTAACCATGTACCTTGTACCACTTGTGACGTCATCAGTATTAACAGTCCTAGACAACTTTGACAACAAACTGATGCAGGAAGATGAAATCTTTCAACCATACCCAAATGAGTGCGATTCCCAAAAAACCATGAAACTTTGAACAGAAAATTCCAATGAAAATCTTGTCCCACTACCCACACATACTTTCTTCAAAAAATTTGACGATCCTCTGGGCTTTTTGCTAAACCTTTTCCCACCGAAAGGAAGCTTAGTAAATGCCCAACAAGAGAAAAACTGGGGAAAGAAATGCGAAAGAAGCGGGGAGGAGGGAAAGCAAAAGGTAAAAGACGAGGGGGCAGGGAAACTTTTAAACCCAAAAACTACCTGTATCTTGAAATTCTGCTTTCTATGCATCCCCAAACTTCAAAAGCTGTAATTTGTCATCAGGAACAAAAGTTAGCCTAGTGTTCAACTTGTAAACAACGTTTCGGACACTTTCGATTCTTTTTGGTTAGACAGTGACCAAAAAGCGGCTTGACTCGCTTCAAAAGGCACTTTTCAGCAAAATTTCCAGGAGCAAATGGGTTAACCGTTTCACTCCCAGAGTCAATTATGGAGACATGTACGTGTAAAGTAGTTGTAACTTTTGAGTCTGTGGACAAAATCCTATGGTGTGACCATTCAAATGAAATCTCTTTGGCAGTTCTTTTGCATGGTGTTATTTGTTTTGCAGAATTTGCAAAAATTAAATTTGGGGATTTTAAGAGTTTTTACTCTGGCCACCTCTAGGAGTGGAAGGGTTAAAGGTACCATCAAATCATTATTTTTGTAGACATGGCTCAAATTTGTTTTCACCGCAAAGATGTACCAATTGTGACAACGTATTAAAGTTGTGTCATTTTTCCAGTGTATGGTACCTGTCTGACTCTAAGGGTGGTCATTTTACAGTTGTATATTTAACCATGCTAAGCGGAGCCAAACCACAAGTTGTAACCCCTAGAGGTGACATTGAGCACCCAGTGACACTATTTTACTTACTGTTCAACCTCATTTACAGCAATTTGGTAGTCTAGCAGATTGTGAAATAATCTACAATGAAAGAGGGTCAAAGGTATGTATCAGTTTCAATCTTGTTAACTATACAGTTATGTAATTGTTATTGTTACAAAATATTTATGGAGTGTATGTTGATTGTAATCAATCACAGCGAAACTAGAATGAAAAAACATTGTGAATCAAAAATTATTATTCTTTCTGCTCAGTTATCCAGTCTCGTTGCCCGACCGTGCCCAAGTAATCAAGATTTAGTAGTTGTACAATGTGAGATATGTTTTCTTTTTCTTTTTTTCCCCAGTATTTTGATCAGTATTTTCCAGTAACCAGTTGTTTACTATAAATGTTTAGGGCTTTGGATTTGTCACATTTGTAAATTCCGCTGATGCAATGAAAGCCAGAGAAAAACTGAATGGGACAATAGTGGATGGAAGAAAAATTGAGGTTTGGGATAAGCTTTGTTTTGTAGTTGATTTGTTTGCTTTCTGTCTCATCTCTGCTCCTCACAGACACACGTGTAAGTAATTCAGGGACTTCGTGGAGAAGGGGTGTAGATGACGATTTTGCCTTACAGCTCTCAAAACTGCTTTTGTTTTTTTAAGTGAAATGCTTAATTGATAGCTTAAATGCAACACCAAACCAATAACTAAAGTTTGACAATTCCTAAAAGGATTGGTTTTCATGTTGACAAATAATAACAACGAATATGAATAATAGCATTTATCTTAAACAATTAAGAATAAAAATTAGCGATAGTAGTTTCGAATGACGTTTCAATGACTCACTCATCATTTTCAAACAGACCACACACACTATTGTTTTATTTTTATTTTCATTGTTTTATTTTTTTTTTGATTAAAATATGGTTACATACAATAAACCTCCCAGAATTGGTAACAAAGATGAGGGTGGTGTATTGACTCGGTTGTTACTGGGCAATTTTCAGGCCAAGATTGTCACTTACATCCTTTTTCTACTGGGTCTGTCATTATACATGCACACTCTTAAAGTAAAATCAAACTTTATAAATTGTTTTAGCAAACCACTAACACACTTTCCTCCTGCATGTGTTGCATGATTTCACATTGACACTGATAATTTTTCACTTAGGTTAACAATGCAACCCCTCGACCGCACGTCAAAAAAAGTCCGGGCCAAAATCGAGGACCCTATACCAATGGTACAGCATGCTTTGTTCCTTCCCCCTGTCATTTCATTGATCTGTTGTGGCATGTACTGTGTCTAAGAGAATGCATGTGTCGTCTGGTATATTAAGGAGTACTGATTTTGCAGATAAGTACATGTATTTGTGAGTGTGCAACTTAGAGACTGCATTGAAATTGAGTTATGCCTATTCCTATGATGTAAACGTAAAGTGATTTTCATTTTGTTCTAGTTCAATGTAATTTTTGCATCTTAAAATGCCTGTCAATGTGGTGTCTTCCATTACAGTTGACCACTTCTTTGCTAAAATCTCGTGGAAAACCAAGGTCCATTGATTGTCATTTTTAGCGTTCCTTGGAAAATCAGTGATAGAAGTGTTTGTAACAAGAAGCAATTAGCATAATAGCATAGCACAGCATAATAAACCGCAATCAGGAATGCATAGCAAATCACAATTTCCTCCCTGGCCTTCATTTTCTCCACGACTGGCTTGAAAGCAGTTCTCACCTCTTAGACTTATCTAAAATTTCGTAAGAACTTTCACCTACTTGACTTTTTACCTGATCTCAGTCTTTGTACCTTAACAGAATTGGCATCTGTATAATGAAACAAAACTCTTCAAGATATTTGTCTACTATTCAAGTGAATCATCACTTTTTCACTTTTTCAGACAGTTAACTTCTACAACTCATGCAATTAGTATTTAAATGGTATACTTAGATATGTTCACTTTGAAAGTAACTGACATACCTCTGTTTTTCAGGTGCCACATTTCGTGGGATGAGAGGAGTTCGGCGTGCTTCTCCAGTGAACAAATTTAGTACTCGGACTATTCAACCTCCACAGGTGCCAGCATATAATGGCACTTACACTGGGTAAGCAGTCATTTGTAATGCCCTGTATTGTCCAAGAATGATTAACAGTCAATTTTTCTTGCCATACCAATATGCTGTCAGGCCAACAAGTGGCTTTGAATAATGTAGAAGAAGAACATGTGCAGTGCGTATACCTTGATTTTATTCCTTTGCATGGATAAAATGAAAGTCACCTCTCCAATATAAATTATCTGTAGAACCGCTGCCAACATAACAAACTCTAGCTGTGGCCAAATTCAGTGACACTTGGATAGAAGTGTGTAGCTTATGGGTTTTAAAAAAGTATCAAAACCTACAAGACAGTGACATTCAAATTGTTCCCCTTTTTTTATCAGAAGAGGGGCATTTTGATAATTCCTGCAGTATTCTACTCAACCCAAGATTCTTCCTAGTATAGCAATTCTGTAATAAAGCCGATTTATTTCTTTCTGATTTTTATTTTGCCTTTTTTTTTCAGAAGCTATGACGGATACGAGCAGGTATGGCGCACATTTCAGTTGTACATGGTATTCTTTTGTGTGCTAGTGAGGCACAATAATATAATAATGAGGTATAACTGAAGTATGATGTATAGCAAGCACAGTGTAGAGGTTTGGATTCTATAATGTAAGCAAGCTTTACTTTATTAATTTGTTAATGGTTGTTTTTGGCTGCAAGTTTTTGAAAGTCTTGTACACCACTCTGTTGTGTCTCAGATAAAAAGTCCAAGATTGGAGATCTATGTCCATGTTTCTTGTATGGTCAGAGGGAAAATGTCCCCTTTTCTCTCTGGTTTCCCTCCATTCACTTCGCTCATCGCCATTTCTTTTGGCCCTTCCCCGCCTCCCCCTATAAAACTGGGAGGCCTTTTCCAAGACCAAAGTGGACCCTGCTTAATAACACAGAAGAGGGCATGCTGATTGTAGTCAAAATTTTTCACCTTCTCCTTTTCCTTTATTCGCGTGACGTAACCATAGTGTTCTTGTCTTTTAAATCAGGCATATGGTGCCAGAAGAATAGGTGGTTTCACAGGGTAAGAAAAGAGTAATGTTCTTTTCATGTATTGGATTAATGAAAATAAAGAATGATCTGTGTGCTTACTGTATACATTCAACCCTCGTTACAACGGACACCATCAGACCAAGATTTGGTGTCCGTAATAGAGAGAGTTCGTAATGGCGGCAGTTGTTTTCAGTAATTCTTAGTCTCCGGAACTTCAGCTCCTGTCCGTAATAATGGGGTGTCCGCAAGGCGAGAGTTGGCTGTATATGTAACTTGATGCAAACAAGAGGAGTTTGGGAGAATCAAGAAATGTTTCTTAAGCCAAGCCACAGGAAAGCCATGGTTTACATTTTAAAACTCCCAAACCCCTTAAAGTGCAAAATAAATGTATTTCCATTCACCTGTTTGCAAAGGTTGTAATCACATTTAACAGCCATTTTCTATTTCTTTTCTGTTTTCTGCTTTCAAGTCTTTTTACTTACTTTTGAATACACCTTATTCGGTGTTTTGGTAGACAAAACCGGCGGATATTTTACAAGTTGCGTAGTATGCGAGCAATGATTAAAATGTCCGTGCGTATTATCGACCAAAACCCCGAATAAGAGGTTTATTATTCCACTGCATTTTGCTTTTGCTTCGAACTCCTTTAGCAAAAGACTGGTCAAACCGGGATTGCGTGTTCTCTCGTATCAATCAATTACGTTCGACATATTTTTATCTGGGTCAGCTCTACCGCTCTATTCTCGACTGGGCCAGTCGAATAGAACAGTGTAAAGTTCGACATTGATTAAGAAGTCGAACTTAACATACTTTGCATACTTTGAACGTTCTCGCAGCTGATTAAAAAAACTGGACCACGCAAACTGTAAACGCCCTGTCGACAAGAATCATTACTTTATATCGGATTGTGTGAACCTCGAATTGTTTTCTCTTGTTATTTCTTCTGGATAGCTACTCTGAAAATAACAAAGAACGACAGAAACTATTTATCCGAAATTCGACTAATGAAGTCGCGAACTAACATCTAAATTTAATTTGCCTATTAATTGTTTTTCTGTGCTTTTTGAGACCCGCAACTGATATTGTTTACCGCTGTTTTGGAGAATTAAGTTCGACTGATTTAGGTCGACTTCTGAATAAACTGTCCAACTTTAAAAGTTATTTAGGTCGGCCCAAACAGCAACTAAATTAGGCATATGTAAAGTTCGACGTTTGAATCGGGGCTTAGATTAGTTACTTGACCAAGCTTGACCTTATCTCTGTGTTTTCATAGGCTGGCCTAAAATGTCTTCACAACCAATCAAATCAAGCATTTGATGATCAGCGTTTAACGTGATTATTTCCTTCATCAACAGATACGAAGCAGCCGCACCGTATGGGGGTGGATACGGCCCGGTAAATTTCTGGTTTACATTATTTCTGGTTTACATTATTTAATATGTCTAATTAATAATTTTTTTAAGAAAAACTTAATATTTTTTTAATAAAGTACGAAATCCACCTAGAGACAATTTCCTATGTGACATGAAATACATAAATGTTCGTAACAGTACCTCTTTCTCACTTGTAATCCCAATGTTTCTTTTCTTACAGGCCACCACCTACGCCGCTCCCGCGCCCGCCTACCGGCCAGCGGCTCCGCCCCAGGCTCCCCCGACAGGCTACAGCACAGGCTACAGATACGCGCCATATTAATCACGTGACAGCCACAGAATAGAACACTCATGCACCATAACATCCACAACGTAGAAACACGTCATCGAGGTTCGAAGGTCGCTGGTTCTGTGTTAATCGCATACGAACCTCGGTCATTCTGTATTGATATTTGTCAATTGTGTAAATAGAAATTTGACTGAGATTCCTTGAAATTTTCGATGGAACATAGGATTTCTAGATTTATGAAATATACTGTACAGAGATTATTTCGATCTTAACGATTTCGATCATAGAACGAACTAGCGTCAAGTCACGTTTGTGACTCATTTTGGACGCAGACGATTAAGAAAGATCTTTTAGACTATTTAATTGTGTTCTTTTTACTGAATTGTGTACACAGTAGCGTTTTCTAAAGAAGGAAAGTTGATTTCTAGTCCGATGGACCAATCCTGAAGTGCTTTTAGTGTCTTCTTCATGGTGAGGCTTCGTGTACAACCTTTCATATGAAAATGAGTTTTCATTCATTCGCAAATAAAACTAATGTACATCAGAACTTACGTTGATATATCGGCTCGAGGCAGTTTGGAAATGGACTATTTCCAGATGTGTAAAGATTACTTCCGTTTATAAAGCACGGAAGGCAACCGCCAAATCGGCTGTCCCTTTTGGGGCAAGGTCGGCGTGACGTACGTACCTTCGCACCGAATTACCTAGTTCCCAAACTCCTCTCCCTACCTTTCAAGGAGCAGAAGAAACCTAAAGGCGGGGAGGGGTAAAGTTCTTTAACGGTTCCCTTTTGCATGAGTATTACAATTAACCAACGGCAGTGTAATTACTGTACAAAAACAGAGTAGCTGTCTCTACCGGTAACCGTACAAAGTGTAAATTATACTTAGGCCCATAAAAATTATGTAGGGTTGGTTAGTTGCTCACAGTATAGGACTAAAATAAATACAAAACATTCTAAACGTGTTTTGTTCTAATTTTCTACTCGAAGAGATCATACTTTTTTCATCACAAATGTGCAAACATTTTCTAACGTTTCCCCCATCGTCGGAAGAGGGGACAGTCACTAATTATACTGTTCCTCCTGGGCCTCGTTTCAGGGGATGGGTTGAGAGGCTGGGAACGATGTTGAATGTTTCTTATATACAAGCTGTCATCACAGGAGGCCCAGGGTCAGAACAGGACTCAAAGGCAAAATGTAAGGATACGTTTTGAAAGTTCTTACGAAACCTGCCTGAAAGGAAAGCAGAAAGACGCATTTTAAAAATGTAAGATAGTGATAGTGGCTTCTAAAACACCAAAACATCCAAGTTAATGAGCATGAGCATTGCACGTTAGGCGCTTGAGTTGCTTTTCAGGTTTGATAGCATTAAGTTTCCACTCCCTCCTCCCTCCGTCTTTATACTCAGAAAATTTGGAGCTGTTTATTAATAAGGGTCTGGAATGATTTTTCTTTGACTAGTTCGAATCTGATCCCATTTCTTACCTGGCCCGTAAAAATGGGCTGTTAGCTAATATGGCAGGAATCTTTCCATACTTACAGCTTGAATCGTTTCGAATTTCTTTTCTAGAGTCTCGCTCACGGTCAAGATGGCGCAATTCCTAACGCACATAAGGCCTTGAGTTTGAGTTTAGAATTATGACAAAATTCTTTCAGCTGCCTAAACGTTTGCTTTAAAGGGTATACGTCACGATATTTTGAGATGTTTTTGAGGCGGTAGGCACCTATCGGAAGGCTTAACAGGATTGGCTGAGAAGACAAAAGAACAAACAATAAAACAATGACCCTAGCCCTTAAAACAATAGAGGTGCGTGATATAGGAAGCCAATAAA
>Ga0126336_10000809_pt1 | contig 14429 bp, 9 predicted proteins | sample SidCmetagenome_FD_92530 | JGI IMG/M metagenome (GOLD analysis project Ga0126336, IMG submission 92530) | Coral microbial communities from El Islote,Puerto Morelos, Mexico - Siderastrea C C metagenome | ecosystem: Host-associated > Invertebrates > Cnidaria > Coral | place: El Islote,Puerto...
AATTCCTGAAACTCTGCGGTAAAATTAATTCGATGCTTTATTGGGGATTCATTTTGTTGTATTCATTTCAGTGATAGAATGCTGCAGTTATTAAGTGTTTTTGTGGAAAATGTGGTAAAGTGGCCTTGTTTAGATATGTTTTGATCCGCGAATGGCCTTGGTAAACGTTTACAGAGGGTGCTAATGGGGGTACCCAATTGTCAGTTAATTACTAATTTTTCGGCCAAATGTCAGTTAACTACTATGTTTTTGGCCAATTGTCGGTTAACTACTAACCCCATTAGCACCCTCTTTACACGATAAGGCGAGGATTGAACGCGATTCGTTTTTTTTCAGTTCTTACCTGAGTGAAATATTTGCCTAAAAATAATTGTAGCACTTTTTTCTCCGTTCTTCCATTCAAGGTTAAAGTTCTGGGGAAACACGTACTTGTCACATATGTGTCACAGATGCGTCACTGACGTCCAACACGGGTACTTGACCGTGACGCGTTTTACCAATGGTCAAGATTTTTGTGTTCGAGGCCATCTGTTGTCTTTTTAAAAGAAAATTCACTTTTGGGTGTTAAACCACTGTTCCTCTGCATCTGCTTCACTTTCCAATGGAAACCACTAGTTTTGAGACCTAATTTTGCGTGGTTCGGCGAAGGTTGTGCAGCTATTACTTTTTTGTTATTGACTGAGGGCTCATATAAACTGGTGATGCACTGTTGACAAGACAAATCTACTTGTTATGGAAGTTCACCCGTCAACATGATACTGAAGTCCATCAAAGGGCGTTAACCGTAAAAAAATATTTTTAGGCATCACCAAAGGATGTAGCGATTGGTAACCATCAAAACCCTATATTTTGAAACTGTGTCAAATGTCAAAGCCATACCCCTCCTTCCTTCTTTTTAGAATCTCGCCAGTGATTTTTTCAGACCTTTTGGATCTGAGAAGAAAATTTAGAAAATTTAGACGTTCAACGTGGCGACTCAAACCCACGTCCTGTAAACTAGACAGGCCATCAGAAATGTTGGTAAGAAATACGCAAATTATTTCTCTCACTAACTTGCCGTTTGACGTCTGCCGTTTTAAAATGGAATATTTTCACGTAAACTCAAAATTGCATAATATGAGCGCCTTGTTTTGTGAAAGAATGCACAGCCTCTGTGAAGGTGGCAGCCAAACATCAGCTTAAATTTTCGCACTTTTCTCTTCCTATGTGTGTAAACGCCGACAAAAACCAGCTATGTTACATACAATAATGAATAAAACAATAGTGCGCTTGAGCAAAGCCAGGTAATTGTAGCAGAACGATTAAAAAACTTCAAATAAACACTCGTGTTGTCGACGAGCGCGAAGACAGGGCTTCTGACTCATGTTAAACATAGGCACGCAATGCGCACAGAGCCGATGACGTTTTGTTTCACAATATGGTGAAACTTATCACAACAACCTATGCGTCGTACCCATCCTAAGCCCTCAACTTGCCACCCCCACCAACTCCCCCCACACCTCCCCCCAAAACAATTGCAGTTATCCAACTGATAAAACCGGGTACCAAGTACTGAGTGATTACGTGGCAGTTAAGTTATAGCGTGACATTAAAATTGCACGCAAACTAAATAAAGCTCTTCATTTCCCTTTTCTTGAAAGTCAACGTAAACTAAAACGAATGTAGGTTTGCTGAATCCACAAAATTTTCATTCGAAATCGGTTAAAACTAGCATTTGTAAACTTGTAGACTGAAGCTGTCAGAAATGCCTTCTCACTTTGCTGCCAAGCGTACCTAACAAATTCCCAAAGTATTTTCTCACAGTGAAATTTATAAATAGAAACAAGCTCGCGTCTCAGCTTGTAGCCGAATAAAGTCAAACATAGGCCCGGAATGCGTGCAGAACCGACGAAGTGTCGGTTCGTCTTGAAAACAAAGCAAGCGAGGCGTGCGTGACTACACGTTTGATAACATTCAAGCGTCTGTAACAGCAAGTTGCAGTAAAAGTGTGTAACTGTACGTCCCATAAAAAGAACAAGTAGTCCTGAGGGCTGCATAACCGTGCCGTCTGGCTCCCGTGCTGGTGTGGCAGTTGTGAACAAAGTCTTCTTTTAGACTTATAGAATTACAGCAACCAATGCTGAAATTTGACCAACTGGAAAGGCAACCAACACCCTGGAAAGGAGGTCAACTGAATTATTCACCCTCTCCTCACCAGACATAGCTCCACAGACAACCTCATTCTTTACTCAAGATCATTTTTCGCTGTCTTTTGGTCGGTCTTCCTCAAAACCATGAACAAAAAAGCCGTCCCATTTCTCAAAACAGACGCATTTCATTAAATGGGCGATAAAATTCCCAATTAAGTAACCACATCCTTACGATTGATCAGTATGGGAATCTTAACACCCCAAAAGAATTTAACTCCTTCTCATGCCTGGGATCTAAGCTTTGTGCACAGTTCCCTTCATGTCAAAGGTTCCTTTGAGCCAACTCGTGAATGCAAATACGAAATAAATCATTGCTTTGTGATCAGGTGTATTTTTCACGAAACAAAGGCTTCGTTCCGAAACTATAGGCCCCCTTAAATGTATTTTCGCCTCTATCGTGCAGGTTACAAGAAGGCGCATTATAGGCATTTACCAGTCGTTTTGACCCACTCCACCCTCGATAAATATTTTACTGGGCTCAACGTTAACGTGCTAACCGGCGTGACGAAAATTTTGACAGTATTTTGCCTTTTGCGTTACCGAATGCCGTAAAGTTTAAAATCTGATGACTCAGCTCATCTGACTTATCGCTTTGAATATTGAATTATGTTGAATTTAACTAAAAAGTTGAATGTCGAAATAAATTTGTCCACAACTGAACATGCTTTTACCGAGAGTTGTGAACGATGTATTTATATACTGTTGTGAATATAGCACTATCAAAACATGATTATCGATAAAGACAAACACATCGTCAGAATCTGGAGAAATTAGTAAAAAGCGTCGCTCTACTGTCAAATACGTTCACGCATGTCTTATCACGTGATCGTCAAATCTGGTTTGCTCTTCCGGGACTCCCTGTAAAAGTCAGCAAGTTGTCTCGAACTCTAAAATCGAACAAATCGGTTCAAAATCAAAAGTAAAGCAGAATAATTAAAAAGACTAACTGGTACATCCTTCTGTTCCGCTTATACTACCCAAGAAGGTCCAGCTGAACCCGTTCATTTCGCTTCTGCTGAATCCTCTCTCAGTTAGTTGCCAGTCACTGACCTCCACCATTCTCGACTCTAATGTCTTCGGTCGTTGTTTTTTAGCCGTGCAGGACAAAAACTAGAAGAGCTCTGGGGTCGAAATGGGATATCCATGTCTTCCCGACGTTGACACATTCTTTCCCAAGGTTATCAATAGATCTCATCGGCCTGAGCCCCCTTCGACACCTTATGAGTTTACACAACGTAATTTTCCCGACGCCTCCCCTACCTGTCCACCCTCTTTTCCGTTTTCCCTCCCTACACAATCCGACTTCATCGGTTAATAAATACGGGATGTCAAAATTTGTTTACTTTCTCGGCTTCAAACAGTACGAAAATGTTTAAATTTAACTCGCTATTTCAAAACCTGCTTGCCTCCCTTTGTCAGTGAACATTTGTCTCGTATTCGAATTGATTCAGACAAGCTGGTTGAAATCAAAATATCTGCAACAAAGACTAAGTCTGCGTTCATTGCGGCCCCGGTCCGTCTTGCGTATAATATCTGATGTGCTTGTTTGGGAAATTGTATCACGTTGCAGTACTGCAACGCAGATAAAATCCCGCCAAACCTCAAGTCAAAAAACAGCCCATTCGAAGCAAAATTTATAAATTTCCTAGTTGCTTGCGATCAAATGCAAACACTTTACAGCCCGGCGAAGGTTCTTCCACTTTTGCGCCATGGGGGTATGTGCTGCTGTTTATGGCGCAGGGTAAGGATTTTTAGAGTCCCAACAGCTCACCCCCACCCAAAAACTCACACAGTACCCCCCTTGGCTGGGAAGCGATACAAACATTGGAAAGCCCGGAGAAGCTACTCCCATCTGTAAGATGTATGAGTTTGTGCCGCTGATAAGGTAAGGGTTTCAGTGTCCCGGCGGCGCACTCCTCCCAACATCTCACACGGTACCCCCCGGCTTCACAGAAGACAGATACCAGATACCGTATACCGCATAGTGAGGTTCTTTCAGGCTATGGCAGTAGCTATGACGCCACTTACGTGACGTCATCGGCTAAAAATAGCAAATGGCAGATGGCAAACTAAAAAAATGGCGGGGAAATCACGATCACGTGGTCATTTTGCTGTTCGCGATTGCCGTAAACGGTTTAAACGTGATGCTTAATGTCTCCAGTACTTTACCAATACGCGGATGATCAAGAATGAGCTAAAACTCACCGTTCTCACTCTATTATCCGGCATGACATCTTTTCTGCTCAATTCTTGAATTATTGTCCTCTTTAGTTTCTTCATTAGTCGTCGAGGGTTCTGCACTTGGAAACCGTCGGCGTCGACTCCTCTCCTAAAAGCAAAAGGATCCACAATTCTGAGCCTTCCGCCTTTTACCACAACTGATTTAGTGCCAAACACTCTGACGTCATCATTGTCCAAGACTCTCTGGTCCTGCATGACATCTGCTTCGTACAAAACATCCGGGTCTTCGGTGTCGTCTTCCTCCTCTGCGTCTGCGTCGTCTTGCTGTCCTTCCGCTTCACCTTGAGGAAAAACGAGATGGAAGGTACGAAATGGGAATTGTGTTGTTTTACTGGATGTTCCGTTTTGATACCATATTTCTTCATTTGAAAACCTCCCCTCCAAATAACCACCTCTTTGCTTTCAAAAAATTTCAAATAAAAGAAAAAGTGTCACGGGCGCAAAAATTGCTAGGTACATATGTGGGAATCCAGGAGTGTGCAGAGGGATTTAGCCAAATTGTAGTTGTACGTTCTAATTGAGGAGACAATCGGACGGAAAGGAGGAGCAGATGATGGTTCACGCACTTTGTGCATCTTCGGTAAGCCATAAATTCGAGCAGGTTGAGAGCCTTTAGGGTAGATGTTGTTGTACGTTTCGTCGTCGATCTCACCATTCTTTTTTAGCTTTCGCACAAATCGTTGCAGCTTGCCTTCCCTCGACAATGTTGGGTCACAATCGAATTTGTTGAATTTTGAACTGTCCGTGATGAGGTTCAGGATGCTATTGTCGTACGTTTTTCTGTCCAAAACAACAACGCCGTTACCCTTATCAGGCTTAAGGATGACAATGTTTTTGTTCCTGCTTAAGCTTTTTAGAATTTTCCACTGCTTTCTGTCGTTTTGGGACGGTCGATGCGACGCAATATATGTGTGTGCGAGTTGTGACAGCGTAGCTTTGATTTTATCAGCCTGTCCTTTATCGACGATGTTTTTGAGAACTGATTGATGGATAAGTTTAAAGCATGTGTATACATCGGACTTGTTGATCTAAGGCGGGCAAATTGAGTGTGTGAGGCCATTCTTCAACACATCCAGTTGTTCGGAAGTGAGTTTAAGCGAGGAAATGTTGGTGACTGTTTCCTCTGCCTTGAAGGGAAGCGTTTTGAATCGTGTGAGATTCCGTAGTTTCTTTGCATGGGTCTCGATTACTTTTGAAGTAGTTTTTCTGATGTTGGATCGTAAAGCGCTTTGCAAGAGGTAGAAGTCCACACCGTTTAAGATGCTCTGTAGTTTGCTTAGGATTTTGTCCCTTTCCACTTCAAACTTCTTGAGTTCTTTAGATCTTTTTTCAATAGCACAGCGAAGAAGACGTTTTCTGAGTGCGGTGACATCCTTGGGTGATGTGTTGGGAAGTGAATACGAAATAAACTTTGGGAACACGCGAAGCGATTGGCAATTCTTAAGGAAATTCACATCCAACTGGGCTTTCCGTGCCTTAATCGAGGTCTTCTCTAGATGGCGAAAGTCTGAGTTCGACAGCTTTCTTTCATATTTGGCTGCTAGGTCGTGCACAATAGTCAGAATAGTTCCAAATTTACGAAATAACAGCAGGCAAGAAATAATCTTCAAATAAAGACACACGAACAACTGGATGTGTTGAAGAATGGCCTCACACACTCGATTCGCCCGCCTTATATCAACAAGTCCGATGTATACACATGCTTTAAACTTATCCATCAATCAGTTCTCAAAAACATCGTCGATAAAGGACAGGCTGGTAAAATCAAAGCTACGCTGTCACAACTCGCACACACATATATTGCGTCGCATCGACCGTCCCAAAACGACAGAAAGCAGTCGAAAATTCTAAAAAGCTTAAGTAGGAACAAGAACATTGTCATCCTTAAGCCTGATAAGGGTAACGGCGTTGTTGTTTTGGACAGGAAAACGTACGACAATAGCATCCTGAACCTCATCACGGACATGCAGTTCAAAATTCAACAAACTCGATTGTAAGCCAACATTGTCGAGGGAAGGCAAGCTGCAACGATTTCTGCGGAAGCTAAAAAAGAATGGTGAGATCGAAGACGAAACGTACAACAACATGCACCCTAAAGGCTCTCAACCTGCTCGAATTTATGGCTTACCGAAGATGCACAAAGTGCGTGAACCATCATCTGCTCCTCCTTTCCGTCCGATTGTCTCCTCAATTGGAACGTACAACTACAATTTGGCTAAATTCCTCTGCACACTCCTCTGGATTCCCACATACCTAGTGATTTTTGCGCCCGTGACACTTTTTCTTTTGTTAACGAAATTAAAACTCTTCCTACTTCAGATAAATTTCAAATACACATCAAAACCTTCACCTTAAAAGTAGTCAGAAAGAATGAATTTGTTAAAAAGTGCTGCTTACAACTCAAACAGGCTTATTATCAAGTACAGTGAATTGTCTTTCTTTCAAGCTAGTTTACGAAGGTTGAAAAGGGAAGACTGTCATTTCTTTTTTCCCTACAAAAGTTTCGATCTGTTACCTTGTGTTGCGATGTGTGACACCGCACTTTTCACCTGGGTTACATTAAAAAAACCCTATCCAAACTACATCTAAAAATGATTGTTTTCCTCTCCTTTACGATAACGAAACCAAATTGTACATTCAGGAGACACTCACGGTAGAAGGAAGCTGTTTTTAAAATTTCTCATTTTTTTGAGCTTGTTGTAAGAACTCCAGGTGCATTATTCCTGCATTACCTTCTGGAACAATGCCGCCAATAGCTCGAACACTCTCTCGTCCAAGGGATTCAGCAAAGATAAGAAGCTCCGAAACTCTTCCCTGAAAGCAGAGAGCTGGTCCAGCGGTTGCCAACGCTCCCATTCTGATCGAAAATTGAGTTGCTAGCGCCAATTTTTTGCCTATGAACTTTGCTTCCACCTCATTTCCATCATGCCACAGTCGCGCTATACCCGATTCGTAATCATAAGAGGCACCAATAAAGTTCCAGGTGATCATATTTAGTACTGCCTTCGAAAGAGCGGGGGGCTGGGCAAAATCTCTCCATGTGAAGCGAACTGTCAAAACTCCTTTTTGATCTACCACGCCCTCTTGCCCTATTTGGACTCCTAGGCCGTCTTCTTGGAAGCTTAGGATTGGTTCTCTGTTTACCATCGGAAACACGTGCACGAGGAGCGTGATTGACGTCCTAGTGTCCAGGCCACTTCCAGTACGGTTAAAAATTTCAATGAATGAATCAGTTCTTTGTCTTAGGTGAATAGAGCCATGTGGCGTCCCGTCTACCCCAGGGGCCCATGCAACGCGTGACATAGTAGCTAAGTTGGCTCGTTCCAGTCCGCTGCAGAATTGGTTTAGAGGAAAAACGGCCACGGGCTGTACAGATGCTGTGAAGGAAAAAAGGGTCATGTCACGGTGACAAACTAACATTCTATTTGTTACTTAACTGCATATGTAATTACACTTTAAAATACACTTTCAGTGGATGTCATAATTACTTAAGCGAAGAAAATTACACTGTACCCTAATTTAAGAATAAAGTAACATCTCAAATTTCACATAGCCATTTAATTATGAGATTCCGGCTGCTCAAACAACCATTCAGACCCTTTAAATAAACTCAATAAAGGAACTAGCTATATACATCCATTTCTTATTATCTTTCCCCAACGGGGCTAATTTTAACACAAGGTTCAAAATAATAATCACTGAATTAAACTACCATTGACTCCCGAGAACTCGCGAGTTATCAAGGGATAGGATTCCTGTTGATACCACTCATCAAATGTATTCTCAAAGGAGGAATTGACATGATTTGTAACAGAACATCAAGAAACTAACGAAATTGACCAAAAAAGAATTAGACACTTGAAATTTTGATTCCAAATAAATTCAGTGTTGTGGAATATGTTTTGTCCCATTACACTTTGACAAATGAGTCTCAAGTTATTGAGGGTAAAATTATAAAGAAAATGACCTGAAGGGAAAAAAGTGACTTCGAGTTAGCGGGAGGTTCAAGTTATTGAGGGTTCGAGTTATCAAGGGTAAAATTACATTAAATGTATGGAACAAATCCAAGGGAAATCAATTCTGGTTCGAGTTATGGCGAACTTCGAGTTACCGAGAGTTCGAGCTACCGGAAGTCAACTGTACAATAATACTACATAGAATAATTTTAAAACAAACCAAATTACATAATCTAGATTTAAAATTAAAGCTTTCATAAAGATGAAGATAGTCTTCCTGAGCTTCAGACTAGGTTCCAGGGAATTCGGGATATTAACAGTTCGATAATAAAACGCGTACGTTCTGTAGCCAGAAGAAGTGTTAAATAGAGGGATGTTCAATTGCTGGGAGCTTTTAGGAGTGCGATTGTTGATGTTTGCGCACTTAACAAATTTGGAGGTGAAATAGTCCGGAGCACAACCCGTCATACATTTGAAGGCAAGGGTGGTACTTAAGTGATAAAGCTGGCTAGCTACTGGCCGCCAATTAAGCTTACTACGGTACCTCCTGGATTGAGGTTTGAAGAGTTCAAAGACAGCTGCAGCCAGTACAGCATAGCGCTGTCTTTCGGCCCAATTCTTCCTTCAAGGGGCCCTTTTAAGGACTGGTAATGAGTATCGGTCATGCTGGAGGCGCGCTGGTGTAAATCGTCTTCATGAAGGACGTTTTCATGGCATTTTTTCAAGTCCTCTGCTGCATTTTGTAGTTTTGCGGTTGTGTGATCCATTTCCATGTGAGCATCGTAAAAAGCCCTTCTGATGTGCAGGGGAGCCTCTTTGTCCTCAAGTCAATAATATTAATTAATTAGAAAACATCTTTTGTGTTTCTATTTAATAATTAGACTACTAAGCTGAGTTTTTCGTGAGCGAATAATTAAAGAGGCGCAGCCAAGTTCACCATTCATCCACAGGAAACCCAGGCGAGAGGTCTGTCTTAAAGACAACGAAGGCAATCGGAAAACAATGACGTTGAGGTCACATCCACCCCCCAAAAAAAAGTAAAAGAAATTTTCCTTTCACATGCAAGGACACCACTTACAGGATCGTTGTCTATGAGCTAATAAACGACCATTATTGAGCCAATCAGATTCGCGTACTTCAACAGTACACACTGTGAACGTCTTCTAAAGAGTTAAAAAAAAAGTGAAACGAAAGTTTGGCGGAAGGACATACTGATGTGGACAGATCGACAGTATTTTTACATGATTTTGCTTGGCGCCGATATTAAGAATGATGGTAACAGATTGGTTTAAGACACTCAGTTTAAAGTGGAACAAATTCCAACTTCTATTGAGTTATTGAATAATTCAACAAATTCCGAATTGGTTACGTCTAAGACCCTCAATAGAAAATTTCCCTTCACTTGAAACACTAGCAAGCGACCAACACAGGGAGCAATAAAGATGGCGGCCTACGGGAGACGACCGGCTCACGGGACATTCTATTGCAGTGCTGCCCGTCACTTAGACAAAACTTTTTACTAGTTTTGACAGCTTTTTGACATCTCTTTGACACATTTCTGATGGCTTCCTTTTGAACTGACCAATCAAAGCCAACACTCGACAACTCTGCCTCTCAAAGTTCTCTCGATTCTGAATTGGTCAGTTGACATATGGAAGTCATTAAAAAAAATGAAAAACGAAACACCTTGTGCAAATGGCGCGCGCACGGCATCATGAACTGAGTCGTAAATTTAGGAAGAAGATTGATGATTGGTTACGAGGGAGGTCGAATAGAGAGGTTTAAATGTAGCCAGTTCAAGAAGGAAGACTATAAAACTAAAACCTACCCAGCAACACGTTTCTTATTATACAAAGGAACGACCAGTGCTATAACGTCAAGATGCCACGATATGAACGATAAAAAAGGCGAGTTCGAGAGGCTAAGTGGAATAATTGTAGAGAATCAGCATTAGAACGGGTTTGAATCCTCAAATCATGGAGTGTTTAAGCAATTGTTTTTTCATTTTTTCCGGTGAAAATGTTAATCGGCCACCATGAATGAATTGCGTTGTCGTTACTGTTGTCGTCTTCCTCAGCCGTACACTCGATTATGGCATCTGTTCACGAACGTATCAACAGCAATCGGATAATCCGTCAGTGCTTGACCCAAGTTCACAAAGCCAAACAACTTCACGTTTTCAACCAAGTTACATCATGAGCTATAGGAAACATGGATTTTGAGTTCTCACCGAACGTTGTTTCAAGCAAACAGCGATGAAATATGTTGACGATTCAATAAAACTATCACCTTACCGTCAGTTTTGCTGTCCCGTGTCTTTGATTTCTGCATCATCTTCTGCAAATATCCCTGTTTCTCCCCGATTCTTCGGTGAGTTCGATATGCTTACTTTTACCGCCCGCCATTTTGAAAACCACCCATTCCCAGTTCTACGCAGCCAACTAGAAAACCTCCTAAAGCCGCCCTAAAGCCACTGGGTAGGCCGTCTTTTCCAGGTTATGGTTACGAGCTCGTAAGAACATTGCACGACGGACTTCCATATATGGAAGGTCGTCGTGCAACGGATTAAAAGTTACAATCTGTCGGGGGACTGGAAAGAGCTTTTTGCTGTTACCAGCAAAAGGCGCATTTGAAAAACAATAGCGATTGTTTTTCCGGCCCTACGATTGGCCAAAGGCACAAATCTCCTAGCAACAGCCCAAGCGCTTCCTACCCAGGGGCTTTAGTTTAGGGCGGCTTTAGGAGGTTTTCTAGTTGACTGCGTAGAACTGGGAATAAAAAGAACTGGGAATGAGTGGTTTTTCAAAATGGCGGGCGGTAAAAGTAAGCATATCGAACTCACCGAAGAATAGGGGAGAAACAGGGATATTTGCAAAAGATGATGCTGAAATCAAAGACACGGGACAGCAAAACTGACGGTAAGGTGATAGTTTTATTGAATCGTCAACATATTTCATTGCTGTTTGCTTGAAACAACGTTCGGTGAGAACTCAAAATCCATGTTTCCTATAGCTCATGGTTACATCGAAAAGCATGATCTACAATAACTTAGCTGTAACAAAAAAAATCTGTACATAATACAACTGAGGTCCTTGTTAACTTGTTTAACTAACAATTATTTAGATCTCTTGGCTGTAAATTGAAACGCCCACGCTTCTCAGCTACTGTCCAATCTCTTAGGAAATTGTCGACCAACATTACCTTGCGCATTTTGTGCCTTAACTCTGAAAGACCACACGCCTTCAAAACCTCGCTCTGACTCCGTCCTCCAATGCGCACGATACCCTGGGGATGAAAGTGATGGATTCCTTCCAGAAACTGATCCAGCGCGTGATTAGTGTAGCAGACAACAAGGATCGGACGCCGCTCAGATAACAGTGCGCGTTCGTCAAGATCGTCGTCAATAAGCTCGGTACCGGTGTCCCACTTCGACTTGTTATGCAACAAAACGTTGGCAATCTGTGAAAAACTATATTTAATAGTGTTTTTGTGTGGTATACACGACAGTGCCGAGTTATATTTAAGATACAAGTATTGGGAACATAGCTCCGAGCACATGTCATTCACTGCCTTATAAGAAATAAGGATAAAACAACTATTCTTTCAGTTATGTAGCATTCCAATTTATTTAGAGTCATTGTATGGTTTACTTATTAGGTTGTTATCATCTAAAAAGGGATTTTTTGCAGTTTATACGGCTTTCCGTGCACAGGAAATGATGAAAACGAGTGAAAACGCAACACAGAGACTTAAATAAACGTTGCCCAACGCGGGACATCTTTTGACAACATAGATTTATCTTTTTTGCGCGTGAACGGAAACATAGGACCTGAACGGGGTTTGAAAAACACTTTCCAAAACAGCAAATTTTGAAATCGGAGATTCACTAATCGGTAAAACCAGACAAAAAAGGACATGTTCATACAGCCTGGCCCTTCTTCCACTGAAACTGATAGAAAAGACAGAAAACGATCAAAAACGAAGGTTTCTAAAGACGACGCCGTAACAAGTTTTACAAAAGTTAAGTTTTCAATCGTTTTCAATGGTTTACGTGAGACCACTGAGAATAAAATTTAATTACATAAAAAACGAATACACAAACATACAGGTGAGGTTCTCGGTTTTTAAGTAAGTAAGAATGAAGATGAATTACGCCCGGACGGGCTTAGAGTAATTAACTCCACCATTTCAAAGCTTTTTTAATACTTTAATCCGCAAGAAACGCCGTGGAAATTTCCCGTGTTCCAGTTTTAGTGTGTGACTGAACTCCACCCAAAGCAGTTTCTCAGATTCATTTTCTTTCAAGCTGTCATCTACCTTTAGTCCAATGTACGTCTTTCCGGTACCAGGTGGTCCTTGAATGATCGCAAACTCTTTGGTCAGCGCCATCTGAATTGCTCTGTACTGAGAGTCGTCTAGTTCCAGGTCCTCCGCAGGCGGCCACGAGGCCAGGTTTAGAATTGGTACGTCGGTTCCTGTTAACAAAAAATACGTATCTCCGTGTCGCGTATTCAAAGAACGCACCGCATGTGTCTTTTTTCTAAGTTGTAGGATTAAAGAGAATGGTGACCAAGCTATCTATTAAAAAGTATTTAAATGTGTACAAGAAGACCCTAAGGTAAATCCATCAAAACACCGGATGGGGAGGGGAGGTTACTTTGCTACCCGCCCTGAGGAACCTCCCCTCCCCACCTGAGGGATAGTTAATAGTCACTAAGCCCAAAAGAGGATAAAGTACAGAAACCGATTATAGATAAGCGCCGGCCACAGGCTCAAAGAGAGAACTTTTATCTTTACATTAATCATTGAATTGTTCAATAAGAGCGACTTTTTCAACTTACCATTTTGCACGTCATCTCTGAGGTTCAAACCAGCAAGTCGTAACCTCAATTGCGTTAGAGTAGCAGCGCTGTAAATCGTAAAACCGAGTCAACAAAGTAGTATTATGGTATAGAAGCATCGGTGCAGTGATATCTTTATTAGCGAGTGCAGCCAATCAGCCTGCTTGCAGGCGGTTTGCAGGCGTTTTCATCACGAAACCCCGGAAAACGCAGAGTTCGCGATCGCCGGCGCCATCTTGGACGCGCGCGAAAATCGGTGTGGGGCGAGTGACAAAGCGACGGGGAGGGGGCAGGGGGAGCGAGAGAAAAACCGCCTGTCCTAAAACAAGGTCTTCTGCGAGTCGTAGATTTTGACTTCGTCCGCCGGCGGACGATACATTTTGATTGGTCGATTTACTGTGAATCATCGTCAGTTTGGAGTCACGCAGAGAAGAAGCAGATAAGTGAGACAAAAAATGTCGGAGAAGCAGTCGAGCGAGCGTTAGATTGTTTTAAAATCGAAAGATAAAAACGTTGTTTTGAAGCCTGAGCAAAGGCAAGCTGTGAGCAGTTTCCAAACAGGTGAAGATGTCCTGGCTGTTCTGCCTACTGGCTTTGGGAAAAGCATGATTTTTACGGTCTTCGGGATCGCAGAGAGGGAGAGCGGCCGTTCATCGTCTGTGTTTGTAATTTGCCCATTGAAAAGCATAGTTTCGGATCAGATAGCGCAACTGGAAGGTCTCTGTACCGCAGAAGAACTCGCTGCTGAGAACATTAGCAGAGTACTGGAAGAGCCAGTCGAGTTTATTCACAGTTCCGCCGAACAAGTGTTGGAAGAATATGTGTGAATAGGCTTTTTAGGGGGCAGTCGTGCGGACATGCGCACGTCGCCGACTCACAAAATGGACGTTTTTTGTTTTTCATTTCCGTTGTCGTCGTCGTTGTAAGTCACTTGACTTAGTCCTCTTGGTGTCGCGCGGCCAACAGACACAACTGCACATCAGGCTTACTGAACGACAATGGCATTGCTGTTATAACAAAAGGCTGCAAGTAAGCACTCGTGCCGTTAAGATTCAAATGGAACCCTTGCCTGTTAAAGGCTGAAAAATTTAAAACAACGAGAACAGTGTTATCCAAAACAATCGACTGCATATTTATGGGGAGAGTAATTGTAGCATCCGTATACACTTTTGCTACAGTGTCTCCAAAAAAAAAAAAACAAC
>Ga0126336_10000810_pt1 | contig 14429 bp, 9 predicted proteins | sample SidCmetagenome_FD_92530 | JGI IMG/M metagenome (GOLD analysis project Ga0126336, IMG submission 92530) | Coral microbial communities from El Islote,Puerto Morelos, Mexico - Siderastrea C C metagenome | ecosystem: Host-associated > Invertebrates > Cnidaria > Coral | place: El Islote,Puerto...
GCTTTATTTGAACAATGGTTTCCGATTGCAGAAAACAAACAGGACCACCAGACACTGGAAACAACGTCCGAAAAAGCCATTTTATCATGTGTCACGTGACAAAATACTCCACGATTCGTGGAGCATTTCAGCAGCCTTGGCCAGGCGTTTCTACGACCGCCATTTTGAACGAGGAGAAGGCCCTGGGGACGAGGTTGCTGAGAAAGCAAGGAGCATGACATTTACATAAATTTATGATTGTTCTTTTATGTTTATTAGAAACTTAGAAACGTCGTTTTGTCAACTAACAAGAAGACCAAACGTCACCTAAGTATTTCAGCCGCCGTTTTCTGCAATGCAAGGAGAAGACGCCACTTTGCCGGGAGCCGTAAATTATGACGAGCCAGATAAAACGGTGCAGTACCCTAAGATTCAAGACATAGAAGATCGAAACGATAATCTCAAAGTCAACACGGATGAAAGCTCGGTTAGAGCAAGCACTCCAGATCCGACGACAGTTTCGTCACCGTGGTTTAGTTTTTGGGATGTGAATGGCTACAAGAGAACTGTCAAGCGAATTGACGACGGCGTGAGACTGTGTGATGATCTTTTAAAACTGTTGGCGGAAAGAGCAGAAATTGAGGGACTGTACGCTACAAAGCTACAAGGTACTTGTAAGATTTAGAAGCAGCTCATATTGTATGCATGTGTAGAAAATGAAATAATGGTCAAATTTAGGACTTCTGGTGTTAACACCTTCCTACAGATGTGCTTTATTTATGTGCTTTATTTATGTGCTTATATAATGTAAAGAGGTGCGAATGAAAAAATACATACGTGTATCTTTATTAACTGCTTTTAGTTCATTTGCTGCGTAATCTTTAATTTGGAGTCTTGTCATCATCGATATTCAGCAGTGTTTGACTATGATATCCACAGTTCTGTATGAACTGCATAAGCCTGCAATCTCTAGCTTGCGTGCAGAGGTCTCCTATTTCCTGCAAGTAAATGCACTTACTGTATGGTCAGGATCTGGGGATCAAGTGTGCAAATACAGTACAGCATTTGGTGTTGGCTATTTTATATATATATACTGTTTTTTTATTGCCCAATATTGTATGTAAGTTTACAATTTTTCTTTGATAGTATTTAAAACGTTAACAACATTGAGCAGGAAGTCTCAGAAGCCTTTCTGGGGTTATCGAGGAGACCCCCTGTCAATTTACACTACCAATGGTTAATAGATTATTTGATTGCATGGACGATTTTGGCTCTAGGAAATGAGCTTTTACATCATCAATACTACATAGGTGCTTACATCGAATATATCAATAAAATATTACAAGTGTGCAATCTCTGTTTCATTCTATGTACCTCTTCGCTCATAATGAATATTCTCAGTTTACGTTTAAAAGAATAACTTGACTGACTATCTCTTGTCTCATCCGCCGAACTATTATAAATATCTACCCTTTGTTTGCAACAGTACATTTGTTTTACTCAAGGGCTCATGTAGGTGTTTACTTAAAGGAGTATTATGATCATGGATTTGATCATTTTTCTTGAAAATATCTGTTAGCGCTCCATGAAGTTGATTATGTAAGAACTAATATGTTAAACATCCAATAACAAATTTATTTGTTTGATAAATATTGAAAATATTCAATTGTTGAAATAATGGCTTGGATTCATGATTATACTCTTTAAACAACATGATCCATACAGTTTTTTCTGCAGCTTAAAAGTCTTGTCTAGATAAGTCTTGTATGTATTTCCCACATTATCATGAAATAATAACTAGACGTGAAAGTCAAAGCCTTGGAAATTTTTAAAGCCTGTTCAAGGTGCCTCTGCTTCCCACCCAAAAAAGTTTGACAAGTTGTTGCCACACAACAGCTTGTTTTGTGAACATGTCTTTAGCTTGTCTTGTGGGGGTTGTGCCTTATGCCTATCCAGAAAGCTTTTGAAAATTTATTTGTCTTTTATAATTTGTTCCAAACAAAATGAAGCAAAATTATTTTAAGCAAAGATGCATACTATAAATGCAGATGTAAGAGTGAAAGAGACTGGTAAATACAATGTAGGTGACAGAAATTTTATGAAGACATGATACGTGAAATGTCAGCTTTTAAATTCACCAGAGTGGTTATTATTCATCTTAATTCCCCTAAGTTTGTTATTGTTACAAACCAAGTGATGTCATAGCAACCAATATAGAAACTTTTGGATCAGGTTGTTGTGTTTCAATAAGTAGGTGAGCTTTCAGCAGGTGTTTCTTTATATACATGTTGTTAGAACTTTGGCTGAAAGGAAAAGAATAGGCTGGTTTAATCATCAGGGTGAAGTTGAAGTAATTATCATAGATCTCACCTGTCAGTGGAAAAAGTTAATTATTGATGTGTTAAATATCGTTGCCTCACATGACTTCCCCTCTTCCTGCTCGGATGTAGGGCCTCAGTAATCTTCCTACATGTTAAACTTGAGATAATAACTTACTTACTAAATTCAAAACTGGAAAAACAAACAAACAAACAAACAAATTAAAATAATTAAAAAAGTTAGAAGGAAATTACTGCTTTAGAGCTTTCATTAGCAGTCCAATCGGAAAAATCAGCACCAAGTAAAGTTTACTAAATATCTTTCTTTTTAATAATCAGACCTTAAGATTCAAGTTTTCTCTTGTGATTAGTGTAAACCATTCAGGAGGGAAATAAACTAAAAAGTAAGAACCAACTCGATAGCTGTGACTTTGGAATCACCTTGTAACAGCAGGACAGTGAATAGTCACATTTTAGGATTCAATCCACAAACTCAGAATCTAGAACTATCTTGATATAGAGCTTCATAAGAACATTAAAGAACTTTAGTCAAACATTTTTTTGTCAATTCACAGGCTGGAGTAAAAAGTGGAATGACCTTGTGTCAAAGGGCCCTGAGTATGGAGCAGTAAAATATGCCTGGCTTAACATTACTAATGAAGCTGACCAGCTTGCTGAGATTCACAATGAACTTCAAGTAAGGCTTGTTAACCAGGTTCATGGAAATTTACAAAAGTGGAAATCAACAAATTATCACAAGTCATTACTCAGCTGGAAAGAAACCAAAACTGCTGAGGAGGGATTCAGCAAAGCTCAGAAACCCTGGGCTAAAAGGCATGAGGAAGGTACTGTAGGTCTTTGGTTTCTTTGTGAGGAGTCTCTCCTGGGGAAGCTTTCTTCTCTTGTGCGGCTTCTGTGAAATTCTTAATCATATCTATAGCAAAATGCTTGATTGTCATTGGTTCTTCATGTGCCTATTTGATACGTAATTGGAGGGTGATCACTTGGGTGTCCAATTACAGCTGCCTAATTTGAACTTTTTGTAATTGGATAGCTGTAATCGGACAACTACGCTGGGCGTGTATCAATCAGGTGTACTGAAATGGGTTCTTTTTATAGCTGTTTCTCCAATGCTTGCAAAACTGATAATTAAAAATACATGTATATCCCTGAAGGGCACATAGATTTTCTAATCTCACATTTTGTTATAGATATGATTAATTGGTAACTGGACTTAGTGTTGTACAACTCAGGGGTAATCGTGTTCGTAATATCAAATCATCCTCATGCTACGCGCTTGGTTGATTTAAAATTACTCACCCAATTTCTTCCTGAATTGTACTCCACTAAGTCCAATTACCATTACAAATAGTTTTCCTCTAGTTACGTGCAATAATTGGAGGTTTCTAGGACATTCTAATATGTGCATGTATGTGCAGTCAATAATCAAATGAAAGCTGGGATGAAGGAGACAAATGATGCAAGCAGAGGCTGGGGAGAGGGACAATAAGGGTGGAGGGGAAAATTTCCCTCTTTGTCATCCCCTGCAGACCCATTTCTCAATTTCTGATTTTTTCTCCCCTGTTTTTTCCATTTCTCTCTCGGCTTTTGTTCTTCTTGTTATTTTCATTATCTCTCAGTTTTTCTGCTGAGGGAGCCTGTGTGGAAGAGACAGTTGGCTGTAGCTGGGTTGTGCTTAACTTAGACAGTCAAAATGCTAAATACACAAACACAGAAGATCAAAACTTAGGGGAGCAGGGATGGCGCAGTGGTGAGAGCGCTCGCCTCCCACCAGTGTGGCCCGGGTTCGACTCCCGGTCCCGGTGTCATATCTGGGTTGAGTTTGTTGTTGGTTCTCGTCTTTGCTCCGAGAGGTTTTTCTCTGGGAACTCCAGTTTTCCCCTCTCCTCAAAAACCAACATTTCCAAATTCCAATTCGATCTGGAACCCGAGGGCCACAGGTTTGTCAGTCCCAGACTGTTGTGTGTCACCCTCGTTAGACAAAGTTGATTGATTTTGATAAACAAAGTTGATTGACTTCATGTCAATGTCACGTGACCTGTCAAACATGGTTGTGACTCGAAAATCTTGAACACCTTTCCCATGGAACAAACATGACGAAGCAGCTCTCTGTGGAAGTTAGGGTTTCCAAGATATGATGATTAGAAACTTCCCATAGGAACAATGCGGTAGTTAAGAGTCTCCCCCCTTAAATGCTGGCTGTGTGGGTAGCTTAGGTTTTGTTTGCGACTTTACCTTAAATGTTCAATGTTCATGTATATGGTGATTTGTATTGCAGTGTTAAAATGCAAACGAGCTTACTACCAAGCCTGCAAGGTTAGAGATCAGACAGAGCGTCTTTACAAAGAAGCAAGCGTTGAAGGAAGTACTGTTAATGAGGAACAAGTAAAGAAACTTAAAGATAAATCTGACAAAGCTGCGAATGATGTTCAGAACACAAGAGTGAAATACCAGGAGAGTTTGAGAGACATTGGGAATTATAACCCAAAGTATGTGGAGGATATGCGTTATGTATTCAACAAGTGCCAGCAATCTGAAGAAGAACGGAAAAATTTCTTCAAGGGGACGCTGCTTAACTACTGCCAACAGATAACACTTTCACCACACTTTAACAGGTTCGTTGTAATTTTGTCAAAAATGGTGCATGGATTTGTGGTGGTCTTAGTGGCCATGGTGGAGCTTCTGAACAGGCTGAAGGATTGAAATGCTGCCGTACCAAGCCTTATGAAATGCATGTCCCTACTTAAGTCACTTTGGATGGTAATGGCATGTGTCCCCTACATGTCTACATTGTAATTCTGTATTCATTTAATTTAGCACACACTTCAGAAACTTTTGTGGCACTTGGGCTTTTAACACACTATGATGCAAAGATTTGTGGATAATAATAATACTACTAATAATAATCTTTATGGAGGAAGCTCCCGTCACATTGAGTGGTTTTCAGGGAGGTCCTCCGAAGACAATTGGCAAATTGGATAATTGACAAACTCGGGATTCAATTTCAATTTGTAACAGTTTTTCATTTTGTTTTGTTTTAATTTCAGGATATCCAGAATCTACAGTGATCTCAAAGCCGCTTTTGAGGCAGCAGATGTCTCAGCTGATATTTCATGGTGGTCTGTCAATTGTGGTACTGAAATGCCTACAAAATGGCCAGAATTTGAGGTAAACAATGAGCAAACAGGTCACTTTTTTGCTTTAATTAGCTGGGCAAGTCAAGGGGTTTTGAAATACCTGCACATCATTTCTCCTTTTGTGGTAGCTTCCCTGGTTTTGTACCTTTGTCATGTTAGCAAATGCTGCTGTAAATCTTTCTCATGTTCATTTGTTTTTATCCTCATTCCAGCCCCTTTTTCTCCTGAGTTACTGCTCCACTACTACCCGCCCCCCTCCCCCCCCACCATAATTACTTGAACAAGCAGTTAGTCTGGTATTGAGAGAAAACAAACAAACAAACAAACGAACAAACAAACAAACAAAATGGTTTTCTTTAATAAAATGTCCCCAAACTGTATTTATCTCCCCCCACCCTCCTCCCCCCCACCACTTCCAAGAAAAACATGTATATCTTAACCAACTTGCTGGAAACTTATACAGTCATGGTATGCAGGTACCACTACTTAAACTGGTTGGTCCTTAAGAATGTTTTTTCATGCTCATAAAGTTTGTCCAGTTTTGTTGGACTGTGCACCTCAGAATACCTAAACTCTTTGTTTGTTTTAGGTGGTAGTAAGCTTTTTTTTAGCTAGCCAAGCTTACATTTATCTACATCTCCGACCAGTACAAGGTGTTACCAGATCTGGGAGAACTTTGCCATCAGAATGGAATTTTTTTTTCTTGCGCAAAAGACTATTCTGCACAGTTATTTAATGTTTATTAGTGGTTTTTATCACATCTGTAGGAATACGCAGGTCAAGAGGAACAACAGATAGTCATAAACAAGCTACAGCAACAACAACAGACTGGTGTCACTCCAGCGAATACCTCTCAAGCAGACCCTGGCTCTCCTGGGGCCAAAAAGAGTTCTGTTTGTACAACGCTATAATCCAGCCATTTTAGAGTTTCAACCAGACTCGTCTCATACACCTGTGGGTTTGATTGAGTCAGTGTGTTGAGTCTCAAGCAGTCTGACAGTATCCTGGGTACCTGAGGCTTTTTTCTTGCATTTTTGTTCCAGATGTCAGCTTAAGACGGGCACAACATAACGGTTCTGTTACATGTAGCTTTTTGGTCCATTCTGTTGCTTAAAAAAACGATGCAAGTTACTTGTACTTGCACCGTTTTTGCAGCTAACATACCATCTTGCAACTGAATTTTATTTTTTTTGTGTGTTGCACAACACTTTAAATCAATTCAACTCTCTGCAACAAATTTCCTCAAGTTCCACGACAAAATATGCATTACGTGCTTTGTACCTTGTTTTAAGCCATGTTGTAACATTTTGCAACTTAACCAGTTTTCTTTGCAGGACAAGTTGCAAGTCATTTGTGCATGCAACAATTTTTAGCGGCACAAGTTGCACGAAATTTTGGAACATGTAACAGGGCCTTGAGATGCTTTAAGCGTGTGAAAAGTCTCTGGCTTCCAGGGTAGCCTACATGTAGTGGAACAACTTCTCACCCTCACAGTAAGCCAGAAGGGCAGTTTTTAGCTTAAACGTGCCATTCCCAAAAGTGTTATTTCAAAGATGAAAATTGCAAGAAATTCCCATATTCCATTTTGTCAAAATATTGTAAAACTAGTGGCACTAATAGAAAAGTGCTCCTTGTTTGCTTTCATTTGGTCACGCTTCAGCATTTTGTTCACAGACGCAGAGGATAAAACCAGCTAATGGGGCGTAATATGTATAAATTACCACAGGGCTTTCATCTAAGTGGACATATTTCAGGACTTTATCCACAGGAACGTAATCTCCCTCGCAGCCGTTTTTAGTGTCGTCACGTAAAGCTCCTCGACACAAAAAACGGCTACGAGGGAGACTAACAGGAACGTGACTTTTTTTGGCGAAGATTTTTGCACCACGTTTAACGCACAAGTGTTGTACTAGTGCAAATGTTATTAGACCAGTATATTTGTTGTTGTGTTGATGTTGCCCTCTAGAATAAACTCTGTAATGGCGATATAAAAGTTTTCGATAAGACAAGGAGCTTTTATTTCTCTTGTTAACCTTGCATTGTACAGTCAGTAGTGCAAGAGTACCTTTGTACATATTTGAGCATTTTCAACTTTTCGTACTTGGACATTTCTTGTACATGTGTTCAACATATACTGTACATAGTTGTGTTATGCATTTTGGTGATAGATAAAAGGGGTGGGGAGGGGGGTCATGTTTTATCAGGTATAAAAACACGAGAGCAATCCTTTTGATTTTACAAGTATTGTCTACCTGTGTACTTTGAATAATTGTGTTAATGCATTTTGGTGGATTTTTATGTAGTTCAAAAAGTAAAATTGTTTTTTTTTTCAGGTATAAAAACAATATAATACTTGTGTTTTTGCAACCGTTTAAACGTTGTTTTGCAACGAACAAATTTTGGAAAAAATAAAAAAGAGTGTATGATAGTGAAGTGATTATAAGGTGTCCAGGTGACACATTGGTTATTACGTAATTCTTAAAATCTTAATTGCAAAATATTTAATTTATATATTACTTAATTTAATTACTTAAAATATTCTCATTAAACATTGAGTTTGTTTGTTGAGAGTTTTCTGAAGGTTTTGTCCTAACTTTGTCAAGAATCAGTCTTCTGAGCTCGTTATCCTACTGTGTGTTTACTTGTGCCTGCACTCCCTTTTCACTCTCCTTACGCAGTTGACTTTTCTGCCCCCTATCCTCCTGATTACGCGCAAGACACTGCAAGACTCAGGAGAGAAAGGACATTTATACCAGCTTCTGGACAAATTCAGTTAAGAAAAAGAAAAAAACCCTTTGTTTATACACGGTATGTGTTTTAAAGCCATAGGCTTGTGGGGCCGTGTAAAGGCTGGTTTCCATATGATCGCTGCGATCGCTGGCAAAAACGTCCAGCAATCGTTGCGATTATATGGAAACCACTTTTTAGCGATTCTAACGATCACAGCAATGATATGGAAACCGGCCTATATGAAAACTGCTCAGCGATCAAAGTCGCCACGACCGCTCAACTTTTTTGGTAGCGATCGTAGCGATCATATGGAACCAGGCTTAAATGAAACATTACGTTAGAAAGAAATAATAAACGGAGAATAACAAGTGAGAACCCAACTGGTCGGAGACCGGTTGGCTATCTACAAACACAGCCGAGGAGTTGAACTCGTGACTACCGAGAAACAGCTCCAACTAGTGGCTTCTTCAAAGGGAGGCTTAATGAAAAATGGAATGGCTCCAGTGAATGGAGGAACAATCCAAGAAGTAATATATAGCCACTCTTATTTTGTTACCATATTATTTTAGCTTCAGATGATGGTCTTATCTGCAGAGCCAATGTTAATGTGTTTCAGCTTCCAAAAATACATTGTTCAATGTTCAACATCAAAGGTCAATAGAAAGAAGGTTTCGTTTGACTTGCCTGTAGTTTTGCAACACATTATTGAATTTAAAATCACTAAAAGATACAAAGAAATTGATTCACTATTGTCAGTGGCTTAACGTGAAGTGTATCAGGAGAAGCCGTCATTGAAAAATGTTCAATATACAAAAAAGCTTTAAACTGCTCTGGATAAACCAGGATATAAAACATTGGGTCTAAGCATTAAATGTCACTGTATTACCATATTACTGTATGGCTGCGAGTCATGGGTCATCTCTAAGGACATGGAGAACAAAAATCAATTCCTTTGGCACGTCCTGCTATCAAATCATGTTGGATATCAGGCGAATCGACAGGTTACCAAATGCTACCATCTACAGCCTCACAGAAACAGCTCCCCTTATTGAAACAGTCGGGCTCCGGCAATTGAGGTTCCTTGGTCACGTGCGCTGCTTGCCTGAAAATGGGCCTGTCAGAAAATTTGCAATGTATGTTCCCACTCATGGGGGGAGGAAACCCGGAAGACAGCGAACCTTGTTCACCAATTATATTCACTGTTTTCTGGGGGACCCTGATAGCCTGCTTAATGATAATCAGCTGTTGGAAATGGCCCAAGACCGCCATCGCTGGAGGAAACTTGTGGTCGACTGCTCTGCAGCCGAATGATGATGATGATGATTAAATGTTTCTTGCAACATGTAACTGAGAGCCCAAAAGTGAAACACAAATCAAACAGACTCGAAGCAAACGGCAACATGCAGTGAACATTTTCCGGTAGTTTTTTTATTTGTAGTTTCAGCTACATTGTGTATGCACGTGACTTTATCTCTGTCATGTTGGTTTACCAACATGAACAAAAGGTTGCGCATTCAGTTCTTTTTACGATACAGCAACACGGCCGCCACGCCATACATACATAGCGCATGCGCTCCATTCTGTGCAGATAAAGAATTACTCGACTGATGTTCTAGGCTGTCATGTAAACTGAAAGAAAATCTCTTCATGTTAGAAGTCACCCATAAGTTGTTGTACATGTACAATGGACAGAGTAAAAGGCCCGTTTTGATTGGTCTAGGGAGGTTGTGTTTAAAGTACAGAAGCAGGAATGACGTAATCAGCCACAAAGTTCTGCGAGCGCAAATCTTCGCTACGAAGAATTCTTTTTTTGTGCAGGACAACCGTTTTCATTGCACAGATATGAAAACAATGTCTAAAACAAATAGATTCCATTTGGCCGTGCGTGTGTACTCGCAACTCACCTTCGGCCGGTAGTGTACTTCTTCGTTCTTACCACGTTTTGGCGTCCTCTGTACAACTCCTGTCTGTACATTTGTTATCAGAGTACACACGCACTGCCATATAAAATCTATTTGTTATCTGCATATTATATTTGGTTATGAGCTCATTGAAAATGCGATTCCGTGAAATCATTATTAAATATAATAAAGAATAAATGGGCATTATCATCACTCTGAGAAAAGTGTCAATTATCCACACCACATGATTCTAAGAAATATTGCCTTTTTCAGTTATATGCTTCCATATAAGGTATGGGTTTTTTGCAGGTGCTTTTTGCCTATCCCGAGATCCTCCATTCTGGTATAACATACTTTATAGTGCCTTAATGAAGGTTTCTTGTCAAGTTCTTGTCGACTGACTTGCACTTTGCAGCATATTCAGTATTGAAGTTCAAATCACTAAAGTAATTGAACTACAAAGGTAAGTAGTCGAACATATCAAGAGAAGTCAGGCGACATTTTTATCAATTGCAAACTCTAACTAAAAGCGGTCATTGGTCTGGATCGCCCTTGGTCCGGCACCTTCGCGACTTGGTAAATGTTTCTTCGGTGAATACAATACGACGAAAAATGAGCAAGTCCTGTGATTTAGTGACCAGTCGCCTCTCTTATGATTCATTTTTGGCTTTCATGCTGTAAGGGAAGGCACGAAATTAAAGTTTATGGGTAGGTAGGCCTTGAAGCTTTCCGTTTCAACGGGCTCCATAATAAACCACAGGGCTATATTTATTATGCCAATAAATAGACAAACTGAAAGGCAACAGCGAAAATAATTTTTCTGTAGAATGCCTTTTAAAAGAACTGAATTGTTGTCGAAGTAGACAAATTTGCTGCAGCATTTGGTTTCTCTCGTTTCATCGACTTCTGACAAATTTTCGCGTAGTGGCTATTGGTCCGACACTCAGAACACGGGCCTTTCTCAAACCAATGATTAAGTGGAGGGTAGACATAAATAAATACGGTCTTTCAGTTTTCTAATGAATATATCCGAAACCTGCGCACTTTTATCAACAGTGCAAAGCCGTTTCTTTCTCGTTGGCGCTTTCACCGGTGGGTAAAACTAGTTTAATACTGTTTTCGTTTCTGTTTTGATGGGCGGAAATGCTTCCGGCATCGGCAAGTTTCGATTCAAAGGTTTCGCTTTCGTTCTCGAATGTCTACGTCGATGCAAATCATTGCATTCGGTCAGTACAGAATGCAGACTATGTACGAAATGCAGACTGTAGACTGCAAACTGCAGACTGGGTACAAAATGCAGACTGAGACCAAATCATCAAAACGATTCGTTGGGTCTAATACTTGGTATTCTTTCAATGATCACTTGTGCGAATCATACATAAATAGATCGAAACTTTATTGTTCTTTAGGTTGCCTTGCCAAACTCTGAGGCTCTACTGAACAACAAAGCGTCGCATCTATACAAGCCGAGAGCAAATAGGTCAAAGAAGAACAGCTCCCAAACAGTTCCGAGCTCTGGTTCTTATTGATTTTAGTCGCCTCTTAGCTAGGACGCTACTTCAAATTCGATAAGTAGCGATTTCAAAGCAATTTATGCGTCTTGTTGTCTGATTAAGATGCTGTAATGAGTTGTATCCAAATCGCGTACCAGCGAAGAAAGATCGAAAAAACGATTCTAAAAAACGGGATAATAGGGCACGCCCCTTCCCCCCACAATTCTAACGTCATAAGCGATTTTTTGGCGATTTACTAAATTAATTGTCGGATAAATTTACGCTCTCTTATAAATCAGTTACCCTACTTTGTGCTTTAAAAGAGAAAGAAACAAAATCCATATCGGTTAGCTCGACATTGTGGTTGGGTTGAACCAATTCAAAGCTAGATATTTTTGCTGTATTCGTTATAAAAGCAACGAGTACTGTTGCACGAGGCACTGTTGCAAAATAACTGAGCAGACTCGCGCACTCAGTATTTTAGACAGAGTCGCCATTGTTTCTTTTGTCTGCTAAACATTTTCCCGCAACTTGTCGCGCAGCAATTTGTTGCATTTCAAGATAGGCCTAATATTACAAGTGTTGCCACCTTCGCATAAAAAAATTTCATGTTTCTGAAGTAGAAGCCCCTTCTACTTTTTTCAACATGCAAATTTGTTGCGCGCGAAGGTGGGAGGACTTGCAACATCAAGCCTCAATCAGTGCAACGCAACAATTTGTTGCACGATAAGTTGCAGGAGGATGTTGCTCGTATTAGTTGGCCTATATTTGCTGGCAAAATGAATCGATAAAAATAGCAGCTCTAATGTTAGATTTTTTGCATTTATATTATCTGAAATAGAGTGTATTTTGTCTACTGGTATGAGTATGAGAGTCATAGAGTACAGATTTTGGCATTTGTCCCGAAAGGGGATACATTTCATGCAGGTTTAAGCTTAATTTGAAATAGGGTATGGAAAATCATCTTTTTTGTCTCAGAAATAGGGATTTAGGTTAGCCTTCACTTAAAAGTCTGAGGTAAGGACTGGTCTTATTTTGTTACCATATTATTTTAGCTTCAGAGGATTGTCTTATCTCAGTGCAGAGCCGATGATAATGTGTTTCAGCGTCCAAAAATTCAATCTTCAATATCAAAGGTCAATAGAAAGATGGTTTCGTTTGACTTGCTTGTAGTTTTGCAACACATTATTGAATTTAAAATCACTAAAAGATACAAAGAAATTGATTCACTATTGTCAGTGGCTTAACTTAAAGTGTATCAGGAGAAGCCGTCATTGAAAACAGTTCATTACACAAAAAAGGTTTAAACTGCTTTGGATAAATCAGGATATAAAACATTAAGTCTAAGCACTAAATGTTTCTTGCAACATGTAACTGAGGGCCCAAAAGTAAAACACAAATCAAACAGACTCGAAGCAAACAACAACATGCATTGAATATCTTAAGGTAGTTTTTTTCATTTGTAGTTTCAGCTACATTGTGTGTGCACGTGACTTTTAACCTCTGTCATGTTGGTTTACCAACATGAACAGAAGGTTTCGCATTCAGTTCTTTTTACGATACAGCAACACTGCCGCCACGCCATACATACATAGTGCATGCGCTTCAATCCGGCTGTATAGATAAAGAATCACTCGACTGATTTTCTAGGCTGTCATGCAACCTGAAAGAAAATCTCTTCATGTTAGAAGTCACCCATAAGTTGCTGTATATATGTAAAATGGACAGAGTAAAACGCCCGTTTTGATTGGTATAGGGAGTTTGGGTTTAAAGTACAGACGCACGAATTACGTAATCAGCCACAACGTTTTGCGAGCGCAAATCTTCGCTACGAAGAATTTTTTTGTGCAGGACAACCGATATCACAGATATCAAAACAATGTCTAAAAACAAATAGATTCCATTTGGCCGTGCGTGTGTACTCGCAACTCACCTACGGCTGGTAGTGTACTTCTTCGTATTTACCACGTTTTGGCGTCCTCTGTACAACCCCTGTCCGTACATTTCTTATCAGAGTACACACGCACGCATATTATATTTGGTTATGAGCTCATTGAAGATGCGATTCCGTGAAATCATTATTAAATATAATAAAAATTAATGGGCATCATCATCATTCTGAGAAAAGTGTCAATTATACACACTACACATGATTCTAAGACTGTCAGAAATAGGGATTTAGGTTAGCCTTCACTTAAAAGTCTGAGGTAAGGACTGGTTGACAGTTAATAATCGATCACTGAGTACATAGTTTCTAGTGTGACTTAGATAATTTGGTAAAAGTGCGGTAAGGTGAGAGGAAATGTTAATTTATTCCGTCCAGTAGGGGCAAACGGTAACGATAGTGATAGCGATAACGGTAGGGTGGTGGGGTTATGTTGATGGCAAAAATCCTTTTCCTCACAAATCTCTTAAAACTGTACGTGATATTATTGATTTCTTCGTGACCTAACCAAGAATTGTAAGTTTTGTTAAAATCTATCATGAAAACGAGAAAACCTGTGGTTTATCAAAGACAGCCCTAACAAGCTGGAGTTAATTTGTGAGCCACAAGAATTTAACCTCTGAATTCTCCTACAGCCCTCATATTTCCAGTATTTTTTTTTTTAAATTTGCAATCACACTACAACAATGACAACTACAACAACAAAATACAAAAAGAGGAAAAGAAAAAAAAGGAAAGCAAACAAGAAAAAAAAATTAGTGCCGACCTGCAAGATTTACGCAACAAAATTAATTATACAACTTACAATACAACGGAGAATGACCTACTTACACAACATTACGTACCTTAGTTTTCTTATCATAATATTGCCTACAAATCTTACATTGCAGTGTGTTGACTTACTA
>Ga0126336_10000811_pt1 | contig 14424 bp, 5 predicted proteins | sample SidCmetagenome_FD_92530 | JGI IMG/M metagenome (GOLD analysis project Ga0126336, IMG submission 92530) | Coral microbial communities from El Islote,Puerto Morelos, Mexico - Siderastrea C C metagenome | ecosystem: Host-associated > Invertebrates > Cnidaria > Coral | place: El Islote,Puerto...
AAAGCTAAAAAGGTTGTAGTATTATTGACCGACAGAGGAAATGTTGTCCAGCTTGTTGATAATTCCAGCTAGGTTGTTTCCTTTTTTGGTTCCTTGAAGTTAAAGGGATTGCAGTATTGTTGACTGACACAGGAAATACTCGCCACCTTCTTGGTAATTCCAGCTACGTTGTTCATTCGTTTGCTTTCTTGAAGTTGAGGAGTTCTCCAGCGCTCTTGATAATTCCAGCTACGTTGTTTCATTCTTTTGCTTCCTGGAAGTTGAAGGGATTGTAGAATTCTTAACTGACAGAGGAAATGTTCTCTAGCGTTCTTGATAATTCCAGCTGCGTTCTTTGATTCTTTTGTTTCCTTGAAGTTGATGAGATTATGGTATTCTTGGCTGACTGAGGAAATGTTGTCCAGCGTTTTTGATAATTCCAGCTACGTTGTTTCATTCTTTTGGCTTTCTTAAAGTTAAAAAGGTTGCAATATTCTTGGCTGACAGAGGAAATGTTGTCCAGCGTTCGTGATACTTCCAGCTACGTTGTTCTATTTGTTTCCTTCGTTGAAGTTGAAAAGATTGTAGTATTCTTGAACGACAGAGGAAATTTTTTCCAGTTTTCTTGATAATTGCAGGTACGCTATTCCATTCTTTTGCTTCCTTGGAGTTGAGGAGATTGTAGTATTCTTGACTTACAGAGGAAATGTTCTGCAGCGTTCTTAATAATTCCAGCTCCGTTCTTTGATTCTTTTGCTTCCTTCAAAATAAAAAGGTTGCAGTATTCTTGATTATTCCAGCTGCGTTGTTTGATTCTTTTGCTTCCTTCCTTGAAGTTGAAAAGATTGTAGTATTCTTGACTGACAAGGGAAATGTTTGCAGAATTCTTGACGTTGATGGAAGGCGTTGCAGAATTCTTGACTTTTGGACGAAATAATGTCGAGCGTTGACTTCTTGATAATTTCAGTCATTTTGTTCTATTTGTCTTGGTGGAAATTGAAGACGTTGTAGATTTCTTGACTTACAGACGAAATATTGTCGAGCGTTGACTTTCTAGATAATTTTAGCCATTTTGTTCTTTTTGTCTTGGTTGAAATTGAAGACGTTGCAGAATTCTTGACTTACAGACGAAATATTGTCGAGTATTGTCGTCTTCATAATTTCTGTCGTTTTGTTTTATTTGTCTTAGTTGAAATTAAAGACGCTGTATAATTCTTGACTGACAGACGAAATATTGTCGAACGTTGAGTTCTTGACAATTCCAGCCATTTTGTTCTCTTCGTCTTGCTTGAAATTGAAGACGTTGCAGATTCTTCACTTGACAAACGAAATATTGTCGAGCGTTCTTGAAAATTTCAGCCATTTTGTTCTTTTCGTCTTGGTTGAAATTGAAGACGTAGAATTTGTTCTTTTCGTCTTGCTTGCAATTGAAGCCTTTGCAGAATGCTTGACTTACAGACGGAATATTGTCGAGTGTTCTTGATAATTTCAGCCATTATGGTCTATTCGTTTTGGTTAAAATTGAAGTTTGTAAAATTTTTGATCTACAGACGAAATGTTGTCGGGTATTCTTGATAATTTCCAGCCATTTTGTTCTATTGTCATTTTTCTTCACGAAATTGTAGAATCTCCAATGACAAAGGAAATGTTGGACTTCAGTCATTTTGTTCCATTCTTCTTTCCTCTTGACTGATCGTCGAAATGTGTGGTTCAATGTTCTCTACAACACAAGTTGTTTTTTCCATTCTCGTTAATATTTGTTGAACTTGAAGCCTTTACAGAGTCTTTCTTTTTTTGACGGCGAAATTTTGGACATTCAGTGTGTTTCTTCTGTTCCCTTGATTCTTTCTTATGCTTCAAGGCATTGTAGAATTTGCGACTGCTTGGTAATTTAAGCCAACTTGTTGCATTCTTCTCCTTCGCTAAACATGAGGACACGGTAGAATTCTTGTCGGATAATTCCAGCCATTTCGCTTTATTCTTCTTTCTCGTTGATCTTAAAGAAATTGCAAAATTCTTGAACGACAGAGGAAAGGTTGCTCGGTGTTTTTGACAATTTCTCTATTTTTTTCTATTTTCTTCGATGAATATGAAGTTGTGGAATCTTGGCCCACTGAATAAGTGTGGTCCGGCAGAGTTTTCAACTAAGAGCGACAATGTTGGACACTGGTTCTAGACAACTCCGGTTATTTTGTTCATGATTCTTCTCGCCCCTTGGGATTGAAAACATTGTAGGAGTCTTTCTTCCCGTTGTGCAGGTTTTTGTTGTTGTTGTTACATTCGCCTTCGCTGAACTGGCAAACATTGTAGTCCCAGAATTCTTCGCTGAGAGAATGAAGGTTATCCAGCGCTCTTGATAATTTCAGTCATTTTGTCCACTTCTTCCTCGTTGAACTTGAATTGAAGACGTTGTAGCTTTCAGAGGAAATGTCGTCTAGTGTAGTCTTGATAAATTCAGTTAATATTTTGTTCCATTCGTTTTTCTTGAAATTGAAGACCTTGAAGAATTATTTACTGAGAGACGAAATGATTTTCAGTGTTTTTGGTAATTCCAGTAATGGCGTTACATTCTTTATCATCGGTAAAGTTAAAGATATTTTAGAGCTCGTGACTGAGTGGGACTGTTGTCTAGCGTTTTTGATAATTCCAGCCATATTGCCCCACTCTTCTTCTTCCTTAAACTTGAAAACATGTGTAGAATTCTTGGCTGCCGAGGAAATGTTGTCCAGTGTTCCTCATAATTCTAGCCATGTTGTTCTATTCTTTTTCGTTGAAGATATTGTAGAATTCTTGGTAAACAGAGGAAAGGCTGTCTAGTGTTCTCGATAACTTGAGACGTTTTGTTCCCTTCTTCTTCTTCTTCTTCTTCTTCTTCTTCTTCTTCTTCTTCTTCTTCTTCTTCTTCTTCTTCTTCTTCTGCGTCGTCGTCGTCGTCGTCTTCTTCTTCTTCTTCTTCTTCTTTGTTGAACTTGAAGACATTGTTCAAGTCTTAACTGAGAAAGGATATGTTGCCCAGCGTTACGTTTTTGATTAATTCAGCCATTTTTCAGCCAGCCTTCTTTACAATTTCAGTCGTTTCGTTCCATTCTTTTTATTTGTTAAACTTAAGACTATATATATGTAAAATTCTTTACTGATAGAGGATATGTTATTCACTGATAATTTGAACCATGTAGTTGCTTTCTTCTTCCTCAACTTGAAGACACTGTGCGATTCTTCAATGACAGAGGCTTTGTTGTTCAGCGTTCTTAATAACTTGGGCAATTTCATGTATTCTTCGTCTCTGATGAATTGAAGACATTGTACAATTTTTACTGACAGTCAAAATCCTGTCTAGCGTTGCTTATGATTTCAGCCATGTTGTTCCACTTTTTCTCCTCATTGAATTTAGACATTGCCATTGTCGTTGTCAGTTTGCTCCACTCGTTTTTCTTGTAGAACTTTAAAAACCATGTGAATGGCAAAGTCTTCAAGGCGGATGGCAAGTAGGCATAAGTTCAGGTGTTAAATAAGCTACCACGCCATAATTTTTCTAGTTCCACTCCATATATTTCCACTATCTGCCGAGTTGACATCGACGAGTAGCGAGGAAGGGTGAACCGCAAGACACCTTGAAATAGGTGATTGGAGACGAGAAAGAGAGAATTTCGCCATTCATAATTAGTTTAAAGACCGGCGCCCAAGACTAAAGGAGTGGAGTGCTCGTGCAGAAGAGTAAACCGCTAGACAAAAACAAACGAGACAGGTTTTCATATTAAAAAGGATAATACGACTTAGACTGGTAATCTTCTCTAGCGCGAAACGGCAGATGTTACAATCGCAACAACATCCCACCTTAATTACTTATACTGCTTATATTCTTCGGCCGGCTTTTAAGTTCGATGTCCATACACAAAATGTCAAGAGTCCTCTGATAAGATTTTGTTTCGACATTCTTTGCATTTGAAGTAGTCATTTTCTTGATTAGAAAACGGTGGGAGCACCTTTATTAATTTAAAACTGCAATTCGCGTTTTTCGCCCTCTGTCATCTTTGAGCCTTTTGCACTTGCAGAATTCGTGACGCCTTAACAGTAGTTTAACTTAGGTTAGAGTTCAGGCTGTTCTTGACTTTTCCTTTGAAGGTGCAATTCCTGTTCCAGTCATCTTTTCTGTTTGTCTTTTTCCCTTGCTCTGAACACATCTATGTTTTGCATTTTTGACATCTCTAAGCAGATATCTCCAAAACCCGAAAGTGACGCTAGTCAATTACTCTCTGCACGTCCACGGTAAGCGCATCAAATAACAAGGGCTAAGAAATATTTCCCCTACTTCTAAGTTCCAATTCATTCCTTGGACTTGCGTTCACGGATGTTAAGCTGTGCTACAAGAATATTCTGTATACGCTTCTGAACTTTAATGACTGAACGATTTAATTTACTAAAGTACTTTGAGAACAACCCTTTCTTGGAATAGTTTAATAATTGTTATCTTGTTACATATCATAAAGTGGAGTTCTTCCTCTATGTACTGGACCATTTAGAGATCGTTTTGCCCCCACTTCAAGAGCCGGTGAAGAGCAAGCCATTGAGTGTTGATTTTCCAGTTGGTTCCTCTGCGTTATTGCTTTGACACTTTGACATGTACTGAGAGTTCATTTTGATTCAAAATGATCTTGGAAATCCCCCCAAGTTTTCGAGTTTCTCTTCGTCTCTATTAGAGTTTTACGTTTTGCTGTGCTTTTATTAGTTTGCTTTTTGTTTCCTATCTTCTTAGTTTCCTGTCGGTTCGCTCGCTTCTGTTGTCAACGCCGTTAGAGGTGGTCCACATAAACTAAGAGGGTGTCTAAAAATCATTTCGGTTGTCGTAATTTATACATCGACGCCACCAGTTGTTTTTTGTTATTTTGTAATTTGAACAGAGCATTTTTTGTTAGACATTTCTTTCCTCGATGAGGAAAAAAAGAAAGAAACTTGGAACGTCAGATTCCAAAGGAATGGTAACTTTTTCTTTTTCCACATCTGTTCTCATCAAGTTGTTGTCTTCATTATTTCGTAAACAACTACGGCATCCTCCGGCAATTGTAAAGAATTGTTTCTTGCTTGTCAGTGTCGTTGTGCTTTGCATGAAGTCTTTGTTTTAATGGAGTAATCCTTCCTTACTAGCCAAGTGCATAGAGCTTCGTAAGTTTCATTCTGGTGTCTTGTTTTTGGTTCTGTAATTCTGCGAGGGTACCTCATTTGCATCGGCTTTGTCTTGTTCATCACAAGTTTCTTCTTTGTCAAGCAACACTTACGTTAGAGGGTCTTTTGCTGCCACTGATTCCAACGAAAAAATCCAAAAATGGCTCTTCTCTGAATATAATTGGCGCCCTTTTCAATGTTTTAGTTCACCTCCGCGATATTCGATATTCGTACTATTGCAGAAAATTTTAGCATCATCAAAATATTGCGTCTTTATCAACTTGTTTGCTTCTGAAAATTTGTCGGCAACTTCGTAAGTTACCAAAATACGCCAAAAATAATTGCCATGAAGAATTACCTCTTCCAAAATTGCCAGCTTAAGTCCTCGTGCAAACGTGATTTTTTTTTTGCTAAAGCTGAGCTGGTTGCACACGAGGACATCTTCCTCGTCAAGTCTCTTTTAAGCGTAATTTTCTTTGACGAATAACCTTTGAAAAATAGAGTTTTCTCATGTTAACGGTTTCCTTGGTGGCTGCAAAATAGCCTTTTGTACACAAAAAAACTGTTTCTAGAAAGTCCTTTATTGACAGGTGTTTTTGCTCACTAAGACATGACAAAGAAAACATAAGAAAGGCGCTGTAGGGCAGGAAAATTTTCGCGGGTGCTAATTTTTGCGATTTTTTTTCGCAAATCGCGAAAATAAGTTCCTTTCATTTAATGTTTTTCTTTTTGTGCAAACCTTTTTTACACATAAATTTACCTCACTAGAGGGTTTCTGGTACTACTTTTCAGTACAAAAACGCGCTATAGAAGTTATCTTGTCTTTTCAGAAAAAATGTTGTTTTAGTACCAAGTATATAAAGATGTACACGTATTCGAGTAACCAAATTTGTTTATCGTCTGCTAGTTTCTGTTTCGAAAAGTTTCTAAAGTTTTCAAAATTATAGGCTCGACTGGCCAGATCCCACAAAATTAATTTTCTACTAAAAACGTCAGTATGTGGAAAACGTCAAATTAACTGCAAAATAACCCCTGCAAAAATTCCATGCTATATAATTTTAACTATACGGTTGTCTATTTATTTCAGTGAATACAAAGTACAAGTAAAAGCGTCACATTTTGTAAAAAACGCCATTACGTGGCAATTGAATTCCGCCTTCATTTTCACGCGTCAAAGAAAACTTCTCGCACGAATTGCGAGGAAAATTTTTTTTTATTTCTTAAAAAAGACCCACCTCGTTAAAAACAATGCCCGTTTTGCTCTACGTAGGCGAGATTCCAAGGCAATTCCTTGCGTTAGTTAACTGCTGCTCACAAACGGTGACGCAAGCGGAAAACAACGATACTAAATTATTTTATCACAAAGTTAAACTTCACATACCGCGATACTGTAGTGGTGGAAAAAGTTGCTTGGGACGAGCTTATCAGAGTTGTTGTACTTGTCCGATGGGAGCAGTTCACACAAAAATTTTCCGTTGATGTCCGGGAATGCAGCCAGGTTGAAGGAAAAACACGGAGGGGTTTCCAAACAGGCAAACGCACAGATAGTGTTGCGATCAACAAGAGCTCCTCCAATTCTTGTGATGTTCAAATATGAAAATTTATCAGCCTTGAAGTTGCCGTAAGAAGGCACGCCATTTGCAGATCCTCGGTTGATTCCTTTCTTGGCTACGAATACTAAAAAAAGACAGAAATATTGTTTTTAGCAAAGCATAAATGTTATGAAAATCAGCATGCAAAATGACCCTTCGGAAAACATTGTGAAATCTATCATTAGGTGGGATAACTTTTTCAAATCTGTAAAAAATACGTCAAAGAAACAAAGAAAGTATTTTACCTTTAGCTGCTTGGATATTAGCTGGATTAGACAAGGCAAATATCGCTAATGCGATAACGTAGGCTTTCAGAAGTAGTAGGAAGTACTCCATCTTCTTCTACAGTTAAAACTGGAAAACGTTTCGGATTCAGTTCTCTCCAGTGCGTTCTTTGGTAGTTTGTCAGATGTTTACGTCGCTATCAAGTGTGATAACCTAAAAAGCTGTTATTAGCTTCGTGGGCTTTACAATAGAATGTAATCCTATTGGTTGAGAAATTATAGAAAGATGCGTTTGAAATGAGGTTTTTTTTGGTCAATTTTCGGCAATTTATGGCTTGACATTACAAATTAATATTCATGTTAGGCCATAAAAAAGTTTCCTGTTTCAAATACATTATCTGAAACGTATAGCGGAGAAATACATACCACATACCTCTGGAATCTCCTAAACGCATGATTTAACGTTCTTCAACAGCGCATTCCTAAAAAGAAGCTAAAACTTATGATACAGTTTGTTCATATTTTTGTTTTGTTAATGAAGCGAACTGAGAATAGGGTATAATTGCGACATTAAGTTCTGTAATTTTTGTGCAATGAGAAAAGAGAAACGGCCTCAAAGAAAATCCCCTCTGGCGAAGCCGCCATATGGGTTCTAAAAATGAATCTATAACTTAACATGATGCCTTTCAATGGAAACAAAGGAAATTACATATTAATTATTCACTTCAGCCATTTGAGAACGTTTAAGTTGAGTTTTAATGTTTTTCCTTTCAAATATCGCAAAACGTATACCGGTGTTTATGCGCTTTCGTTATATATGAGATTCCAACAACAAGGAATTTTATTTACAGCCAACGGATATACCCCTTCCTTTTTTCATTATAAAGCAACAATGGACCTTTTAGGGTTAATAATAAACAAGGTGTATTAACGGTCAGGGTGTATTATCATTTGCAAAACGACAAAAATAATGTTAATTTAAAACAACCATTAACTACACCAGAAGTGGAGGCTACGGAGGATGCGACAATATAAGTTGTTTAAAACTTTTATACCCTCAGGTGATACGGCACGAAAGCTTCCAAATGTCAAAAAGAAGAAAGAAGAAATAGCATAATTTGAAATAAATGTTGAAAAAGTACCGTTTAACTAAGTAAACTCCTTAAACTAAACGTGACTTTATGCTGGGAGTGCTACCTTTAAATGAAGTTTATTAACTTCAGTTATACTAGTTAATTAACGTTAATCGTAAAACGCCTGGTGTGGCTTGAGTCTGGTTGTCTCACAAAAAGCGAAAGAGAATATAACAATAATATAAAATTTATTTGAGAATTAATTTTTAATGACAACATTACTTTCTTAACTGCAGTATTTCTATTTTTACTAGTATGTTATGTCAACTTTTGAGCCTTAACATTTTCCCTGTCAATAGATATTTGAGGAGAGATCAGCGTATACATGGCCTGAATTCATCCATACAACTTTTTGCGACTCCTCCGTGAGCATGCGTACTGCTCGAGCCGGGCTTGTTGCCATCTTCTCCCAATAAATTTACAAAATACATCAGAAGTAGATATAGTCAAAATTCTCGTGTGACATAGATTGACAACAGCATGGAAGTGCATGCGATGATGGATAGAATTCACATCTCGAAAGTTTTCTGGATTTTTCTACGTGATTAATTAATACGGCACACGACTAGGAGAATTTTCTTTGACAAGTTCACAGTGTCGTTATCAGAATAAAATGTGAACAAATGGGTAATGAAAAGCTTTAACGTAAAAAAAACTGTCAGACCGGCATGTACTTAAACCCGGAATGCCGGAACGCCGAAACGCCGAAACGCCGGAACGCCGGAATACTTAAACCCGGAACGCCGGAATACTAAAACCAGGAACGCCGGAATACTTAAACCCGGAACGCCGGAATACTTAAACCGGAACGCCGGAATACTTAAATCCGGAATGCTGGAATACTAATAAACCCGAAACGCCAGAATACTTAAACCCGGAATGCCGGAATACTTAAACCCGGAACGCTGGAATACTAAAACCCGGAACGCCGGAGTACTAAAACCAGGAACGCCGGAATACTTAGACTCTGAACACCGGAATACTTAAACCCTGAATGCCGGAATACTTCAACTCTAAATGACGATTTAATATAAACAAGATCGCTGAAAAGACGAACAATTAAGGTTAAGCCACGCTACATTATTAACGTTACCTTCTGACTCCCGCCAAAACCATTCTCCTCACTATCCCCAACCATAATTATTATAATTTATTCATTCCTGGGCTGTTTCGCGTTGGCATCGACGTGGAGGGCCTCTCCATCAAGGTAAGCGTATGTAGCTGAAATTTTCTCTTTGACTTAACGCGTTTGATGTCATTTACAAAGTGATTAACTGTTATTCCCTCCCCTTTAGTCCCAGCCAAAGCCCAGAAAAAAAGAGGTGAGACTTTGAATCTTAACTGGCCTGCGCGCAGACGTCTCCTATTTCCTTTGCTTCACGCGAAAAAGGTTCCTTTTCCGCGTGAAGTGAAGGAAATAGGAGACGTCTGCGCCCAGGCTAAATCTTAACCAGTTCTATAACTCAGTTGACAAATGCCAGGCACATGGTGTGGCTTCGCGTCATGACAGCAGTACTGTCAAGCAAAGCTGCCGAGGCCATGTTACAGCTGATTGGTTTTCGCACTCCTGAAGGACAGTCAGCTAGTGCTCAGTTAGGTGTCTTAGCCCTTTAAGCTCTGGCATCACCATACAAATTCTCCTTACTGGTCTCCGTACATTTCATTAATTGCTATTTAGGAGAACTCGTTTAATAAACAAGACAGTTCATTTTTTGTGATCATTTCCTTGATTCTCCTCACCTGTGTGTGTTACAGTAACCAAACTATGACGTGGAGAAATTCAATGCTCATCACTATTAGAGCTTAAAGGATTAAAGTGTAAGGAAAAGATAATTATGATACCATGGAATTCCAAGATTAAACGGCTTTGAAATTAGCAGAACTAAGAACTTTAGGGCACATTATGGAGGTGTTTATAAGCAAGTACTGAGAAAACTGATGCGGAGCAGAAAGGTCCTTTTAGTGATACTTCAACCAGCAGCCAGCCAACAACAATACTTGGCAGATAGCTTAAGCCTGGGCTGTTACCAATGGTCCCTGAACTTGCAATTAGCAGACTCGGTCAGATATGATGAACTCTGTGGCTGCTCCCATTACACAAGTTAAAGAAGAACCTCAGGAAGACAAGACCTTTTTGTTGTTGTTTTATGCATGAGCAGGAGAAAGTGATGTTGTTTCTTTTAGCTTCCCGCCATTCAATCAAGCACCCCAGACAGAGGAATTGACAAGAGTCATGTCTGGTTGTCCGGGACAAATACATTTTTAACGTGGGACAAGTAACTTTCTCTACTTACTTCTCGTTCACCAATTTACAGGGCAAGTCTGCCAACTTGGATCATATTATTCTGTAATTTACCACTTTATAAATGATATGAAAATTAATGTTAAAGAGAAAGATCTATAAAGATTTATAAATTCTGTGCTCCACAAGGTTTAAGCAGGGTTATTAGAGGGAGAGGACATATTGGAGAGAGGGGCATAATAGAGGATTGTGGTATGTTTATTTCTCAGGAGCCTGCAGTTCAGGGTGGGCTAAACCGTGCCCCTGGTGCCCCTGTGGTCAAGACAGCGCCTTCTGTTCTAACTGCCATTCAGAAACTGCTTCACTTGGCAGAGGTGGAGGGATTAAGAGTACAGTTCACTGACTACCCCAAGGTGAGACTAGTACTTTTTATAACTCTTGCCTCCTAAAAATATCCTTACTACACTTTTCATTAACACAAGAACTCTGAAGTTCAATGCTCATCCAATGGTTAGTTTTTTACAGTTGGCAGTCATCATAGTAGATCCTTTATAGCAGTTATAAGCTCAATGGGATCAAGAGGTCCATGGTCAATGGTGGATTTTGTTCCTTTTGTTGGTTTCTGTTTTAACGGGTTTTTTTTGGCTGTTGATGGATGTTTGTTGAATGAAGATTAATAGCAATGAAAGCAAAATCGTCAGTTTAGTCGAATCTTGGAGATGCTAACATTCTGGACATGAGTTGCCAAAATGAATTACAAGTTTGGCAGGTTTGTTGCAGGTTGCATCCATTTCAGTACAGCCTACAGGATGCCTTCATGTATACTAAGGCTAAGTTGTGTAAGAATGGATTACCGTGAAATCTTGCCCCACCTTGGATGCTGACAATTTTTCAACTTGCTTTGTGCAAAATTAGTTTTGAAGATAACAATGTAAATGAAAGTTTTTTTTTTTTGGTCCTGTGGAATACCACCTTACCCCACCCCCACACATTAATTTGCCCTCCTTGTTTCCACAGCCAATCATTTTGACCCAGACCAAAGGCTCTGTCATTCTGAAGTGCAGAAGAGATCTTTTAGTCTGGCTAGAGTAACTCTCTTTTTTTCCCCTCTATCTTTTTACGGCCACTTTCATTTACAGTGCAGTGTACGAGATTCACTTTAAAACACCTGTGGTTTCGTTTATCATGTAAATCCTATTCAAATTTGCATCACATTCTTCCCCCCTTTCTTTTCTTCTTTTCCTCGTTGATATGGCCTGATTTCTGTGTCCCAATGGTGAACAGACTAAAGGCTAGTTTTCACTAGTGACAGAGCCGGAGTCATAATTCGAAGCATAGAGTGTTACAATGACATGAAAATCAAACAACAGAGTCATAAGCAGAGTTTCCGATTATGCTTATGATTCGGTTGCTTACGATCTAGTGAAACGAGATTGTTGGAAACATAAGCAGAGGACCTGAGGACAAGACCTGTGGTTGGTTTACTCTTCCATTTCTGCTTACAACTCTGACAATTTGTTTTTCACTAGGTCGCGAGCAATGGAGTCATAAGCGCAATTAGAAGGAAATAGAAATGTTCTGATTCTTGTGACTCCAATTCCGTCGCCCTTGTGACCTGCTTACGACTCCATTGTTCGGTCATGTTAAAACGCGGACTGCAGACTGTACAGACTGCAGACCATGCAGACTGTGCAGACTGGGAATTTTTTTAAAATTAACTTACTAGTTTTCAGTTTCTTTTCCCTTGGTTTGCTGAAGCTGTGTTTACAAATAGTTTTTACTTTTTGCTATGTCTATAGATGCCTGGAAGCCAGGTATGGTTCTGGAAAAAAATATAATCAATGTCCTAGTGGTCAGAAATTCTAGAAGAATTTCTAGGATCTGCTAGCTTAGAGAATTCAAAACAATGTGATGAAGACGCGCAATCATGTAAATGTACATTTCTACTGTTCTAGCTGTAGCTTTTGCTCCATTTTCACTGACTGAAGTGATATGGACTTGTACTTTTGTACAGAAAAGAACGCTAACTCTGGTTTGTTTTGCCGTACCGTGTTGCTACCACAAAATAGACAAAAATAATTAAGTTGATGTCAACATCGTGTAAACATTTAACTTGCATCAGTTAAATTCATTCGGAATTGTCCAGTCGTTATCTCCTATGTAAAGCTTGAATTCAAATTACTAAGAAAAGAGATTTCAGCGAATGCAAGTCGATTTTTATTAGCGAATGTAAAAGCGAATAGATTGTTTCGGGTATTAATGCCAAGGAGCCACAATGGCAAAAGAGCAAATGGATTTATTTGCGAATCATTTCCAATACTAGAAATTAAAAATTTCATAACGTTCAGAAAGGCAGTGAATGGTTCATCTTCCTTTCCAAGGCTCCTTTATTCTTCTCTAGCACCAAATAATAAGCAAAGTGGTGATCTGTAAAGTTTGTGGGAGAAAAAGAAGAGACCTTCAAAAGCATGCAAATGACACTGTAAGGTTTGCGTAACAAGGGAGCCGTGCACGTCACGCAAATTTTGCATTCCCTGATTGGCAAAGTTTGGTCAAGGTAAGACGCCCCGCACAGTAATAGGGACTTTAAGATACGGTGACTACGGACTACGGACTACGGTTGGACGTGTGTTTTACTTTGGCTGAAACACTGGGCCGACTACACAACGAGTGGCGCGAAAATGCGAAGTTAAGACTGCAGACTACAGACAACAGACTACGAACGAAGAGCGAAGGTCAACTCTACACTAAACAGACACAAAACTCTTTTAAAAAGATTCGAGATGCTTTGGTTTTGAGTTGTAATCGTCGCACTGCAATTCAAAATGTAATTGCACGTGAGGCTTGCGTACAAGCTTAATCAAATTTTCAGGGCTCGTTTCACATTACTTCGCTTGCAAAAATACTTCAGAAGCAAATTTGACATATTTTACTAAAATAATTACTTCTCAACTTGAAGGGAAGCCATTTGTATCTAGAAAGAGCAAAGAGAAGAGTTGATATTGCAAGCTATATTCAAAAAATCAAATTTAATTTCATTCTGGAAAACAACGCGGCGATCAAAATCAGTAAACAAAGTAAGCCGTACATTTTTCGCTGGTCTGAGTTCATAAGCACTTGAAATTGTTCCAAATGCGTATTAGTTTGTAGTTCAAGCGTTACAGTACAAGAGCACCTCAATTTTCTAACGTTAGACTACTTTTTCATACCATCTTCAGTTCCTTGTACTACACCACGCTGTACTACGTGAAATCCTTCCACTACGCACCGTCGTGAGCTTGCGACGGTCGGGACAACAGAACACATATGTCTCGTCCCAGTCCTAAAGTGCCTCCCGTCCGTAGTCCGTAGTCCGTAGTCACCGTATCTTAAAGTCCGCTGTTCACGGAGAAGCGCATGCGCGAGCGGAACGGCTCAAAAATAAATTGTACAGGTCGACACTAAATTTGAACTGATCTTATGGTGGAAAAATCCGTTGAAATCGCGCCCTAATTTTGCACATCCGCTCTTCGCTTTCCACTTTTTATAGTCTTTATTTCCTGTTGTGAATATTAGTTCGATTCTTGTAATGTTGAAAGTGATTTAGCAGCCGAAATCGGCATTTCAGTTAATGGATGGTCAGACGAGACGTCGTGGTAGACTGGCGACGGGTTCCCTGCTAGCAGAGGCCCCTTTCCTTTGTATTCGCTGAGCTGACGGGCGGGACGAAAAGCGACCTCTGCCATGGGTTGAAATGAACTGTGTTGAGCATGCGCCACGGTTACTTAGCGACCGAAACGTCACGTGATGCTTTTAGCACGTGATCAGCTGACGACTTGCACCTTTCTCAACTAGCGCGCCAAAAAACACCTGCACAGTTCGTCTAGAGATAGTTGTTGTCTAATCTACGGTATTAATTCCAAGTTATCTGGACAAGGAAGCTTTTTTAACATGACCACAACTCCAGGAATCAAAGTGAATTTAACCCATTGAAGGCTGCGTGTTTTATGACCGCTTCACTAAATTAGCAGTTGGTAATAAACAACCTATGTGCAGTACGAAAGGACAATTTATAGGTTCGAAAAAACAACACTCACTTGATCTAGAATAGTTAA
>Ga0126336_10000812_pt1 | contig 14421 bp, 7 predicted proteins | sample SidCmetagenome_FD_92530 | JGI IMG/M metagenome (GOLD analysis project Ga0126336, IMG submission 92530) | Coral microbial communities from El Islote,Puerto Morelos, Mexico - Siderastrea C C metagenome | ecosystem: Host-associated > Invertebrates > Cnidaria > Coral | place: El Islote,Puerto...
CTTGAATTCAACCATGCTGGATGAAGTTCAATCGATTTGACCGAGGCCCTGAATAACACACCACTTGGATACAGCATAGTAGTTTATTAAAAGTAGCACAGTGCATTTCATGTAAGCTGTAATTGTAGTAAAATGTCTGGGCCAGCTCACATCTCATGTACCACAGATACCAAATTATCGAAGACATGGCAGCCCTTCATATGATCTAAATTGACAAAATCATACTCCTTTACTAGTTCCTATGTGCAAAATTAAAATGTTATGAATTCACAAAGGCATTTTATTTGGTAAGATCGAGTTGAAAGATATTCTTGGAAACTATAAAGTCAACATTTCACGAATTCACTTATTTAGATAAATTTTCCCCACTCAAATTAGGCAAGGCAACGCACGTGAAATACAAAAATCTTCATAACACAACCAGACCTAAGCTTACAGTTATAGCCACAGAAAACACTAAAATATCTGAGAATATCGATAGCTCCTGTGCACGTGGAAGAGAATCATGACATTGAAACGCTTTACACACGTCTCTCTATCCCCATAACACTTGCCAAGACATAATCTTTGTTTATTATTGTGCCAGCTTAAGGCGATAAACTTTAATTATTTCACGTTAGTGAGTTGAAAATCCCGTACAAGTACTTCCAATTCTTACCCTTATCCTTGGGCGCCATGTGTATTTCAGTAAAAGAGAGAGATTATATGTGGGTAGGACCGCTAAGAATGCAGGGCTGAGCTATGTAACCAAGCTCAAACGGTAACTCAAGTAACGCCTGGCACATTCGAGCTTTATAACTCTTTTATTATCGTTATTTGAAAAAATCCTTAAGTTTTTAACACCGTTGAAAAGGAATGTTTATTTTAGAACATAAAAGCACGACACTTTAGGGGTTATCGGCAGGGCAGTCGTAAAACTGAACGTAAGAAAGCCACGTGTGGCGGCGAACAGCGGTGCTCGACACCAATGAAGGGCGCCGCGCGCGTGCTTCGTGCTTCGTGCTTCGTGCTTAATGTTTGTCCTGACCAGTCTAGCGAAACTAGCTGAAAACCAACAAAAGAACGCCTGATCGCAGGTTAAACTAGCTGTAGCCTTGCAAGCGTGTCTAGCTGGGACATCTCAGATGGGAAAGAACGATGTCAGTGCCGAGAAGGAGGGTGAAGGGGAGGGGTGGCCCCCTTCATGCCGAATATAACCGGTAAACTAATCCCTTCGGCGGTAGAGGGAAGTTGGAAGCGAACAAAACAAGAAAACCCGTGGGCCCTTACAAGCTCGAGTTATACAAATGTGGCCACCTTAATTAAGAATCACGGAGTTTTTATATTGGGTATTATGATTCTATTATTTGCGTGATCTGTTTTGGAAATTGCAAAAATATACATATTGCAAACATGAAAACCATGAATTCTCCCACAGCCCTTGCATTTTCAGTGTTTTTCAAGACAGTATTTTATTCAAGACTATAAGTTTGTTTCTATAAGCAAAGGTTTCGTTATACAAAAACAAGTAAAAATCAACGCTGGTAAAATCGAACGACCTTTCGGTGTCGTCATGACGCCATTTTTCAAGTTCAAAAATGATTAGAATAATCTCCAGCTACTATTCCTGACAGTTTATTCGAATCATTTTTGAACTTGAAAATCAGTGGCGACACCTAAATGTCGTTCGAGAGCAGCGTTGATTTTTACTTGTTTAAGTTTGTTTTCACCACTAAATGTTTTGATTCGACAAAATTAACAGTGTAGTTTCTAGCTTCACATGAGCGTTTTTGCTTCCTTTTTATATGAGATAGATTTCAAATGCATGAATGGCATATTCTTTGTGAGCACTGTGTACAGTCAAACCTCGCTGCAACGGCCACCTTGGGGACAAAGGTGAGTGGCCGTTGTAGAGAGGCGTGCGTTATGGGGAGGTAGGGATGTAACATGACACCACTTCTGGGAGAACGGATTGAACATTTTTATTTTCAAAATGCTTAATATAGCATATTAATCCATAAAACGAACAAAATAGTCAATAAAACAGAAACCAACAAAGCGAATATTGTGCAATGAGTACGTCAGTTTTAAAACTGTTTGCTCTTAAATGGTCCGGTTGTGGAGAGATTGATTGGGCAGCTGGGACGCACTTTAGTGGCTGTTGCCGTTATGGAGTGGTGGCTATTTTATAGAGGATAAAACCAGAGTGAATGTATGGACTGTCCGCCGGGACACAAAAAAGTGGCCGTTTTGGAGAGGTGGCCATTGTAGAGATCGAGGTGGCTGTTAGTGAAGGTTCGACTGTGTGTTTCAGTGACACGGTCATAACAAAATAAGCTTAAAGTCATAAGTGTAATTTACTTTCCTGTTTGATCCAAAAAAGGCTACAAAAAGCCTCAGGAACTCCAAGGCCCGAAATACATGCCTCATTTATCAGTTGTCGTCCACATTTGCATAAGGCTTCTCTTTAAGGAAAATGCTATATTCAGTTTTTCCTGGAACTATTGATCCGTTGCTTTGAGCCCTCAAATTTCCAGTCCGTTTGAATCAAGACTACCAGAGCTTTCCTATTTGTTTTCAATGGCGTATTCTGATTCATATAATGTCAAAAACCCTCTTGAAAATTGTTGCGTACAACAATCGGTCGGGCCACCATTTTTCAAAGGGTCCTCAGTCGAAAACCTCCGCATAAACATGGTGGAGGCATTGCAATAACCTAGCCCTGTCCCCAAGAAAGCCACGGTCAAAAGATAAGCCCTTTTCCTTCCCCACTCCCCATAGGATATCATTTTCGAATCATTTAAACAACCAATCAATCATCGTGACCTTGAACAACCTACCACGTCCAGAAACTGGCAGAAACTAAAGGACAGTGCCCTTCAGGCCCGTCTTTAAATAACAAAACTTGGATATAAAATTATTAATGGAGAATATATCTATTCTATAAATTCTATTCTTTTTTATATTCTTTTATATTAAAGGCGCTGTCTTACGGGGATTTGCTCACGTTTCGTCAAAACTTTGCTAAAATTATGATTTAATGTGTTCCCTCACAAACAATATGCTCCTTGAACACCAAGGGAAGATGTCAAGTAAATTTTCGCAAGGAGTGCAAACGTTCGCCGAACGTTTTCAATTTGGAATCTATTTCTATCCTGGCCATCCGTGGCCAAAGACACTTATTTATAGTTTCACAGAATTAGTATAATGTCTGAAAAAGAAATGACCATTATTTTTTCATTTATACAAAAGCCAAGTACTTCTCAGTAGCTTTTTAGTTGAGTGGTCACACTTAAGGTTGTCACTCGGACGTCTTCGCACCAAGTATCCTTAATAACAGTGGAAAAAGAGATTTGTCCCTGCTATATCCCGTCTTTCCCTCGCTTTTACAGCAATCCCTGCATTAGATGTCCGCTCCTAGTGGTGGAACCGGACGTTCGTGTAAGGTGGGGTCTCGTAGCAGAAAAAGGGAGTGGAGACAGCTTAAACAAGTATCCATATTTAAAAAACCTTCAGATCTGGGCGGTTTTTTTTTAAAACGAGGGGTGGGTGTGGGCCCGTCGGCTAGCTCCCCCCCCCCTTTGTTCCTTCTTTCCTTCTTGTATTATGGACAAGGATCCCTGTGGAATGAGGAAGTTACGCTCGTTGCAGATGGATAAAGCTAGTTAACATGTCTTTTGAAATGGCGCCGGCCTTTGCACGGAATACTTAAGCCTGCCAGTCCAAGAGCCCGGCATTACTCGGAGCCTACAAATTCTTTAGCAGGTCAATGAAACGGCGGTTTCTTGAGTAGGATAATTTTTAGATGTCCCAATACTTCCGAGGATATCCGAATATGACCTGAATGCTTCCTTCTGGTGACTGTAGCTTCGGATTAGCGCCAATTAGAAAACTTTGGACAATCTTCGGTTATCTTCGGAAGCCTTCGGGTCGTTCTTGGAATTCTTCGGAAGCCTTTGGGTCATCTAAAAGTAAACCATCTTAAGAAAACGCTGTCGCAGGAATACGTGGGAGATAAAAGTTCGTTAATGGGTTCTGGCGAGTTACAAGTTGTCCAACACGATGATAATTTCAGTGTTTTTGAGACGTTCACTAATGCCACCTGTATTTGCCAACTTAAGCTTGCGATGCTTAGCTTGCCTTAATTTCTGTTGGTTGGCCGGTCAGAAATTCAACCTTTTATGAGCGGAAGTACTTGAGTATTCAATGGTGTACGTATGTGCTACGTGACATGTACGCTGCGCGCACCATATGTTTGCATTACTGCATGTGGTTCATACACGTTTGAAATGGAAGCTGATCTTTTAGGAAGAAAAAAAAACAACATGGTGTACTCCTCCCGGGCATTAACGTCCAAAGAAAATTTATGTTAACAAAATTCCGGCGTAGACTTCTTATAAAGAAAATCTGGGCATAAACTGGTTGTTGTCAAACTAAAATCGCATACATACACCTAAATGAAGCACTAAAATATCGAACCACTGCCTCTACTCTAAGGTCGTTTCTAACCACTTTTCATTATCATTTTATTGCCTCGGGTTATGATTCTATTTAGCACTTTCTCGAAGAGACCTCCCTAAAATCAAATGCCATAAAATGTTTTCTGAAATGAAGGATTGGATAAATGCGAAATGAGTTGCAACAAAGATGTAAAAGTTTTGTATTTATCTGCTTTCCAGGAACTAGTTGTAGTTGAATTTTTATAGTTAAGGACAATTATTTTTGGCTGATGCACTGTGCGTTGCGATTTTTAAATGTAACTTTTGGGGGCAAAAATCGAGGAATTGTTTTCTTTGGTTTACAGTCTAGGAAATTTCACATTCTTTCTCAACTCAGTATGGTGAATCTATTCGTGGATCCTGTTTTTAGTACATTTTAATATAAAAAATGCAGAACTAGCTATCCCTTACATAATTTAGCCTTTTATTTGACTATGTAGTACTGCAATGTATTTCCAGCAAAAGCGACACATTTTTTTTATATTGCCCTTGCCTACAAGAAGCTTTCTATCCTTATTAAACTTTTCAGGTAGGACGAACTAAGTAAGAAGATGCGCCTTTTAAAATTCTTAAAATTCAACTACAAACGGTTTGGTTCTTTTCTCAATATAAATATTTATGTATTTGGTTTTCCTTTGGCACGTATTACAAATAAACATTTCACCGGGAGACGCGGTCGGTTTGAAAGAAATTCAGGTTTTTTGGGCAACTAGAAAACGGCCAATTTGGCGTTCACCCCTTAATTATATATCGAACGGTCACTCGTAGGTGCTAAACTACGGCTCCGAAAGGCTTATACTTTCATTTCAGCATATAAGCCAAATTTAATTAAAATAATAACAACTAAAGCGTGGGCTTAAGGGTACCTGCTTTGTAAACTAGAAGCATTCCATTCCAATTACGCAAAAGACTTCAATGCAATAAAAATATTTTCCCTTGTCTAATGTTATTTACTGTAGTTTTCGCATCTCTCCTTTCACGCGGTTACGTATATTTACGAACCCAGTATTTTGTTATTAAATAATACGAATGCCCGCCTTCTTTTCGATTTGAAAGTCAAATCAATGAAGAATTAAATGACATACGATTAAGGAAATTTTAGATGCAACTTCAGTATAATCAATTTTACATGATTTGAACATAATTAGTGAGGAATTGCCGCGTTAACTCGAGGTCTTACTCGTGGGCCAAAATGTTTTAAATAATTTCTTCAACTTCCTGAGAAGTTTCCTCGCGTTCAGTGCATCCAAATTGTTTCTTGATAAGTTCTTTCAAATGCGGTACCTCAAAACATAAAGCTACTCCTTTAAGCGAAGTCCCAGTCAAACCCACAACTAACGCAATGAAGTGAAGCGGTACGTTGCCAAAGTAAAACACCTTTTCACCGTTCATCGTAAGCGCCATTGCTATGCAAACATAAGGCGCCCAGCAAAACGTGTGAATTATGAGAATGCTGAAAAGCACTTTTTGAGTGGTTAACTCTCGTCCGCGTAGTGCGAATCTCTCGCATCGTTTTTTCATTGAATCGTCTCTCTTCATACGCTCTGGTTGGAAAAGAAAAATGTCGTAAACGTGCGCGTAGAAGGCCGCAAACAGTGGTAACAGCAAGCAAAAAGCCAGAACAGTGGTGGTATACCAAGAATTGCTGATTAAGTCAGGAAGGCAGAGAACCTCAGGGGAAATTGGCCAAGTGAAGTGCGGCGGAATGCTAATCATTGTTGATAGCAGCCACACGAGCAAAACCATCACTTTTGACCTGGAGTCGCTGAAAATTCGAGGATACGCTTTCTTGTCGACAATTGAGCAGTGCCGGCTTGCAGCGACGAGCGTCAGAAACATAACTGGGGCCACGAGATCCAGTAAACTCACAGTTGCGCTTATTTTGCAGTAGACATCTCCGACGAAATCAATCTGGCTGTGAATGGCTGACAGAATCCAAAACGGAACCACAATCAACGCTGTCAATAGATCTACGAGGCTGCTATGCAATGTGAACAAGTCGTAAACTTTCCTTTGCTTCGAGTTCTTACAAATTATACCGACAATTAGCAAATTAGTCGCACTAGAAGTTACACCAATAATTGTAAGGATAGTTAAAAACGGTATGGACTCCTCTAGGTTGAGCTGAAGCGGGCCCGTCGATTTCCCCGTCGTCATTTTAGCTTTTCACTGAGTCACTTTTAGTTGCCTTATTGGCTTTCACCTCTTAAATCGTTTTAAACATGGCTCAATCAATTTGCACGTATTTCTGTACGCTGTTTTGCGTTGTCTAACCAATTAGCAGGTGATACGCACGCTCGCGGCAGGTGAAAACCATTTCAAAGCAGAGTAGTATCCGTTCTTATTGGCTGCCCGGAGCTGTTGTTATGGCAACACAGCTTGTGCGCCCTCAGTTTCGTTTGGTTTTCGAGGCTCCCGTGAAGCAGGCATTGGCGGTCAACAGGAACGTTTATGCCAAGAAGAAAAGTCTGCTTTGATTATAATTTTCTTGTTTGGTTTAATTTGTCATATTTGAAAACAGTTTCTTAAAGACAGTATTTGTCAGTGCAAATCAAAATGAAGGAAAATTAGGTCACGTCAAATATTTTTATTTGTTTGCATATTAATCTACAGTTTTCAATTCCATGATGGAAAACAAGTTGCCAAGTAATTGAAATAATTTTAATTGTTTTCGTAAAAAATACAAATTCAAAATATTTTTAAAAGGATTGGCTGGTGGTTTTAATTGTCTACAGGCGGGTTTAACATTAGACTACGTGTACATGTTTTCGAAGGCTAATTATATTATCAGTACGCCATTGCCAAATAAATGGAAACTCATTCCATGTATGCTTCCCTGTCTTGCTTGCTGGTGAGATTGAATAGAACAAACGTTTTCAGATCGCCTTGTTATACTCCTAAGTTTTGTGAGTTCTGAATCCCGCCAGACTGCTTTCTACAAGTAGAAATTGAACAGAAAACAGCAATCACAGGTAGTGGAGGATTAAACCAGGGGCGATTAAGGAACATAATATATTGTTTAGCAAAACGCGCGTGGGAAAAATCCGCGGGCAACTTATAATAACCTGATAACCTGCGGATTTGATACGATAAACATAAACAAGAGTAATACGTTGGATCGTAGAAGATCTAATCCGCCATAGACTACAATCCAAGGACTACAACACAGCTGATACAACGTTGACTTTGTATTTGAAGACTACAATATTTCTGCAGGCCAGACTTTCTTCAGGTATACTGAGATGCTAAGAAAACTTGGCAGCGACAATAGCGTTTCATAAATAGAGCATTTCACAATACAACAAGTAGTTTTAAGAAATGATGTGCAGTGTAATTTAAGTGTACTACAAAAATTAATAACAGAGTATAAGGTAATTTTGCCAGTCAGGTAGCAGCAATATGGAGCCATAAAATGGCTGAACAATGATTGGGGAAGCAATTATTTGTGGGTTGTGTGTCAACTAGTGAATAAATAAAAACATTGCCACTCTTTAGTGTCAATTGAGTTTGTCAACCCAAAGGATAAATGGAAATACAACTTTGGAAGAGGGTCCTTGTTAAGTAAAATTGACCTTCAACTCTGATTATATAGATCTGCGTTCACGCATAAAGATTCTGCTTTGCTTAGCATTATTTGGGGTGAACCCTGATGTCTTTCACGTGTAAACAACGTGTTTTTACAGCTATTACAGACATTTCAAATGATTGAAATAAAGGCATAAAATTTTTGCCCATTTTCAGAAAGGGCTACTTGCTACGGAAATTCAAAACGAACATGACAAGGTGAGAGAAACAATCCCATGAATGCTTGAGTGCAGAGAGGATGCCGCTGCCTCTGTTGGGATGGGTGCCTCAGGAACCATGACGAATGTCCCCGCACTCCACCCCCTGTAAGAATGTATATCAAAGGTCCTGCTGTCGGTAATGTGTAAAGATGAATTTGGTTTGAAGGTGCTATCACAACCCAAAGGCTACCGCTATAAGTTTGAAATTTGAGGAATTGTTCTGGCATCTTGTAAGATCGTAGACTGCAGACTACAGATTAAAACTAGCCTGTAGGGGATTAAATTAGGTCTAATTAGCCCTGGCAACAGAAAATGATGGATTAAAGCTTTTCTCGGGATCTCAGAACAGCATTTCTTTTAATGCTTCTCAAAGTCCTTACTTAATATACTTCAGCGAAACCCATGTATTGAAGAGTCCTCAAACCGATTCAGGTTCTGTATTAGGTATGCACAAACGACCCTTTCTTAGGAGAGTCTATCAAATTCTGAAAGCCGTATCTAAAGCAAGTTTAAAACACCTCGCTTTTCTTCATTTATTTCTTTAAACTTACTAGAAACAACACATCTTCATCATCTCTGGTGTCACGTGGTCTTTCAAACATTAGCTCTGTGTATCCACCAACTTCAGATGCATTGAGAAGTCTGTAATCCTGGCTGGCATCAGGAAAAGGCTGTGAACGTCCTCGAGTAAAATAGTCCTGACGAAATGAAAGCGCAGTGGAATCCCATAAATCCGGCCATGAAAGGGGCATGAAAATCTGGGGGGATTAACGGGATTGACGTATTAATGAGGTTGCCGGAAAAACAATGTCTATCATGCAGAAAAGTAAGAGACAACAGCAAGAACAAACGAAAGACGATAGCATCCTCTAAAGAAAGATTTGTTGCAAGGGAGCGTAGGAAGTATACACGTCGATAAACAGGACGACAAAACCGTAACCATAAAATTAACCATGTGGTCAGAATATACTTTTCCACAATGTATGTACATGAAATCGAGAGAAGATGTTGCTTCCATTCTGTTTGCACATTTGAGTGGCTGTATACTGCGAGGTTAATTTACGATGGAAATTGTTACCCGGGTTTAGCTATATACTGGAGTTAGCCGTATTAACCGAGTGGCCGGATTAAAGGGATCTTTGTTGTTCCGGATTAAGCTTCGGCCGTGTGCCTCCTTGGCTCACGAGCGATTTAACCTTGTTGTTCCACGGTGACGCAATGTCCCCTAGAACATGTCTCAAGGATTTTCTTAAGGCTGCTTTAGACGCCTCTGTATCTCAGGGCTTTTCTGAAGGCTAATTAGACGCTACCGTATCTCAAGGATTCTCTGAAAGGTGATTTAGACGGTACGCTATCTCAAGGGTTTTCTGAAGGCTGATTTAGACGGTCCATTACTTCAAAGCCTGCGATCGACTTAGTTTCCCTTAACATCTACATGATGTAGGTTGATTAACTGTGCTAAGAATGCGAGTTTAGTACAATTTTCCACAAGGACTTCCAACAAATATTTTCGGACAAATATGTCTGTTCGGAAATCCTTTGTTCATTACCGGAAGCCAGTGATTCAGTATTACAGTGTCATCTAGGATTTTTAATATGCCACTGCATATCCCCTATACTCGCCTCTGTTACTGCGGTTTGTCCCAGATTCTCTATGCCTTGTGTAGGTTTGCCTTTGGGGTGAACATATATCACACATAATTTACGACTTTTTCACTGGCTGTGTCAGTTGTTGCTTGCCTGTGCCATGTTGGTCTGTCTTAATTTTTACGAAACAGCTGCCCACGCAACATCATAGATATAACTGGCTATGAGTTTCCATACAAGTTGTTACCAAACCGTGGATATTTGTCATGTGTCTTCCATGGTTTAAGTTTTATAACTGAGGCATGCACATTAATCAGTGGCGGATCCAGTATTTTTGAAAGGGGGGTGACTGACCTGACAGAACGATATCAGAATAATCAAAGACAAAATCGCCTCATTGATAGCTGTGTTCCCTTTCACAAATTCAAACTTAAACGACCCTAGAGAGGGGGTGGCTAGCTACACAACCCACCCCCCTGGATCTGCCCCTGTTAATAGAACTAAGAGATAAATCTTACGTTCAAATATCCTTTGCCATTGTTAAACCCACCAACAATCACATCGTAGTGTAACATGCCGTTTGGTGCACCTTTGGCAACACCAAATTCCACCTAACCAGTTGTCTTCACTCTCAGGTGATAAAACATCTTGTCAGCTTGATCGTCAAACCTCCACAAGAAACCAAATTGATTGTTGTCAATGTTACCATTGCCTGTAGAAATACAAATTACTAAAGAATTATTCTTAAAACCATTTTTGTCAGCCTCTTTTAAAATTGATCTTTTCTCTTAAGACCACATTTAAAACGCCAGTGTCTTTCTCATACCCACCAAGTCAAAAATTTGTAGTAACTGAGAATTCACACCTACACTTGCTGATTAGTAGGTAAAATGTTTCCTTCCACGAGCTGCATAAATGTTAGTTCTTCCTTAGGATACAACACAAGATATGCTTGAACTTGTCGAAAAACTATGAGTAAAGCGTTGCTAACAATATACAAAAACATATATGTAAGTCAGCTGGGATTATATTTTATGTCCATTTTTAAGGAGGTTAACAACAAATTTATGACAGCTGGGATTATAATTTATGCCCATTTTTAAGGAGTTTAAGTGGTCTAAGACCTCGGTCATACGAATTCAACATCATCCGACATTGTTGAATACAACTTTGTTGCACGAATGTTTAATGGCAATTAAACTTTGCTCAACGCCAGTTCAACCTCATTCAACATCATTAACAACTAGTTAACATCAATTCACAGAATACCCTGCCTAAACGCGTTTAACTTGCCAAATTCAGCAATGTTGACTGAACTGTGTTGAATGAAAATGTGGAATCTGTTTGGCCGGGACCTAATACATCCGTTATAGCCACCGTATAACAGTATTACAGCAATTGTATTGGACGCACCTGGTTTCTGGATGGATGTGGTTGGTGCTACCACCGTCGATGTAGTCATGGCAGATGAAGTGGGTATTTTACTCACAGATGTGGTTGGATTATAATACCGATAGATGTGTGTAGTTCAACGCTGTAATAGTTGGTTGGTGCAATACTGTGAGATGTGGTTGGGGCAACATTATCAGATGTGCTTGGTGCAGCATTGTCAGATGTGGTTGGTTCAATATTGCTAGATATGGTTGGTCCAGTACTCTCGGATGTGCTCAGGGCAGTGTTTTCAGATGTGGTTGGTGAAACATTGTTAGATGAGATTGGTGCCATGTTGAAAGATGTTGTTGCTGCAATGCTGACAGATGTAGTTGTTTCATTCTTGGTCGATGTCATGACAGATATGGTTGGCACAATCGTCATAAGTGTATTGCCATGCATGGGTGATGTTGCTACTCTCGTGGTTATGTTAGGTATAAGTGTTACTTGCTGAAAGCCTCTAAAACTGTGCTGTAAGAACACTTGCTGTAAAAACAATTCCCTTCGCTTTCGTCACACTTCCTGTTCTACTGGCTGCACGTCACTGGTAGAGTGATAAGCTCAAACCAAGAAAATTGGCTTTCCTCGCTGAAAAACAAACGAAATACAAATGCTAAGAAGGGTAGCCGAAAACTGCTTACCGCAAACTGCAAAATTCTTATGATGTTATCAAGTGCCAGTCGAAAAGCAGCACGTCCCAATCTTTGCAGTGTTTTGCATTTGTTCATGAAGAGTTTGCTGGGCAACAAAAGTGAGAACAAAAATCTTAAAAGAGAAAACAGTGGGCAATTTATGAAACACTTGCTGGACATGCGTACTATCTTTCGAGACCGTTTAAAGTCAGACTCAAACTTTAATTCAAATCCGGCAATGAGCAAATCTCATATCAACATAACTGATTAAAAGCGTTTAAGATATTAATCGCTTCTTTATTTGGTGTTACAGCTGAAACTTACCGGTCGTTAACCAGGCACTAGGAACTTAAGATTTGGGTACGGTGAGTACGAGTTTTCAAATACATTTTGCAGACTTTACATTGTCTCCTCACATACCAATCTTGTTCCTGGAGCTTTCTTCTTTGCTGGTAAACAACATGAAGAAGCGAGAGCTCCGACAACGTCATTGTTTTGAAATTCAAAAGTCGTACTCTAGTCGTACTAACAAGGAGGTAACGTTTTTCAAATCTTATTTTTAAAATGGCTTTTTGAAGCAAAATAGGTCATTATTTTCGACCGAATTTCAGGGCTATACAAACTTTCGTATTACGCTTTGGCTACCTGCCGTATGGACCGTCATTTCTGAGAAGTCGAAATGTGGAGCAACATGATTTCAATCCAAAACAAAACCTTATATTTCAAATTCAAAACAACGTGGTCTGACCTTTAAGATGAATAATTATTTATCCATAAATGATTTGCTTTTTTGGGGGTGAGAATGAAAACTATGAAATCGTGGAATAATTTTTACAATTTTTTAAGGGATTTAAGATTAATACCCCAAAACAAACAAACGAAATAAAGAAACACACAAACAAAAGACCCCAAATAATCTCAAAAAAGGAGAATAGAAACAACACAAAGACTGTCTCAACAGTGTCAGTGGTGCTTGTGTCGATTTTAGTGGCTTGTTACTCTCGGAAATTCTTCATTTATTTGAAGGAGAAATAAAAAACCATGCAACTATATACGGGTTCCCCTAATCTTGTCATCCGGTTGATCACCAGCCTCCCAGCTGGGGGGCCCACAAGTGAAGGATGCTGTGAGAGATGGGGGCAAAAAACTCCCCATCCCACAACACATTCATTACGTTCATCAGTGCTCTTTCCATCATTGTGCAATGTCATATACTGTCAGCGGTCCCCTTGGCAAAAGGCCAAATTGATACATAAAGGCTTTGGACCGCTCTTAAATTCTCATTGCAGTAATCTTCTTTGACCCCAATGAGGACATCAATCGCACGAGTTCGCTTTAGCCTGGCTATTTTTAAATGAGTTGTCGGTGAGTTGTAAAACAGGACATGCGTATCCTCACTGAAACGTCACACGTCCAAGCAGCGCGTGACGCTCACACGCGAGTCACTGGCACTTCGTGCCTCCATGTACGTTTCTTGAAGTACGTGCACATTTTATAAACAACTTCGAATGTGTTTCTCGGGACCTGACTTATGCGGCACTTTGAGCGAGATTTAGTTTCAACATAAACATCACGCTATTTTTTACGCGTTAAGTTTGAAAATCGAACGCTATAAAGATTATCGACCGGATGCATCAGTTACCTATCGATGAAGCCAGAGCGCACGCTTCAGATTTATCTTGTGGCAAATAAAGTTTCTCTGAACAAAAGGAAACTAACAGAAGATAGCTTAATCTCAGTATTTCAGAGAAAGCTTAATCGCCTGTAATCTTATTATTGTTTTCTGCTAAAACTTTCAAAAGGCATGACAAATCATGTCATTCTTCATTCTTGTTTCGCAAGCAAAGGAGTCGGGGCAAGCCTTAAGATGAAGTTCATTTTTGTGTTTTCTGCCTTTATTTGCAGCAACGTATACTTCTGTAAAGCAGTGGAGGCATCTGGATACCAAGTAAGATTTTATCAGTTAATTCCACAATCCCTTTCTTAGCGATCGATGTCAAAAATTGGCATAGATTGCGTCTTCAGAGTACTAATTTCTCCGACTCAAAATCAACATGATCAACGAAGTTTGAAAATGTGCCAGCTGCAAAATGAAGCGGCTTCAAAATTCATTAAGCCCCTACCTTGTGATTACCTTATTACTTTTTCTGGCCCAAACTAAACTTCAGTTAGCATTTTGTTATCTGACACACTTCTAATCTGTTGGTTCGTCTGTGGTTGTACAGCTGCACAGTAATACCTACTTCCCCGTAAAGGAATCTCAATGAAATCTAGAAATCATTTTTGTGACTTGTTGCAGTTCACAGCTCAGAAAATCGAAAATTTAAGTGACGATGCTTAAAACCATTACTGACTAGCTTTTATGGCTGACTGACTGTGCTCATGACACAAGACTTCTTTTAAGACTTTTAACTGTTACAGAACAAAAGAATTTAAAGGGGAAGCAAAAAGGTTAAGGGTGTTGAACGATCTTTCCATTAACAACCTAAGAATGGAAAGGCATTATCA
>Ga0126336_10000813_pt1 | contig 14416 bp, 16 predicted proteins | sample SidCmetagenome_FD_92530 | JGI IMG/M metagenome (GOLD analysis project Ga0126336, IMG submission 92530) | Coral microbial communities from El Islote,Puerto Morelos, Mexico - Siderastrea C C metagenome | ecosystem: Host-associated > Invertebrates > Cnidaria > Coral | place: El Islote,Puerto...
AACGTGCATTCGATCCCAAACGTGGGCTATGTTAACGAGATTGTGGGGGGGGGGGGGGGTCTTCTCCCCCTCGCCAAAAAAAAAATGACAGAGCTGAACCTTAACGTTTTGAGCCAGAACGTGTCAGCGATGTAGCTCATGATGAAAGCGGTGAAGATAATGAATTGAACGAGCCGCTGGAGAGCACATTCTGGTGTTCTTGCCGAAAGTGCGTAGTAATGTTAACGCCGAAAGAGTGTATTTGTTGTGTTGAGCATCCGGAATCGGAAAACAAGATGGAGGGTACATAAGCTTGCTCTTCCTGCCACTACGTAATCGTAATCGTATTCAGTCAAAGTCTGAGTAGAAAATTACTTTAACGCCTGTAAATCACTTTGTAAATTAAATTAAAACAGTAGGCTCAAATTGAGCCTTAGTTTTGGTTTTAACCTGTTTTGTGTACTTCTATTTTACCGCCTGGCGAATCTGGACAAACCACTGCTTAGCCACTAGCTGTTTCCTGATGTGAAAACTAACTCCTCTCACTCTAACTTTTTCAGACCTGTTATTGCAACCCGGAACTGAACACGTTGGCATTTTTCTTCACAACATAAAAACAAAACACATGCAATTTGTAACGGTACCAACCACCTATATGCTATGTTATACCAGCTGGATTTTACATTTCCGGCCAGTTTCAAGTTGTCTATGTTGACGAGGCCGAGAAGGCCCCCCCCCCCCATCCTCACCACCTCGCAATCTCGTCCCCAGAGCCCACGTTATCCGACCGCTGGTCTCTTTTGACGGTCTGACATCACGGACAAGCGGCCAGGCTGCTAAGTATGATTCAAAATGGCGGCGCGCAGTGTTGAATTTTGGCCTTGTTTTGAGAGGAATTTCTGTGGGATCGGATGCACTTTAGAAGCGACAACCACGGTCAGTAACTCAACGTAGTGTTATCTTTTTACTAGCGATTTCAAAAAATACACCGTTTCTGGAGTGACCGTCTCCCTTAGAGATTCCCCATATGTGGATACTTTACGTATAGAATAAAAAGATTGTCTTCAAAACGTGTTTCTGGGAAGAGGTCTCTTCGCCATTCTTCCAACGGGATTTGTAAATAACTTGATCTTTCAACTTTTTCCAAAGTTAATCAACACATTGCAAAGAGACACTGTTTCTACGATAATTGTGATTACTCCGTTCGTCGCGATCCTGAAATACCAAGTAGAACAGCTTCAAAGCATCAGAATTAGAGTGGTGGCTATCAGAGTAGACAAAGAAAAAGACGAAGAAGCAGCAGCAGAGTTTTTGGTTGGATGAAAAGCACCCCCAAAACTTTGTATTACTGCTTAACAAATACGAAACTAACCTTTCTACCATCCGGGACCCTGCCGTTCTCTCAAAATAAAGCGCTAAAGTATTTGTCAGTTCTGGCAGTTTCAGCCTATTTAGCTTTTCCATGTCAAACTCTAACTAAAATATTTTCCCTCTTGCTTCAAACGTGAATTAGAGTATCTTCTAGTTTGGTGTTTGTTTCTTTGAAGAACTTGATGTCAGCTGTCAATTTCACACTCGTTGAATACTGCCAAAAAAAAACCCTGGGGTGGATCCAGGTTTTACATAAAGGATTTCGGGCACGTGACCGCCGCAGGCGGGAGCATGAGTGCAGATCCGGAGGCATGTTCCCCCGGGGAAATTTTGAAATTTATGTCCTCGGAAATGAGGGGTAATTTAAGTTGTTTAATTGCTTTGAAACAATCTTTGTTTTGCACTAACGAGTTGAAAAAAGGACTTAAAATATTTACATTAAGCGAGACCATTTCTTCTATCGAAATTAAAACTGGAAATTGTAGCCATTTGTTTTTATTTGGTGGCAGTAAGCATTCGTTTTGAGAAATCAAGCTTTCTCAAAAATTGGATTAGCGAGCAGCATTCCCCGAGGTTGCTGTTCTGCAAATGTCTGAGCTACAGCGTCATAATTCACGGGCCTTTCATAGTGTATGTTCATTGGCCCCAAGCCAGACAGTCTTTCCGTCGTCATGGTAGTCCGCATGTAGTTTCAAAGCCGTGCTGTTTGCCCGCTCGTTGTCAGCTGAAGTGACTGGAATGGTGCAAGCAATTAACAACAACTGTGAGGAGAGGAAAATTATTATGATTAATTTGCTTGCTGTTAAAAAATGTAGAAAAGCCAACGTGGAAAATGACTCATAACTATAATAGGTGTTGAACTGTAATTGCAACCTGCGCTAGTCTTTTGTTAAACTGTTGTCCACCTGTATTGTGTTGTAAGTGATTAATTTTGAAGAGGATAAATTCCGTTTCTACCAATCGAAGTTCTTTTATGCGATGAGATAATGTTATCTCAGATTAGATTTCTTAATGAATTATGTAATTTCCGGTATTTCTGGTATATATACAACTCCTCTGTAAACCGTTTTTGGTTGCATTCTTGGTGAAAATTCTGTTGATATCTTGGAGATATCGCAGTAGTAAAGCCAAGTACTGTCTACTCTCTGAGTCTCGCCGATTTCTGCTGTATAGCTCCCGTACTTCCCGCAGCCAGCGAGTGACTTCCCCAAGTTAAGAGGGTGTTTCAGAGTTCCCAAAATCATTGTCCTGAAAGCCACAAAACTTATTAACACACCGGTGAAAAACCCTCTTATCGCCAAGTAGTAAATGTTTGGGATGATGTTGGGATCAACCCACATCACAAAAAGCACGGTTTTAGACGTTTCTGATTTAAGTTTAGAGGGCTCGACCGAACCACCCCTAGATCCACCCCAGAAACTAAACTAACTTGAGAAAACTAATGATCCACAATGCCTGACAAGCCTGTAATGTTTGCTAATTTAATATGGAAATGTACGCTTACTTTGTTTTAAAACCTTGATATTAATTGAAACTTTCAGAAATGACGAGAAATTTTGGAAGCTTCGGGTTGAATATCCTCATATTTCTGTTTTTTTTTTCAAATATCCCGTATCCCTATAATTTTTTCCTTCGGTATCCCTTATTTTCTTTCCTCAAATATCCCGCTGTCGGCGGTCTAAAGTGGGCGGCATGGGCTTTTTTATAATTTATTTCACAGGCATTCCTTCGCCCTCTTCCCCAGTCTCCACTCGTTTTTCCTCGCTCTTTAGCTTCCTAGATTTTTCGTTCGCGCTCCACTATCTGAACGCCTGAAACACGCTAATCGAACGAGTGAGGAACAAACGATAAAATATACCTTGTGCCAGCGGGCATTGGCACGTGCAATTAGTTTTGAAGCTACAGTTTGTACATTCTCTTCGAAATATTCGCGTATTATTATTATTATTATTATTATTATTATTATTATTATGATCATCATCATCATCATCATCATCATTATTGTTATTATTATCATTATTATTATTATTATTAAAGGAAAAAAAGTATTTTTAAAAGCTGTCTGCAGGGTTTTATTTTCATTTCGCTTTGTCAAACACATAAGTCTCATTTAAAGCGCTGATAAGTAACCATGAGCTTAAGCAGGACTGTAAACATGTTGATTTTTGTGCCTTTTTCCTCAATGAGATCAGAATAATCTCTAGTGTAGTTCCCGTTAGCCGATTTTAACAGACTCGTTATTGGCTGCTTGTAATATAACTTCCGGTCATCTTTCTCAGTCTACTTCCGTCACTCCCTGATGGTGGCAGCCATTCGACGAAAGCCGTCGGTGAGTCTCATCCCTTGTCTATTTATTGCTTCCGGCGCCCGATCAGAAAATCCGAAAAACACCCGATCTTATTTACTCACCCCAGACTTCGAAATAATGACCGCGTCACAATTATTCAAAATGGCCGCCTTCCCCGATTAAACTCACGAAAAACGAAGGAAAGCAAACTTCAATGTTTTATTTATTACCACTTCTTTAATGTAAGGGCTCCCTGTGGAGAAGCATGAAATAAATAATCATCCTACGGACTGGACATCTCGTGGTTGTTGTTGCTTTTTTGCCTGTTTGTTTGTTTTTTTTGCTGGTGTTTTGTTTTTTAGTAGAAAAATGTGTTTTTTTTTCTGCAAGGAGGAGATGATCAATGCAAATAACAGTAGGGCCTTGTTAGAAAACGACAGCCTCTACAAGAGTCAATGGAGCATAGATTTCATTCGATTCTACGAATTGATGAAGTTAAAGGATCCTCAACTCCTCAACATTGTTACTCAGCCCAGACCATCGAAGACCAGCTAAACCCAGCTCTGATAACCGATTCATTATTTTCATAAGTAATATAAGTTCTCCCTCCCCTCAGGGAGGAAAATATATTACGGTCACCCAAGTGGTGTAGCGGAAGTTTGCAATGAATATTTGCTTGGCCAAGCCAAAACCGGAAGTCTGGGGCTAGTCGAGCCCAAGAGGTGTAATTTTTTGAAGTTGGCGATTTGCCGTGCCTTTGACGTGTTTACTGGCATTCCAGCCATTCCCCTTTACCTCTTCTTCGCACCCTTCTCCCTGTGATAACATGAATCCCTGATAGTGTGAAACCCTTTCCCATCCGTCATTCATTGATCATCCACCTGTTCTAAACTTCGCGAAGAAGAAGGTGAGAAATTCGAAATATTTGACTATAGCGTGACTCAGTTACGTCACGTTTTGTTTTTGTTTTTGTTTTTTTAAACGAACTGACATCTCAGCGATCTCAACGTAATTCTAAATAACAAGGCACGGGAATTCAAATAGATTTATTGATAACGAAAAAATTGTAATAAAATCTAAAGGAAACGTGCATCTACTGAAAAAAAAACGTAAACGTCTATTCTTAGGTAAGAATTCGCTGATTCGATGAGTGGTTTGAGCAAGGGACTTCCCAAAAATCGGCTTCTGTGTTTCATTCAAGTAATGTTTACGTGTCATGGCACGTAGCATGAAACGTTGGCTTTCAATTCGTTCTCGTCGAAGAGCAGTTAGCCCCATTGAATTCCTTGTATCTTTCTACACAAATTTCCGTAAAGATTTTGCCGAGGCTAAGCAAAACTGCCAAAAATGTTTGCATTTCCTGTTGAATATTTAACCTTGTTTGTTCGATCGAATCGGGGCCTTTCAAAGCTTGCTAGCATCTTTGTTCTGGCCCTCGTCAAAAAGACTTTTATTCCATTGCATCCGTCTTTTATGAATATATTGGCGAATCGACGCTAAACGACTGAAAATAATGCTTACGTTGATCGAAAGTTTGCAACGCGTATTTCTATGGCTGAGCTAAAACCGGAGGTCTGGGGAAAGTGATCACGAAAAATAAAAACGGAAAAAAAAGGGTATTACTAGACCCGGTCCTGACGGCGAGGTAATCACGCAATCAAATACTATTTTTTAACAAGGTGAGTAAAGCTACGTCCGTTGAACATAGAAGACTTAAATGTAATAACGGAATCTAAATGTTGTAAAGTCCCAAATGTAATAAACTCCTAAGTGTGATAACATTTGGACTTTACATTTGGAAGTCATAATTATGTCATCAATGGCGTAACTAACACGTCATTAATCGACTCAGTGGTCTGTCACGCCATCTGTCACGCCATCAGTCACGTCATTGATTGCATTCACCGACAACCACATGACCAACGGACGACAATACCCACGTGACGAATGAAAGACATCAATCACGTTACTAAATTAAACGTGACGTCATCAACATCCGAGAATAAGTCCATGACTTATTTTTGGTCAATGTGCCTTTTTTTTTAATTCTTACTTACTGAACTATTCCTATTTTCAAAGCCTAAAGCGAAGCAATATTACTTGTTGTACTGACTACAACAAATTTAGTTTGGACTCAAAAAAACAATTATTAATTTAAAATGGGCAAATGCCTGGTTAAACATTCGAGAAGATGAATACGATTGTTATATCACCATAAGAATGTTTGGAAAAAAAACTAACAGTGACCTTTTGACGGGGCTGAAGAGGACAGATGGGGTGACACATCATGTCATTGATGACGTTAGTATAACGTCCAAATATTAAGTGCAAATTTAATAATAATAATAATAATAATAATAATAATAATAATTAAAAATATTTATACAGGGTAACCACTTCAGTTATGAAACTGCTATCAATGTGGGCCCTGTAAAATAACAAATGAATTTAAAAAAACATAATAAGATATAAAAATAGAAAATTGACATAGATGAGGTGCATTCTAAAAACAGTAGGAAGTTAAAAAAGGCTAAAAATGCTAAAAATTATGAGTTGAAAATAACTGCACCTTTATGATAAAAAGCACGCTTCGAAATTTCTAACTTAATTTTATCAATAAAAAGGTTCTTGCTGAATCTAGTATTATTTGAATGGATATCACAGCGTCTAATCTTAAAATAGCCCTTGAATAAATCGGGAACAAGCCCCTTAAGACAGTTTTTAACTAATTCTTTAATGTGCTCCTCTCGTCTTTCGGAGAGCGGTTTCCATCCGAGTCGTCCGATGATGGCATCACTTGTCAATTGCTGAGAGTTTTTGAGTACAATGCGACCAGCTCTTCCTTGCCAACGTTCGATCTTTTTCTGGTTCTCATGACCACATCAATGCCATGTGATGTCACAGTACTCAAGAAGCGGTAAAATCATGGATTTATACAAACGGTTAGCAGATTCTGTTGTTAATAGAGGCCTCACTCTTCAAAGAATGCCTAGTTTCTGGGATACCTTGGCTGCCACGTAATTGATATGTTCGTTGAAAGAGAAATGGTTATCAAGTATAACACACAGATACTTGAAAACTGTGGAAAACTTAATAGGAGTCCCGTCTAGTGTCACTGAAAAGTCCTCTGCGGTTCCTGAAACCTTCAGTCGTTGTCTGGTACCAAAAAGTAAGCATTCCGTTTTTTTGAGATTCAGAAAAAGTTTGTTTTCTTTAAGCCAGTGTGAAACATTCGCCAGATCTAGGGACAGTTTCATCTCAGTTTCAGAGATGGAATTACAAGAGAAGTAGATTACGGTGTCGTCAGCATACATCACCACTTCTGAAAATTGTAGGCAAGATGGAAGGTCATTAATGTACAATATAAAAAGTAACGGACCGAGGATGCTACCCTGGGGTACTCCAGTTAGGACAGGCTGAAGATCCGAGCAAGTACCGTCTACACACTACTTGATTCCTGTTTGATAGGTAATCAGAAAACCAGGCTAGGGTGATGTCCGTAATTCCATAACTCTTTAATTTCCGCAGAAGACTCTCGTGAGGTAGAGTATCAAAGGCTTTCTTCAAGTCGATAAATAAAGCACCAGTCAGATTTCCTTGATCCATGGCTTTCAAAATTTTATCTGTGAAGTATGTTACAGATAGCTGAGTGGAGTGATTCTTGCGAAAACCAAATTGAAACTTGCTAAGTAGGCAGTTCTCTTCCAAATAGCTTTGCAGCTGTTGACACACTGCTCTCTCCATGATTTTAGATAAAATAGGCAGAACTGAGATTGGACGATAATTATCGGGATCATTTTTAGCTCCAGACTTGTGAATCGGTGTGACCTTAGCATTTTTCCATTCGCTTGGAAAACATGCAGACGATAAGGATAGGTCAGATCAAGTGCGTGATGTAGCGAGCGGTTACAACGGCACTGTCTTTTAATAGCCGAGCAGGAATATTGTCCAAACCTGCTGCTTTGTTCGATTTAATCAAGCGTAACTGTCGGTAGGTGAACCTCTCTGAGTCCGGTTTAAATCTAAATATATGATCAGTAAATGGAGTTGCCATGTTATTGTCGTTAACAGAAGAGGAAGAAGTGTTATTCGCAACAAGTTTTTGGACTATTGTGGTGAAATAACGATTAAGGGAATTTGCAATTTGAAACTTGTCACTTATCGTCTCACCATCAACTTTAAGCGACTGGAGTGGTGAGTTATCAGTGTTCTTGCTTGGAAAAATCTTTTTGACAGTTTTCAGGAAACGTTTAGAGTTATCCATATTCTCCTCAAGCAATTTCTGGTGGTAGCGGCCCTTCTCAAATTTAATTTTGTTAAACACGGAATTACGAAACCGCCGATAGGAACTCCAGTACAATTCATTGTTTGTTTGGCGCGCTTTTTTCAAAAAATAATCTCTCTGGCGCATCAAGGCTTTGATTTCACGTGATATCCACGGGCACATCCGACCACGCACCTTTCTGGTGACAAAAGGGGCGTGTTTATCACACAAATTAGTAAATACGTTTTTCCAAGCTAGCCAGGCCTCGTTAACATCTTGAAGTGCCAGAACTTCGTCCCACGGGGCAGCCTCTGGGTCATCATGAAATAATGTAGGGTTATAATTTGCATAATTCCGGCAATTTATCAGTCTAGGCTTCTGTCGTAGCTCATTGATTTTAGGGACCAAAATAATGAGAACAGAGAAAAAGATCCAGCAAGGTGGTGGTGGTGCTTGTAATCCTTGTCGGTTCTTTGATAAGTTGCAAAAGACCCATGCTCTTGAACAGGTCTTTTAGTTTCTTGCAGTCACCGCTCGGGGATCTTGAGAGTAAATCATAATTACAATCACCCGTTAGGATCATTTCCTTGTTATCAACAGAAGCTCTCTCCAAGCTTTCCTGAAAGAGATCAATAAAATCGCTTGATCCATTTGGAGTACAATAGAAAGTTCCAACTAAAATGTCTTGGTGCAGGAATTTAAGACCTCGCTAGCTAGACATTTCCCTCACGTCAGTAAAGAACGCGTCACACTTTAGAGTTAGAAGCCAAATGTTATTACATTTAGGACTTGGTTACATTTAGGGTCAGTTATTACATTTAGGTTAAGCACTCTAACGTGACTCTGTTGACTGTGTGGACTTCTTGATATCACGGACGCTACCTTTAGCACTCCATGGCCAAATACCATAAACGTTACTCTTCTGTGGATAATCTTCGATTACCACTCTCACCATTTGTGTCTTCGTATTACATTTTGGTACAGGTTTGGTGAGAATCAGTTGCTATGGTTACAAGCTATGACGTCATAAGTAGAGTATGGTCAACCATTTTTGAATAAATGTGTGTGTTTTTACCTATTTTCCAGTGAAAGAAGCACAAAATGTCCAGAAAAAGGAACAAAGTGTTCAATTAAGTTTCGCTTTATTTTATTTTATGTCTCCGACCAAAATTTTAAATTTCCGCCGTGTATTGATAATATTTGAATTCAAAATGGCAACCATCTTGCCGTTACAAGCCCCCAGCAGCGCCACAATCCATAGTATTTACTTTATCTTGTTAAACAACAAAAACCCAAGGTACGTCCGACAGTTTTTTTTCTTCTTCTTTTTTTTAATGAAACCTTCGTCCTCAGGAAAATAATCGACAAGGTACTGACTGGATTTTCAAATGTAATCAGTTAAGTGCAGAAAATAATTTGCTTGACTGTACTTTACTTCACCCTAAACGAGACAGTCGAGTTGACAATCCATCACACAAACAGAGAATAGTTAACTTATAATCGATCAAGTAGTTAGAGTCTGTTGTCAAGAAAGTTTCATTCGCAGGATCTTTCACTCCTGAAAAAATGTAGCTGCGTACTCTTAAAGAGGCTACATCATGGGGATATGTGCCATTTGGCTCAAGGCTGTGCTGAAATTAAAACTATTAAACCACTCTTTGTGTACACAAACTGCTCATAGAACGTCAGGAGGAATATTTCGAGTCATTCTCTCAACAGGAGAACAAAAAGTAATGAGGTTTTAGTTTGTTTTTTTGTTGTTTTTGTTTTGTTTGTTTGTTTTTGTTTTGTTTTGTTTTGATTTGTTTGTTTTTTTTTTTCGTCTCAAAGGAAAGCTTGAAAATATTTTGACAGCAAGCATTTAGTAAAACGTTTGCTTGGCATGATGCGAACACCGAGTTGAGAACTGAACAAAGTCCGTAATCTCAACGCGAAAAGACATTAAGACAACTTCGTTTGAGATGCCCTAGACTTACGATTACTCGTCAGTTCGTTTTCCAAGCATCACTGTAAACTAGAACTTAAAGTGAACTAAAGCTAGAACTTTCAGTGAAAGCCGGACTGACGTAGGACTTCTCAAACAGCAGCCAAGCCAGCCAATCAGAGGGCACGTTGACTAATCACTATTTATATAAAGCAAATGAATGATTTACGTTCGTGGAGTTGCTGCTTACAGCATTCTGAAAACATTTCTGACCGAAGGTTAAGATTTCGGAAGACAGACTTTAAGAGCATTTTTTAAAAGACTTTGCAAAACGAAATCTTAACGGTAGTGGTAGGCGAACTTTTCACAGAGTCATCCCATTGCATTCATACATCCTACGAACCATTTTCCGGGTGAATGACTCTGTCTAAACGCACCAGTTTATCGAACTGTACAAGAAAATTCGCGCTATTGGTCCAACCACTTCGATTGGTTACATGTTCAACACAATAAGAAAATGTGGTTTCGTCTGCATTCCTCTTCGAGTTAGGGACTATTAGACTGATGCAAAGCATCAGCATCTGTGGAATACCGTGAGAAAAGAATTGCGCGTGTAGTTTCCGTGAGACATGCGATTGCCGTGAGACCTCACGGGCTTTGTCTCTTACTCGAGTATCCCTTACAAGAAAAGGTCTATTCTGATCGAAAAAACGTTGTATCATTTTCATTTGTCGTGTTCTATACAATTTTATTTACAGGAAGACGTCAGAGTCACAACCCTCCAAATTGGAGCAAAATTCAAAATCTGTAGTAGTGCTTAATTTTCTTCGTTGCCTTTTCTATCATACGAACAGTTGACGGAGGCTGGTCAACTTGGAGTGCATGGAGTGCTTGTAGCAACTTATGTGGAACTGCTTTGCTAGAACGTTCCAGAAGCTGTACGCGACCAGCGCCGAGTTTTGGCGGGAAATCTTGTCCAGGAGCAGCACGGGAAAGAAGCTGGTGTAACGCACACGCATGTCCAGGTGAGAGGAGCATTTCGTTCGTCGTTGTTATCCATTTAATCCATTATTTTTTAAATAGATTTCTTATTTGAATCCTAATTACAATAGGAGAATTTAAGTTATCTTCAACATACGATCGAGAAAGGTTGTTGGAACATTTCAAGTTTACAAGACAAGACCAAAGGGTAGTGCGGTAGCTGCAAATCAGTCTTAGTTTTACGGTTACCTCAGATTTCTTAGTGCAAGTAGTAAATGGGCCCCATCCGATTATTGTCAGCAACAATCCTGATTCCGCTTTTCATTTTCAGTTGTTAGTACTTGTTATGATGCGCGAAAATTCAAGTTCCATATTTTTTTCATGATGCTGTTTTTCCGACTTCAAATTTCCATACCAACGCACATGCTTCACGTGTACCCACATAATTTAAATTTCCCGTTTTAATCGAGTAGGCAAAAAGATCGGTGAGATTAAAAATGATGTTTTAAACGAGAACTCTATCTGAAAATAATTCTTTCAGGTTTTTTTTTATCCTATAAAAACTCTTTCATATGCTTTGCTATTGCACGACAAGAAAGGTACTGCTGATTTTGGTAAACTTAGGAATAACAATACCATATTACCTGCGGTCTTGTCGCATAGGCTTAAGCTTCCATATGACAACGTTAATTGAAATTAAATAGCTGTATGAATGCAATTTCATCCGGGGCGACGTGCGTACGTACGGACAGTCGGTGTGCACGCACCAGAGAAAATTGAGAGACTGCTCGTAGTCTATGAGAATGGAACCAACTTTGGGCGGTACAACTTCAGATCAACTCTCTACTAATGCTTGCTTCTGTTTCAATGAAGTAACACACTTTTTCACACGGGTGAAAGCAGTCCATTCACAACAACCATTTAGATAAATAAAGGACACTGTCCGCTCAACAATCCCTTGACCCACCTCCTGCAGGATAATTGCCATTAAACCAACCAGCTTCATGCGTACCGCAGTGATATTTCGGCACACACTGAGTGGGCATCTGTTTGCCCACAGCTCCTGTGAACCTGTACCAGTCTTTAGCTAAACCGTTGTCACATTTTAGAACAGTTTCATTTAAGAAGTTTTTGTTTCGATCATATTGGCTCAGTGTCTTGTAGTTTTCACATTCGAGAGAAAAGGTATGAGACCTTTTCTGTCAAGGTGCGGATAAACGTTCAAATATTGTTGTACAACCGATTTGTTTGTTTCACAATTTTAGACCATTAAGCACCCTTTTGTTGGATGAATGTTGGAATGATGTTAAATGTCGCTTAGCTGTCCATCTAGCTCCAACACTGTGACACAAAAATTTTGGAACGTTTAGCCGCGGCGTTAAGTATACTTGTCAGATTGTTCTCTGTAAGGGGTTTTTCCTTGTTATTGTTCTTTCTGCTATTCACCCTTCACGAATAGCTGGCTTCAAATATGATGATGTTGATGATGATGATGATGATAATAATGATGATGATGATGATGATGATGGTGACGGTGATGGTGATGGTGATGGTGATGGTGATGATGATAATATTTATTAAATCCCACCACCGCCCCCCCCCCCCCCTCCCCTTTTTCAGTGGGGGAGGAAAAGGTAAAAGGGGGGGGGGATATTCATTTCCCTCTTTAAGTTTGTCGCTCACCTGAAGAACCTGAAGTTGGAGGCTTGGTTGGTACTGAAAAAAACTACAAACAACATCGTAAGTTCAAAACATACATATTTCAAAACAAGTGATTATATAATTATTAAAGTTTGCTGTTGCCAATCAGTGACATGCTACAATTTTTGACAGGAAGCATTTACTAAACGTTTGCTTGGCATGATGCGAACACCGAGTTGAGAACTGGGCGACGTCTGTAAACTGAACGCGAAAAGACATTAAGAGATTAAGACATGATACATGCCTAAGGTGGGGGTACTCTTGAGGTATAAGAGCCAGCACCCCTTGAATATTTGTTAATTTTTCCCTTGGTCGCACAGTAATGACATGATAAAAATTGGGAGGGCGGGGATTTAATAACTATCATCATCATCACCTTCATTGTCATCATCACCCTATTTCAAGCCAGCTATTCGTGAAGGGTGAATAACAGAAAGAACAATAAGAAGGAAAAACTGCTGACAGAGAGGAATCTGACTGGTATACTTAACACCGCGGCTAAACGTTACAACATTGTTGTTAAAACATTTGTTGTATGACAGTGTTGGATCTAGATGGGCAGCTAAGCGACATTTAACATCATTCCAATATTCATTAAACATAAAGGGTGCTTAAGGGTCTAAAATTGTCAAACAAACAAATCGATTGTACAACAATATTTGAACGTTTATCTGCGGCTTAACAGAAACGGTCTCATACCTTTTTTCTCTAATGTGTAAACTACGAGACGCTGAGCGAATCTGACCACATTAAAAACCCCCTTAACAAAACTGCTCTAAAATGTGACAACGGTTTAGCTAAAGGCTGGTACAGGTTCACAGGAGCTGCGGGCAAACAGATGCCCACTCAGTGTGTGCCGAAAAATCACTGCGGTACGCATGAAGCTGGGTGGCTTAATGGCAAACATCCTACAGTGGGTCAAGGGATTGTTGAGCGGACAGTGTCCTCTATTTATCTAAATGGTTGCTGTGAATGGGCTACTGTCATCCGAGTGAGAAACTGTGGCTCATTTTTCGTGTACAAGTTTTCTGGAACACCCCTCTGTCATTACCGTTACTGTAGCCTACGTAGCAAGTGTTTCCGTAGGTTTTTTCGCCCATTCGAGGCATTTTTCGCTTTTTGGCGGCGCAAAAATTGGAAGTGAAAAATGCTTCAAACCTGCGGAAAGCCCTACGGAAACGCTTGCTATGCAGGCTACCGTTACTGTGGTGACAGCGGACTAAGTAGGGTGTCAAATCTCATCATGAATTATCGCATATTAAATTCACTTTTCATACCAAAAGCAGGGGCGGATTTAGGGGGCGGACCGAAGGGGCGCCCCCCCCCCCCTCTTTTTCTTGTATTTTAAAAAGTTTTTGTATTAAGCAACCGTCTTTTCGAGTGTGCAAATACACCGCTGCTCTTTATTCACAAGGACATATATTTGGATTATAATGCAATTATTGACGACTATGCCAAACGTAGTAACCAGAGAAGGATGACATTCATCAATCTCCTGTGGTGGTTTATATCCAGTTATCCTTGTACGATGTATGAATGCAATGGGATGACTCTGTGAAAACGCCTATCACTACCGTAAAGATTTCGTTTTGCAAAATCTTTTAAAAAATGCTCTTAAAGTCTGTCTTCCGAAACCTTAACCTTCGGTCAGAAATGCTCTCATAATGCTGCAAGCAGCTGCATTCCACCAACGTAAATCATTCTTTTTTTTTTTTTGGGGGGGGGGGGGTAGGGGGTGCTCTCTCCCCAATTTTTTCGGCCCCTTTTTTCTTTATTTTTGGTTCCGCCCCGGAAAAGTGTTTTGTTTTTGGCGGAGAAAAATTGCGTTTTAAAAAAAATGAAGGATTATCGTTGGCGGAATGCAGCTGGTTGCAGCATTATGAGAGCATTTCTGACCGAAGGTTAAGGT
>Ga0126336_10000814_pt1 | contig 14414 bp, 8 predicted proteins | sample SidCmetagenome_FD_92530 | JGI IMG/M metagenome (GOLD analysis project Ga0126336, IMG submission 92530) | Coral microbial communities from El Islote,Puerto Morelos, Mexico - Siderastrea C C metagenome | ecosystem: Host-associated > Invertebrates > Cnidaria > Coral | place: El Islote,Puerto...
AAAAAAAAAAAAAAAAAACAGCGCCCGGGGGGGGTGGGGGGGGGGGGGGGGGGGCATAGTAACAGGTAGAATTGAACCATGCATAATTTGATAAACTACAAATGCACAGCCCACCACACAAACAGAGGATGGTAAGCCTGTGGTTTATACCCCTTCATAACGTAAGGGGGGGAGACTCTTAACTACCATATTGTTGATACGAGAAGTTCCTAATCATCATATCCTGGAAACCCTAACTTGTACAGAGAAGCTGCTTTGCCGCATTTGTTCTATGGGAAAGGAGTTCAAGATTTTCAAGTCTTGGCAGGTCATGTGAGCTGAACAGAAAAAAAAGCTTAAAACTCAAATGGCATACAGTTTTGGTTATTGAAAAACAATGCCAGCATTTAACGATCATCAAGACCAAAATGTGACCTATCGATTTTTTGGAATTCGCATTTTAATAGAAACTATGACATTGTGAGTCATGTATTTATAAATTTTGTACTGTAGTTTTCCTGTTCTTTGTAACAACAGTAATTGCTTACGTCAGATTATAAACAAGGCTGAGTTATGTCCGATTTGCAAAAAAATCAGAACTCTACTTCTTTCCTCCGAGTTTTAGGGACTTTTCTTTTTAACGTGCAGTTGGTGAGTGGCACAATGACGATTTTTTAAAATTCAGATGTTCATCCTCACACATTTCACCAATCTAGCGATACAAAATGCTGCAAAACAGCATATGACAAAATACCATCCACAAAAACCCTTAGCAACAAAACCAGATCTGTAGTTAAGAGTCTCCCCCCCTAAGCTTACGATCTGGATCAGATGTACTATAGGTACTGTTGCCTGTTCAGAAATACATCAAGAACCTATCAGCTCACTGACGATCAAGTAAGTCTCATATCAAGGGGCTTAAATTTATCTCAACTACAACACCAAATGAAAAGAAAATTTAGCAATGTTATGGTATACTCAATCTTGACACCAGACTGCTGTCATTTGAAAATTCCAGTCCAATCCTCCCAATCCCTGGGTGAATCTGAATGTAAAAAGTCCAGGAGGAGTGGGACTATGTCCCCTGCTCCTTCTATGCAGTAGATCTCTTAGATTTTTGTGAAACTTTGCTCAACGAAAGGCAAACACCCAAGGTATAGGTAGCTTAGGGCCTGGCTATACTAGAAAACATTGTTGTGGAAACATTGTTTCCAGACAAGTTTCCTTGGGTGGCTAAACTGGGAAACATATGTTTCAGAAGCAAAATTTGCATCTCTGAAGCAAAAATGTTTTTGACTTGATTTAGAAACATTTCCTTGCTTCCGAGACGCAAAATTTGCTTTTGCAACATGTTTCTCCTGTGGCTAAACTGGGAAACATTTGCGTTTGCAGCACTGTTCCCTAGTTTAGCCAGGCCCTTAGAGCATTTCCAGAGAAAATGCGGGTACTACCCAAAATTCTAATCAGAGCTAAAACAGGTGTGATGTAATTGTCATGTGATATTGACTCCAATCGTTGAAAAATTTTATCGTATTGTAGTTCAGTCTATATGCAATACATGTTTTATGATGGATACGTAACCAAAATCAAGCTGTTTAGGTATGAGAGGTTCATAGTTGAACGGTGCTTCTGGGTCTATGACAACTGTAAAAGAATTTGTGCAAAATAGCAAATATAGTCCGAAGTTAGTTTTAATTAAAAAATGCATTAAATTTGCATAACACACAAAATCAACCTCGTCCCCAGGGTCTTCTCGTTTTTCAATATGGCATCAGCTTGGGCGAAGACCCTGGCACACAGCAGATCACGTGACCAAAATCTTTAACAAGGATGAAGATTTATTCAAAATGGCAGCTACGGTGAAAAGAGGGAGGAAGATCTGGGTACGAGATATGGCTAAGGTGAAGATAAACAAAATGGTGGAAAAAGCTGAGGTTCAGTTCAAGAAAAAAAAGACAAGTTTTGCATGTAAGAGTTTTGGGAATACGGCAAAGTGTTAGAGGTCTTGGTTTTGCTGTTCCTTGTTTCTTTTTTGTTATTTTAAAGTTAGGAGTAATGGGTTTGAGCGTACTATACTCGACTGCAGAACACCGTACCGCTAGTTGATTCAATGTTGCTCAAGTGAAATTGTTCACTGACGTATACACTTGAATGGACATACATTTTTGTTTCATGAGGCTTTAGGCAATAAATTATCTCATCGTTACATTGTTACAAACCTGTCCTTCTTAAATATTGTTACAAAAACATCCTTCTTAAAGTTATATGCTTCAGCTTAAGACTTTAATTTTAGACCATATCAGGTTTGTGATATTTAACTAAAAAAAGCCACATTTTTTACCGTTAAAGCAGTTTTTTAAGTGCTGTGTTGCCAAATGCCACTACACTTTGCTACAAAAGCATTTTCTTACACTTTAGCTAGATTTTGAGTCAGCTTCTGTTGTAAATTGTACAATATTTTGCTTTCACACATGCGCATAAGCCAAAATTTGGAATTTTTTTTCCGTTTTTTTTTTTGCGGATTCATTTCCAATTTTTTTCTCGCTCCTTTTGCTTTCCTTTTTCTCTCCCTTTCTTTTCTCTTTATCTTCTACCCTTAATCCCCTTTCTATCCACTGGAAAAGTTTTGGTCTCAGCCCTTCTAAAAACCTGGAAATTGAACTTTGATCAACTAGGTGACTTGGCCTACTTTACCACCATCTTTGCACCCAAAATTGGACATGTTTTTTCTGGTATAGCTCTGCCAAAATTTGGTCGATATTCAAAATGGACACACGTATGGATGGATCTGTCCTTGCTGTGTTAGCTGCTTATCAAAACAATCTGGTGACGTCAAAAATGATGATGTCACAAGTGGTTCAATGTCTCCGGGTCGAAAAGGTCCCAAAAATAAGACTCTTGGTGGGAAAGAGGTAAAGATGTTCGTGCGAAAAACTTCTACAACACAGATTTTTTTCATAGTTTTGTGACAATCAGATAATGAGTTACCTTTGTCAGAAATGTAAAAAAATTGGGGGGTCACCAACTTCGTTTTTGAAATAAAGTGCATGGAAAACTACCCAAATTTTGACAAATCAGTCCTCGTAACTCGACATGACCTCAGTGGTTGTTAGTTGAAAAATGTTAAAAATGATTTGCTGTAGACCCACTTTCTTAGTCAATTTTTTTAAAAGTGGGTCTGTCAAGTTAATAATTTGAACAGGTGTCGTCGTTTCAGTTAAACTCGACCTTTAAGACTGGCATTTGTGAACACCGCGCGGCTAAAATAATAGCGAAATTCGATGATACGAGGGCAGAAAACTTGAAAAAAATCAAACTTCCACAACACAGATTTTTTTCAATTTTTCATAAAGCATAGATAATCGACAAAAAGTTATATATCAAAAGAAAATCTGGGGTCACCAAACATGTAAGAGAGTTAAAGCCATGCATAGATATTAAAATGCCCACTAGCACTATATATCTCTACATTTCTTCAACAGCGCGCGTGCCCAATGCATGACGTGGCGTGACATCGCCACGTGAATTGCATGTCCAGTAAGGAAGCGCAGAGACAATTAGCACGAACGTCCTTAAATAAAACTAGTGCTACCAAATATTTATTCTACATGGCTTACATCTCTGTGCGCTCATTGACAGTTCTTTTGAAGAAACGAAATTTATAGCTGCTATTGCTATGACTAGTACTACCGATATCTATAAATTTCAGGCGCAAAGAACAAGTTGCTTGGGCAGGCATTTTAGTATACTAACAATATTTGAGGATTTCCATAGCAGTGATAAATAATTTTATACACATTGGATAGTCAAGCATAGATGTAAACATACGATAACAACATAGGCAATGGGACAGAAGTGAAATATGCGCACGAGCTCACTACTCAGCTAACTACTACGATTTTTTAGGATAGGCATAAATAAGGTAGTATAAGCCTGACTCTCCTAAATATCAGGACAGCTACCCAGATTACATCTTTTTAAAAATCTTGATGATTACTTGTCATAACATAGTGACAACATAGGCAATGGTAAAAGGGTGAACCATGCTCACAAGCTTGCTAATCCCAAAAAGGGATTGCAAGATGACACTCACCTTTACTCTCAACTTATGGTGGTCTGCTTCAATGTTGGTGCTTGAAGGTGGAATTGAGAACTAGACATCCTGGGCATCCATCTGCCAGGGCTGGTGAATAACTTTTCTAATTTTGTGGAAGGGATTCTTGTGCAAGTTGCTGTAACCAATCTCACTCTTAAAAATATCAAGGGGTAGGGGATTGATGGTGTAAAGAATATAAGAGACCTTAAATCAACAATTTTGATATTGTTAGGAAGGCCAATGAAATTTTTTTAGGTAGTGAGGCACAGGTTAGCTAATTTTTTTTTTGGTGGGGGGGGGGGTATTAGCCTATGTATTCATTGATACTGTCAGGTTATGACATCATTTCATCATTCTCAGCTCCCTGTTACTTGAACTTTTTGTCATCATATTCAATTTATTGTCAATCAAATACAATAAATATTTATATGGCCACTGGAAAATACATTGTGCTGACATGCCTCTAGCTAGTATATAGGAGTTGATATGCATTGGGAAATACTTGTTGAGTTACTACAGTTAATGAAAGCACCCGATTTTATCATATTTTCTGTTTTTCTGTTCTGTAATGCACAGATCAAACTTCAGCACCCCCAGGCACTTGAACTTTTTGAAGATTGGCTTGTTTAAATTCTTGCCCCCTAGGCCACACTTGTGTTCAAATGCCCTACCCATAAGTGTTGGATTTGCTTGTCAAATGCCCCTCACAAAGAACAAATGTTTTTAGTGCAAGCGTAATAATTTGTTATACTAAACGCGTTTAGCAACTGAGTCCAAAATGCTATTAATTGTATCAGGGAGGTTGTTGTTCATTTTACAGAGTCTCTGCATATTCAATAGCTGTTCAAGCTCTGCAGACAGCAACTATTTTATGAATGGCAAAATCAGCCACCTTGATTTTAAAATCTACACGGAGATATTAGCCTTTCTGGCTACTCTAAAATTCGTGTTTAAATAAAGTTCATGTTTTATTAGTCATGTTGATTGGAAATTGAAGCTATAAAATCTATAAATTGTTAACATAATTTAAACATAGTCTATAGTTTTCGCCAGCCATTCGCTTACAGAGGTCTTTGCCTTAAAACTGGTTCATATTAAACAACTACTTGCATTATGGTGCTGGACTAAAAAGCTATAAATTTCGCACCTTCTGTTTAAATTCGACACTCTACCCAGGCAAATGTCAAATTCCCCACCCATAGGAACTTTGCATCAAATTCCCTACTCCTCGGGCAAGGCAAATACATGTAGCCAAATGCCTGAGGTATGCCCAGAGGGGAGGGGGGATGTTGAAGATTTGAATTGATTAGCACATAGCCTTAAGTTATAAATCCCACTTTTTAGGATGAATCATTATTTCTTTGAACCTCTATTGTAACCTTTAGAGGATTTTCGTAGTGTTCTAATTGGATCTGCAAACCCTTTCTATTTAGCTTAGATTGACATTAGAATAGTGTCAATAGTTTTAAAGTAGAGACAGGAGACGAGTAATCATTTTAAAACACCAACAAAAAGTGATATCCACATAAGAGCACCCCAGGTTGATAGCAGTCAATTGTGGTATTCCTTTCCTTGTTGTTGACTGCAAATTCCAATTTCAATACTTCATGAAATCTTTTCGTCTCCTTTTTTTCTGAAATACTCTCTTTCCCATTGATTTCAATTTCTGAAAGACTTTCAAACTTCACCCAGATAACTCAATTGATTGAAGTTGTTAAAAGCAGAATTTTTTCAAATCTGTATGGGAATATTATCCCCAGAACTGGTCTAACAAGCAAAGAGGTCTTTAGCTATCCAGTGTTAAAATGCTTTATTTCTCCATTATTTACAGTCTCACAGTCTCCTTAGTTCTAGTATTAGTTTTAATGAGACTTACATGTACTGAAAACAATATTGAAAGTGCCAGAGCCCTGGAGATCTGCAACTATACAAGCAAACATGTAGTGCGAGGAATGGGCACAAATAAATTCAACAAAGCCAAAATGATCATCACTGCCTCCAAAGCAGCACCTGGAATATGCCAGATCAAACATTAGTTTAACCAGTCCATACAACACTACATTTTTCCCATTGCCTTGCACATCGTTATATCGAGGTTGCACTGTAAATAAGCTTAAAAAAAAGTAAATAAATAAATAAATGAGTCATTTTCACTGAACTCACAGAGGTATAAGCCATGAAGAATAAATATTTGGTAGCACAAGTTTTATTTAAGGCCTAGCTAAGCTCACAAGCCTGATATGGTCTTAAAGTCTTAAGCTGAAGCATATATAATCTTAAGAAGGAGGGATTTGTAACAATATTTAAGAAGGACGGATTTGTAACAGTGTAAAGATGAGACAATTTATTGCCTAAAGCCTCATGAAACAAAAATGTATGTCCGTTCGAGCGTATATGTCGGTGAACAATTTCACTTGAGCAACATTCAATCAACTAGCGGTACGGTGTTCTGCAGTCGAGTAGGTTCAAACCCATTACTCCTAACCTTAAAATAACAAAAAAGAAACAAGGAACAGCAAAACCAGGATCTCTAACACTTTGGCATATTCCTAAAACTCTTACATGCAAAACTTGTCTTTTTTTCCTCTTTTTTTTCTTGAACTGAACCTCAGCTTTTTCTGCCATTTTGTTTATCTTCACCTTAGCCATATCTCGTACCCAGATAAATCTCCATTTTGGTCACGTGATCTGCTGTGTGCCAGGGTCTTCTCCTGAGCCGCTGCCACATTGAAAAGCGAGAAGACCCTGGGGACAAGGTTGCACGCAAAATCTGACCTTTTCAATGAGCGTCACTTGGTATATAATGCAACAATTCTACATGTGATATCTGGTGAAAAGTGGCTGAGAACTCTTTACTGGGATCTTCAGTATTTTATTCGAGCAAAACAATCGAAGAAAAGCTTACGATCGCTTTTGTAGCCATTCGCATTAACATTATATTGACCATGACCATTGAAATATGTGTCCAGAATGTTGATTGAGTTAAATGTGTGTCTTGTTTACGAGTAAATCATCATCCTTGGATAAGTTATTTGTGATGAGTTTACTTACACCAAACTGGAAGATATACTGAACCTCCTATGTCCATGGAATTCCAGTCTATGTAACCCTCCCTCCCCTTTGGAATTCCTAGATGCTGTCCGTGGTATGGGTATGGATATTTGCTGGAATCATCCATTGGTTATTCATGGTTTATAGGTTTCACCTAGAAAATCTGTTCTTCACTTAGGTGTCATTCTAAAAATTAATTTCACTTTGATCATTTTGCTTGATTTTTCCTTTGCAGGAATACAACTTTTGTGATATTGCAGTTATCTGAGAATCAAGGTGTGTCACTTGTTCTATTTTTAACCTGTCTTTGAGACATCCACAAGCAAAAAGGGAAGGAAGGTGCAAGAAAGAAAAGCAAACACATGTAATGAACGGTACAGGTGCAACCAATCTGACCAAGTCCTTTACAAAATCAGGACACTAAGGACAAACGAGGAAACATGTACATGTGAGGAATTCTATCTGTCCAACGATAATTATTGTATAAGAAGCTATCCATACAATCAGGAATATGACACGTTCTGGTAAAAAGTCTCGCAACTGCAAACCTTGCAAAAAGGGGATTGGACAGGGAGAGAAACCTCACAGTACAAGTACTGTGGCAAGTCCTTTAGCACCTCATCATATTGCAACATTCATGATCGAACACACTGACACAGGAGAGAAACCCTATAAGTGTGAGCATTGTGATAAGTGGTTTAACCAGTCATCAAAGTGCAAGAGACATGAACGAACTCATACGGGAGAGAAGCCTCATAAGTGCAAATATTGTGATAAGTGTTTTAGTGATCTGTCAAATTGCAAGACACATGAACGAACTCACACAGGAGAGAAACCTTATAAGTGCAAGTATTGTGTTAAGCGGTTTAGTAATTTTCCAAATTGCAAGACACATGAACGAACTCATACAGGAGAGAAACCTCATAAGTGCAAGTATTGTGATAAGTGCTTTGGTCATGTGTCAGATTGCAAGAGACATGAACGAACTCATACAGGAGAGAAACCTCATAAGTGCAAATATTGTAACAAGTGGTTTAGCCAATCATCCCATTGCAAGACACATGAACAAATGCACACAGGAGAGAAAGTGAAACTTCACAAGTGCAAGTATTGTGATAAGTGGTTTAGTAATCTGCCAAATTGCAAGATACATGAACGAACTCATACGGGAGAGAAACCTCGTAAGTGCAAGCATTGTGGTAAGGGGTTTAGCCAATCGTCAAATTGCAAAGTGCACGAACAAAGACAGACGGGAGAGAAACACTTACTTCAAAAATACAAGCATTGTGGAAAGCCTTGTTACCAATTAGGAAATTTAAAGGAACATAAACAAACCCACCAGTTGATTGCATTTAGTTGTTGGATTTGTCAGGAGGAATTAAGCAGTCAGGAACTTCTTATGGAACACTATGATAATCATATGGTACAGCTTGAATGAAAAAAATTTTTATGAGCTGTGAAAAGTAAACTTAAGTGGAGTTTTGTTTTGCAAGAATTTTCCAAAAGCTTGGCCAGTGTGGTTTCAAAAACATGTCTAGAAAATCGTGATACAAAGCGTGAAACAATGTCAATATGGTGTAAAATTGATATTTTAAGACAACGGTATTATACAGAACTCCTGATAGACAGTGTGTAGTACATTAATTTTACTGCTTGATCTTTACGCATGAAGTTAACTTTGTGCAGTTTTGTTACCTGTGAAAAACGGATTTATTTTATCCTCGTTTTGAGATGTTGTTTTTTCTTTGCCTGTGGTCACTTCAGCCATCAAATTGTTCCGTTTGTTTGCAGTTCCGGAGACAAAGTTTTTTTGGATGCATGTTTTCTTTTTGGAACCCTGGTAGAAATCCAATGCAGGATCCTACAGGATTTTCTAGGATCCTGTAAGATCCTACAGTATCGTGTAAGTTCACACAGGATCCTATACAGGATCCTAAATGGCAATAATACTAACCATGTTTTATAGGATCCTACTCAGGATCCTGTAAATTCTTTCAGGATCCTACTTAAGATTGTCTAGGATCCTATAGGATCCTAAACAATATCCTATTCTCGGTTTTCACTGTCACGCCACAAAATATTAAAATCGAAACCGGTTAATGAAAGAAGCCAAGAATTTGTAACATAGTAAAAGATTAACAAGTGAACAACTTCGCCAAGTCTCAGATCTGTACAGTATTCCGTTGCTGAATCAATTGCCAAAACGTTCGACTGAAATTTATTGAGCTCAGTATGGAAACGCCATGTTGATGTCCCTCGGAGGGGCACAAACATGGCCGCCGGAGATCAATGAAAACATCTGGAATTCACGTCTGCTCTTTAAGCGATTACTTTTCTCTTGTGAACTACTATACATTCACAATAATTTCCCTCCTAATGCTTTAACCCTTATGCCCTTTTCTTGCCTTGTGTAATATGTTTTTGGCCAAAGATAAATAAATAAAAAAATAAAATAAACTGCTAAAACTGATAAGGAGAGTCCCTTCTTGCATAAGAGAAAGCTTTGTCACGGACGCCGTGTTGGTGTCATGTAGGGTGAAGAGCCAGAAATTCAAGACACTGTGTTTTCAAAACGAAAGATGCTACTGGGCTGGAAACTTGAGAAAAGATATATTTTTAAGTCTTCTTCAACCTTGTGTGGATATAAAATCAGAAGACCTCGCGATTTAGGTTTTTAGAATTTTATGACATCATGTGAAAACCAGCAATAGGATCCTACAGGATGTCAATAGGATCCTACAGGATCTTATGTAGGATCTTATCAGGATCCTGGGTTAGGATCCTATCCTTTTAAGATCCTTGGCAGAATTTCTACCAGGGAAGGCAAAAAATATGACTTGGGGTGCAGTTGTCTAATAGATGTAAGTTATAGTATAGATAAGAAAACCTTTTCTAGACATTCTTCATTATTCTGTAGATTGTTCTTCTATCTTAAAAAAGTACATTTTTCAGTTACTTTTTAACCGACAATGTCAGAATATGTAGGGAGGGAGAACGGAAAAGTCGTTGGTTCTCCGAGTAGGCCTGGTTCCGATACATGTCGGCGGTGGGCAATACATGGATGTCCTGTTCTGATCCCAGAGCTCTTCTTCTCTTTTTTTTTTATCTTGCATGACCAAAAAATAACAACCGAAAGGCTCTGGAGTTGAGAACGGTAGATGTCCGTGAAAGGAGTGGATTCGTGAAGTCACTCGGTGTCCAAGTTTATGTTGCTTGAGTTTGAAACATTTGGTGACGGTCCCAAAGTGAAAGCTCGCAGTGCAATCAGCTTCAGGTTGTGTGCACAGCAGTTTTTTGTGCTGCGGTAGGAAAATACATTGTTTGGGGAAAAGTCTGGGTTAATGTGGATCAGGGTGATGTCATGTGAAAAGAGACCAGTAACAAAATTAGAGTTCTTGGTGTCAAAGTTTACATCGCTTAAGTTCACAGTATTCGGTGGCGGTCCCAAAGTGAAAACATAGCGGAGGGAGCAGCTTCAGGTTTTTCCTGAGCACAACCATGATTTTTTATTGTGATTTTTGGTCCAGTCTGAAAATATATCAAGATGACGTCACATGAAAACAGATAAGTAACTAAATTAGAATCATAAATCTCATTGTCTCTTGCATGGGGAGAGCAGCTGTCTTCAGACCTGAAGGTTGTGAGTTCAAGTCTTTGAAGAAGTATGGCTGATTGTCATTTTTTTTTTTTTTAACGATGTGAAAACATCAACCATACAAGAAATAAACATGTTCAGAAGTAAAAACATAGGCACCCAATGTGTGCAGAGCATATGATGTTTTGCAATATGGTGAAATTTATGATGGCAAATTAATTTTATGGGTTTATCACCACTGCAGTGCAGTCCCACCCTAACTCCCTCAACTGTGCCTCCCCTTCCTAACAACTTGTGGTTCATGTAACATGTCTTTGCCGGAGCAAGGAATCAACATATTCAGTGATCATAAAACCAGGTAATGAGCAGCCTGACTATGTGACAGCTAATTATAGCGTGGCATTAAAATTTCACGCGAAGTAAAGTAAATAAAGTTCTCTGTTTCCCTTTTTCTCAAAGACAACATATTCCAACACGTTTGTTTCTTACAGTTTTGATACATTCAAGTAATGAAATGCGTGGAAAAAAAAGACAATACTAATTCGCACCCCAACTGAGGTTCAGACTCAGACCACTTTCGTGGCAGGCCTGCGCTATCCAGCTGCACCAAGGTAGTCACCAATGCAAATTAAGTTCTTATTTTGTACTTATCTCTTTGCATGTGACATCGTGCCTCGATCGACATAAACACGGGTATTTCTTCCTGGGAAAATGTGTTCGAACTACTGCAAAAACTATGGTTGTGGACAGAAGAAACCAGAAGCCACTAGTTCTGCTACATTTGGCATGGGGGCCACCGCTGAATGCTGTGAACTCAAGCAATAGGTATTTCAAGGCCGATCTTGTTCGTTGAAGTTGATCAGCTCTCAGGTCAGTACGCAGTTGCGATTGTGTCAGCTCTTCGCATTGATTACTTCCAATTTATTTTTCTTTTGTTACTTCACATTACAAGTCATGGCTCACACCTTTTTGGTTTACAAAGTGTTTCTGCATTACAGCAGAACACAAAACTCACACAGTACCCCCAGCCTCACAGATGAAAGACAAACAGCAGCCAGTGTTGGTTTTTTAAGCTCTGACGTCAGCCTATGACGCCAGTGACTAACGTGTGATGTCACTGGCTAAAAATACCAGCAATAAAAAATAAATCCCATTAACTTCATTCTCAAAAATGAAAATGAAAAAATTCTAAAATAAAAATTAATTCTTAAAAGGTGGACCTATGAACAGTGGGCCTATCCCAGCATTTAGCGGCATCAGCATTCCTAATCCACTGTACTGAAAAAGATGGTGACTGGTACATTTACCCATAACTCTTAGCACACAAAGACCCTAAAAACACTCATAAATGCAAAGATTAGTTCCAAAAACTTGAAACTTAGCATACACAATGTTGCCAGCACGGAGACAAATTTATGCAAAAATATGGCTTTTTATGTGACTTTTGGCTATGTTAGGTTTGCAAGGTATTGTGGTAAAATGTACAGGTGCCATTTTTTTCTGTACGGTGGATTGGGACCCTTTACCACTCTTTCACCCCTTCTTTACTTTTTCTACTTTGCAATTGGTTCAAGTCAGTCTTAGATATCTTGACTAGAAAAGAAATAGTTTATTTTCCAAAAAAAATCTGGTACCAACTCAAGAAAAAAAAATCATAGGTGAGGTAAGGTAAAACTTTATCTACTAGACTGCTATAGCAAAAGAGAGACTGCTCGCAGTCTATTTACAGTGTTTTCCTTCAGCTATTTGTGATAAAAATATTATAGGACAAAAAATGGTTGATAAAGACTGCAACTAATTCCCTAACTAATTAGCAAAAGAAAGAAAAATGACCTGCTTTACAAAGAACCTGTGCATAAAATTATAATTATGTGAAATGTTAAAACATTGTCAATGAAATAAATTGCAATGGCAAAGTCATACTGTGACTGCCTTTAACAAGGTCACAAGATGAGGCATTTTGTCTAACTTTTTGTACAAAAAATCAAAGATTTTGCTTTCAATGCATTGGGTAATGGACCAAGCGGCACTTCCCCGCCCAAGAGTATCCCATCCCCTGAGCAAGCCTTCTACAATTTGCTTTGTAAAGAATAATCATGCGATCTGCAAAGAGCCAGGAATTCTTTAATTTGTAGTGCAACTTGCTCAGGGTTTTCAAGGTGTGCATGATGGTTGCCCTTGACACTCTTCCACATTTTTGGATTTGCATGTTCATAAATGACACCAAGATGCTCCATGCGAGCTTGTTCGAAGTCTTCAAACAATTTACTTTCAGTGGCTTCTAACACCAATACTGCACACTGAATCTTGGAAAGAACTGATATCAGTGACCAGTGAGGTATGATAAATGGCACAGCTAAGGCTCTAAGAAGTGGATCGTGCGAGAAAATGACACCATCACTAGTTTTTTTAGTTGCTCTACTGGTCAACAATAGCGCATCTTCTTTACGCAAAGTGTATGAAAGAAAAGTCTTTTGTCTCCTTTCAGCAGCTGATTCTACAGTTTTATAGATCCGTGGAGTTGCTGTTTTATTATCCGACATTTGTCTTGCATAATAAGCTAACACATCAGCTGGATTGTCAGAAGAAATAACTTTAGGGAGCAGCACCTCAGAAGGTGGACGTATATCAATGGCTATTAGTTTTTCCACTTCATCAGGGAAGGCCCCTGCATAGAGTGATGCTACATTTGCTCCCAGACTGTGAGCTATGATTGAAAACTTTTCCCATCCAAGCTGAGAAACAACTTTCTTGACATCAGCAATGAATTCAAAGTGGGTGTAAGGCATTCCAGGCCATCTGTGGGAGGATTTACCATGTCCTGGAAAATCTATGGCAATAAAGTGAATATTTTCTGGTAGCAAAGGTGCCAACCTGAGAGAAAGGAACATTTGGATAAACAACAGACTGAGTGATTTATAAAATTTAATTCCTACATGCCAAGCATAGCCTTCAATTAATGTATGATTGTTCCATTTATTATGTGAGGGGTCAGACAGAAGACCCAAAAGGAAATGTAGTAAGACACTGTGTGTTATTATATAGTGTGACACAAGAGTCAGAACCAGTTAGAACCGGTTCGAGTGGACTGATCGTAGAAAAGAAGAAACGTGCAGTTGTTGTTGAATCGTGTATTATCTTTTGAGCTCAAATTCCCTACTACAGAAAGAAGGTGGGGGGGGGGGGCTGTCATTGCAGCCCTGGATGCTAGGGCTTAAATCTGGGGAAAGAGAATTGGTTCTGGCTAAGTGAAGCCCTGGAGTGAAGTCAGATGGAGCCCTGAAGCATTGATTTTTCCATCTGGAGCCCTGGATTTTTTTTTTAGCCCAGAGCTCTAAACCCCTTTGGGACCCTGACTGGAAAAAGGCCTATTGACTTTTTGGTAAAGTAAGCTTACTCACAGTACTAAAGTTTTCTTGGGCAATGATGGCATGCCAGATAGTGTGAGTACCCTGTCATATTAAAGATAAAAATGCAAACTGTGCAGACTACACAAGAACCTCCTTTGAAAGCAAAATTTATGACAATCCTAACAAATTCTGTAGTTTTCAGCTGATGTAAGAGTACTGTCTTATAATGTTATTGTATCAGTCAAATCAAAGCTTCAACACCCCCCCCCCCCCCCCGGGGCCACCCCCGGCATTTTAACCTTTTTAAATTGCTCTGTTTTACATTCCCACCCCCATGGGCAAA
>Ga0126336_10000815_pt1 | contig 14409 bp, 12 predicted proteins | sample SidCmetagenome_FD_92530 | JGI IMG/M metagenome (GOLD analysis project Ga0126336, IMG submission 92530) | Coral microbial communities from El Islote,Puerto Morelos, Mexico - Siderastrea C C metagenome | ecosystem: Host-associated > Invertebrates > Cnidaria > Coral | place: El Islote,Puerto...
AAAGGAAACACCAAATTAAACGAAATAATTTGTGCAGTTAAGTACCATTCATTATAACCAATTATCTCCAACAATTTTTGCTTTTGATGTGATGGGCCGCTCGATTTGCTATTTTGGGATGAGCTTCATGGCCCGATTCCTTTCTCAAAGTCTAACTCAGCGATTTAAAAGATTTCTGTGAGAAAACAGAATTCAATTGCACAAAAAACAAATTTTCTAGAAAATTCACCTTTGGGTTTGTTTTCCAAAGCAAGCTATGGTGACCCATGGTCTACCAATGTTTGAAAGGCTTACTGTAGTTAAAGATTAATATGTTTATTCCCCTGATTTAGAAAATTAAGTCAAACACAATCCTTAGTAAACGATACCTACGTCGGATGCTTCGTCTGTAACGTCAGTGGAACCTTCAAGTCGCTTGATTGCAAATAATTCTTTTTCGACTTTTCAAGTCTTGTTTTATCCATGTAAAAATGGTGGGAAATTTTCCCCTATTATCATCTCAGGTGAGCAAAGGCACTTCATTCGATCTTTTTAAATGAAACTTTATTGGCATAATTTCTGAAAACATCTTTGTTTGACTATGGTTACCTTTTACAAGCCTTAGTCTGTCTGTGCAAACGGGTTTATGAATTTTACTACCGCTATCTGCAAGGTACCCAAATCGATGCCAAGGCCTGTAACAGAACCTTGCCCACAGCAAGTCAAATGAAATGTTTAACTGGATAATGTCATCTGCTTAGGCTTGATACGAGTATACAGAATATAGAAAGGAGTAGGCTAAGTAAAAGCGGAATAGAAACGAAAGAAGCTGGCTTATATTTCATCAAGGAACTGCCTTTATTGCGTGTTCTGTGTAGTCACGGCATGTTCTATTACAATAACCCTCATACAAATTATGCAAACTACAAGACATTTGGCCACTGAAATGGAAAATGTCGGTGTCGTAATTTTGTTTCACGGTCTGCGAAAAAAATGAAACTTTCAATGTCCGCATCATGACGCCTAAAGTTTAATAGTAAGTAACGTTTTGGTGCCTACAATACACAAGACAAAAAATTTCTTTATTATTCTCTTATAATTTATATTTCAGAGAATAATTATTGGGCTTTTTACCCATGTGATGTTGATGCTTTTATATGGACGACAAGTGTATGGAGGTTAGTTTACATATATGAAGGTTGACTTTTAAGTACATAATTCTGAACTATAATTTCAATGCATAAAACTTACAAGAAGGTTCAGGAAAGGTTCCAGAAGGAAAGGAATTTTTTTTAGAAATGAAATACAATACGTACAAAAAGACGCCACTAGGCACAGAACGACCATATTAAATAAAAGAATTTTTAATTTCTGCTTTTTTCGGAACACACTGGAATGAGTGACTCTGGTGTTTTTGTTTGTTTGTTTTTACAAAACTTAAAAATGCATTTACTTGTTTTGGTTATATTTCAAGTCAGAACATTTTAATACTGGACAGATTATTTCAGTCTCCATACTGAGAAGACAAATGCTTCCGTAGCAATTTACTTGAGTACCAAGACTAGTTATGATAAGCTTTCCGTGTCTCCTGCGGAACGTTAGTCAAACATCCAGAATTGACTTTTTTATGCAATTACTGCTAGTGAAGAAGTTGGAACTCTAAAATACGCTTGTTTCTATTATTATATAACTACGTCATCTTACCATACAAGGATAAGATAAACGCAAAATATAAAAGGGTATTGCATGGTAATATCCCGGTTTTAGAGCACATTGCACTCTACTTTTCCGCTTTTCCAACGCTCATTAGTGGAATAAAAAGACCGTAATTCCGAGATGACACTCGCCGACATTTTTAAGTGCCACTGGGACCAGAATTTTGGTATTCCATGTTTTTACATTTTCGAACATAGTTTGTGGTTCTTAGTCACCATGCCAAATTTCAGCTCATTACGACGACTAGAAGTCGTTTTTTACGGACGGTTTTTGTCGAGATTTTGCGGCCGCCATCACTGGCCCTTGTTCCGGAAGCTGGCTTGCGAATGAGCGGAAGTGACGTCAGAGGCTCACCTCAATCTAGTGCCTTCACATGGTTACTTGTCACGGGAAATTAAACTGTCCTCGAGGAAAGATTTCTTGCCAACTGTTTGTTGCACGACTTTGAAATCTTCCTTGCTGCAGCAGTTATGACAGGTAGTACTTGTGTTGTACAATGCTACAACAATAAATCCAACCACCGAGCCGGTATTTCGCTTCATAGACTGTCCCCGCAATGGAAAAAAGGACAATGTTGGTACTCACACACAGTGCGAATTTCAACCCGAGAGGCATTTTGATCACTTCACGGACGAGTGTTTCCAGAGGGCTGTTCATGTCGCAAGATCCCAGAGGTCGATCATTCCATTGCCCATTCCAACTATATGGAAAAAAGAACCGAAACAAAATACATTATCTGCGCGAACAAGACGAAAGGTACGTAATCTTATAACGCAGTTGAAGTGATAGTTTGTTTCTTTTTCAACGCATCCACCATTGTGCAAAAGTGATTTTCTTTTAACGTATTTTAAAATTTATTATCGTCGTGGAAAACCCTTTCAGTTCTGCCGTCTGCTAGCGCGGAGTTCCTCGGCGAATGCAGTCTTGACTGCCATGATTAAGCCGATATAGTTTGCACTGCTTATCTTTTCCTTTCTTAATTCCGCTTGTGTTAATTTCAGAGCAGTAATCGCTTAGAAGCATGGACATTTATTTTATAACATACCATCCTGAATGTGGAGAAACTATTCTCTTTTTATTCCCTGTCGGTGAACAGTCGATTGACATTATTGTTCGGGCAGTAGCAAAACTTAGGTTAGGTAATTACAACCTAAGAATTGAAAATGGAGGACATTCCACCCCTAAACTTCCTGAACATCTGAGAATTTGTCAATGCTGCAGCTCAAATGAAGTTGAAAACGAAGTACACTTCCTCTAATCTTGCAAAAGATATGATGCAATTAGAAAATCTTTAATGGACGATATTACTAGTAAATATTCCGATTTCGATTCTTAAATGCTCATGACAAAATTGTATTTCTCTTAAACAGCATTGACGCTTTCGCTTGTAAAAAATTAGGTTACTTCATTTACGAAGCTTTTGCATTAAGAAATGGATCAATAGATACAGGAATTGTAAATTAATTGATATCGCAACTTTTTTTTCTTTCTCTTTTCTATGTGCAATGGCATTTGTAATTGGGAATGCAAATAAAATGTTGTTGTTGTTGTTCGAGATAAAGGGTTTAATAGATCGGATCGTCGGTGCGTGGAAATTGAAGTTGGGAAAAATATCACACGCCACTATTTGCCTAAGGGTTTAACAATGTTATTTCTTTTAACTGTCATAGCAATCTTAGTAAATGAACTACTAAGAAAAATGATTAAATATCAAGTTATTATTTTTACGCAGCAAATAAGGCAAGCGATAGCTTCGTTTCCTCGGCGGTCCGCATGTTGTTGTTGAGCAGCAGAAAATTGTCCTTGTGGCTTTCAATTTTGACTACAAATATTTAGATTCCGGTCGCACAAGGCCTCCAGTTCTTGAAAAAAGGTTTTGATTTATTTCACTTCTTTCGGCTCGGAAAAAGAATTCTATAAAAACTGTTTAAAATATTTAGCAGCGCCAACCACTTGTGTTTCAATGTGTTAAGCGACCACTGTACTGTGATAGACACGATAAGCTGCCTGCCAGCTGACTACAACAATTACGGTTTTTCAAGAAAGTTTCCCAGATTATGCCAAGAATGGCCAAAATCTCAATGCTTTTTTATAATATATAATGAACATAAACAACGGCAGACAAAGAATAGCTTCTTTTATTTTCTCCCACACCAACAATAACGTCATAGGCCCATGGTTGAGAATTCGCGAGCATCAAAGTCTAAATTTTTTATAGTTGTTTTGTCTAAATTTCCACAGCTTAAAAGATCAATTCTTCGAATAGCCATGTCTATTTTGCTACAGGTTTATTCAGTGGATAAAAGTTGCACAACGTACCTTGGAATGGACAACTTTATCCGCTGGATAGCGGCTGAACAGCTGGCTGGATAGCGCTATCCAAGCTTTGAACAACCGAGATGAAGCAAGCGATAGATTTTATCCGCGGGACAGCGACTTATCCGTTGAAAACGAGTTATCCACTTTTTGAAAAACTCGGGCCGGAACTACAATCATTGTATAGGCATATTTCGCTATGTTTTGAGCTCCTGCCAAATAACTCAAGTAATATGGCGAGAAAAGAAACTTTAAAGAGTTTGTTGACAAAATGATTAGTTGAAACCGCACATCAGACAGTCTTACATCGTACGGTAAGAACAATTCTTCATTTGCCGTATGAAACGAATCATCAAGTGCTTCGCAAGCGAAAGACTGTTCCAAATCGTAGAAACACTCTTCGGAGGTTTCGCAGTTGACGGTACACATACATCTTCAGTCAAAACACAAGGAAACGCGACTGAAGTGAGCCTCTGACGTCACGAGCTATTAAATTGCGCAATCACCAAGGAACAGTAACGGCGGACACATTTCACATTTTTTGGAGCTAAAAAATATCAGGATGGAAGGTTTGTTGTTCAGTTGTCTGGGGAAATATGAACAAAACGCGATATTCTGCCATAGAATTTGGCCGAAATAAACCTATGATTTTCGTCCCAGTGGCACTTTAATCATTGCTATGCAATTTGTAAAATGTCAGTGCGAGTGCACTTTCTGAAACAATACCTAATCAGGGAGTTCTGTTGGGATGATTTCCTTTATTCTCGTTACCTGTGTTTTTTGGTATTAAACAGAAAACAAGAGAAAGTTACATATCGCGTATATACTTCTCGAACATTACCACGAACAAACACCTAACTTAAAATTTTTCTAGGATATTAAGGTGGCTCGCCTTGGTTTTGTTAGACCACAACCCTACCATTTGAGCGACTGATGCGTCACTGTCAGAGCTCGGTACGAGCGAATTCACACATTTACAATACATTGCACCAACTTTTTAAAAATGTCAGTTTGATTAACATCGGAGTTACCATAGCAACACGGCGGTGATTTCTTGCATTTTACGTATTTCCAATTTTCTCCACATCTAGACCTAAACTATGAAAACAACCTCGTGTCCTTAGTAGGCCACATGTAGGTCTTCCCGACGGCAAAGTATTAAGAAATTTGGTGAGAGTTTTTTCGCGAAAATTTAGGTTGAATATTTCCCATGAGAAAAAAAAGATTCTCCTTTCCCTTTGTTTGTTTCTCATCAACACTGTTTTCCAGACGAACTGATTGCACCGTATATTATATTTGTAACATAGGACTACTTTCAGCCTAATCTCTACATTTGGTTTTGCTTGATGTTGTATTGAGTGATGTGCTAAATATATCTATTTCATTGCAAGTAGCAAACTAAGAAACTAGTCGATGCTTTTTTTTCTTAACCTAATCTAAAGTTCAACATGTACCACACCGTCTCCTTAAATCTCAAGTGCATGGAATCATTTTAAGGATGCAAAATGGATGGAAAAGTATAGGGAACTTTTTATATTTATTCACCAGTCACTGCACTATAACTTGCCTTTGTGACTCTTTCCCTATTTAAATTGCAGTACTTCCTTCACAATGCAGCTCGTTCACCAAAATATATAGTGAGACAAGGAATACCAATCACGTTACTTTAACTCCCCGCTGTGACTCGAACATCGCAATTAAATGGTACCGCATCACTAGCTCTGCTGGGACATCTTTGTCGGAAACATGTCCTGCTAAATACCGCTGTGACGCCAATGCAGGTGGCTGGTTGAACGGACAACACCCAACTGTTGCCGAGGGTGTGGTGACGAGGACAGTATGCTACCACTGGAGTACGTCATGTTGCGCTTGGAGCAATTCAATTAAAGTTCTTAACTGTTCTGGTTTCTATATCTATGAGTTGCGACCCCCGCCGAATTGTTATTTGAGGTACTGCACCACACATGATGGTAAGTGTTCTTAATAATTGTGACGTAGGTTACGAGACGCTGTTTGCAGGCCCTTTGTATATTTGTGGAATGTTTACGGTGCTACGTCCGCCAGCTTGGTGTCATAACAGCCACGAGATCACACCGATCAGTAATAATTATCGGTAACTTCGATGAATATTTTATGACCAGCCATTTTGACGTCCTATTTAAATTTCTGCCTGCTTTAAAATATTATTGAAAGCATCTAATCCCAAATGTTTTATAGCTCAGTAAAGTTCTTGCATCAATATCTGCGATGAAGAATTGGACCTACTGGGCCTATTATGCGAATAGGCCTACGTCAGCAGGTTATAACTCCGCATTTTTACCAATCATTTCCTACAGTAACTCCACCGTTAGCATGCCTCCCGCAAGGGTATACCGAACTAAACGAAGCCAACAGACACTGGAGTTATGACGATGGAGCGAATCTGGCCTGCGATAGAGACTTGATTATCAGTGATCAGTGGTATCGCTTTACAGGAGCTGCTGGTGTAATGATGGCTTCCCACTGTATTCCTCAAGAGAGCTGTAACACGCATATGGCGGGCTGGATTAATGGTGCTCATCCCACTGAATTGTACGAGACAGTTTCTGCAACTGCGTGTTTCCACTGGAATTCTGACTGCTGTTATGCTAGTTATTCAGTTAGGATAAGAAAATGCAGCGGCTTCTACGTTTACAAGTTGCAGGCACCGGGTGGATGTTACAAGCGTTACTGTGGTGTTAACGGTGAGTTTAATCAGACTCCACCAGCTGGCTAATTGCAAACATATTGAAATGGATATGCATGAAACTTTTTCTTTGTCTCTTGTCATTGTTCTTTAAAAAATGTACATGATATAAATTTGGACGTACAGGACTGTAGAAATGGCGTTGTTGCTGTTGTTGTTGTTGTTGTTCTTGCAGTACAGTCGTACTATAAAAAAATTGTGTCGACCTACTTTATAACTGTTGTATCCTTTCGGCTCATTTCAAATTATAGGCCCCTTAATCAAGCAACTGTTCGAAAAGCCGTAAGGGACACGCTTCCCGGTACTGACGTTTAACCTACTTAAATTTATAATTTGTTGAGAAAGAGAATCAGTAGGTGAGGTCAGGAATGGACGATTTTTTTAAATAAACAAGTCACTTATGGATTATGATCGCATCAAAGGCCATAGCGAAAAAAATTGAGCCAATGCTACCAAAATTAGTTCACCCTGACCAAACAGGTTTCATCAAAGGAAGAAATATCGGGGAGAATATAAGGCTGATTAATGACATGATGGAACAAACGAAAATTCTAAATATTCTCGGTATTCTTGTATCAATTGATTTTAGAAAGGCCTTAGACTCTCTGGAGTGGTCTTGTATTCAAAATTCTTCAAAAATTTCATTTTGGAGATGGTAATAAGAGGTGGATTGGAGTTTTCTACGCAGACATCGAAAGTGCAGTTCTCAACAACTGATTTTCAACCAAATGGTATCAGCCCTCAAGGGGTGTTAGACAAGGCTGCCCACTGTCACCGTGCTTGTTTATCCTGGCAGCAGAAATATTGGCAAGTAATATAGGTCAGACTTCAACAGTGATTGGTATCCATATTTTCGGCTCGGAAATTGTTTTAAGTCATTTTGCAGACGATACCAGCGTGTTTTGTGTTGATTTGACATCAGTAGAAGATGCCTTGGAAATAGTGAGGGTTTTTGGTGAGTTCTCCGGATTGGTGGTGAATGTAGAGAAAACAAAAGCTATCTGGTTTAATGGTTTAACAATAAGACTAAACCACTAGGGATGAAATGGGTCGATAGTCCGACCAAATTCCTCGGAACCTTTGTATCCTACGACGAGAAAGCCAATAACCGGCTCAATTTCAATTTAAAAATATAAAAACTACAAACAAACTAAGATATATGGAAAGCGAGAGGATTGGCGCTCTTTGGCAAGGTATTTATGATTACATGCGTCGGGTAGTCCAATTTAACATATTCTATTTCAAACCTGAATGTTCCCAAGGAAATAATCCCGATGGTAAAAGACAAGCTTTTTCGGTTTCTGTGGAAGAACAAGAGAGCGAAAATAAAAAATGTAAGTGTCTATCAGGATTATTGCGAAGGAGGTTTACGTATGGTTGATACAGGAATGGACGATAGTGGCCCCGGTGTACAGGAAACAACTTCCTCTAATTTTAAGGGGACTTTTTATACATAGGTGGAACTCAGTCAACACTAATGTTTTCATTCTTTCAGTAATACATCTTTGAGCATTGCTTGCATGAGAGAGAAATATACTTGCACACTTTCTATCTAGGCGAATTTCTCAAACAGACACGGTGGACGTAAACAAGATGAAAGGGACAAGGCACTTAAAAATGCATGCAGTTGAAAATCCCTGTGCGACCACCTCTTGTAAGCGACAACGTTCCATCAGCCACCACGTTTCCAAAAACCCGATTTTTGTCAGTCAAGTCACTATAGCTGGAACCTCTCGTAAGCGACCAGACCACTTTTTTGCGCCGACAGTTTTTTATCTCTGGTAAGCGACCACCTGACACATGATCCCATCTCAGGGTATAGGATGACGGTTTACAACCCTCTCTCGCGCAAATATAATTTACTTTTAACACCTAGTCGAGCGCGTTGAACTTTCAATTTGTGTTTACTGATAAGAAAAACTTCTCTTATGTGATATATCTATTTGTGTATGGATTAACGGAAAAAAAGAGACCTCAGCAAATAACTAAACTAAGATATAAAAATTTTGAACCCGTGGCCAGACCTCTCGTAAGCGACCACTTAGGCTTGCATTTTAAGGTCTTAATTAAAGACCTCTGTCCACCACAGTGCAACGCGTGCATTAAAGGGGGTTTCTTATGCTGCAAATCCCAAAGTTTCGAGTTATGGAACCTTGTTGACTCGAGCTTTCTGTAAATTGAACAGGATACAGCACCATTTAACACCCCTGGTTAACTACAGTATATATTTCTTTATATTCTGTATACGCAGATGAAAACGATGCATGCACTGCCAGTGTTGGTTCCAATGTTTGTAACTGTCCAGCTGGCTATTACGGACTACCATGCAGCGGTAAGAATTCCGTTAAGCGGCCAATCTGATTGCTTTGATCCAATAATGAATTTGCTTAATTCTCATATGTTAAATATAAGGGTATTAAGGGTGTATATAAATACGATAAACACTAAATCTAGAATCCAGAACAAATTATTATTTTACAAACTGCTATTACACAAATTCACTTCAAAGAAAAACCATTTTTGATCTTAATTCTTCATTATAGAACTACCAAATGAATTTCCTTTACCAGTTTAACCTGCATTAGTTTCCTTTAATTTCTTTTTCCAACTAACCGTTTAAAACTGAATTTTCTGTTACCTTGCATATTCTTGAAGATCATTTCCTATCTCCACACAGAATTTCTCTTAGGCTAACATCTCAAAAATGTTAAACATCTAAAGGATATGGTTATTTCATAAAATATATACCTGAAATAACTTCTACAAGAATCGAACTCTTCGAAACAATGACATAAGAGCCTGCAACCTCAGAAGAAAAAAATCTCTAAATTAAAGAAACGAGGAAACTACCTCGTTATACGGGGTACCTGTAACTATCTTGTCTTCATCCTTTTCTGTAAACAGATATCGACGAATGCGCCGACAATTCACATAACTGTCATCCATTAGCGACTTGTGCTAACAATGATGGTTCTTTTACTTGTTCTTGCAACGAGGGTTACTCGGGTGATGGCATAACTTGTAGCGGTAGGTACTATTTGCATACGTGGTAAACTACAAAACTGATTACATTGCAAACTAGGGAGTTATTTTCTAAAGAAACTGATGCTGCGTCAGTGGGGAAGTGAAACACAAAACTTTGGGTTTATCAGCTGAGTTGATAACGTAAATTAGCCACCGTAAAGAAATTGAAAGCTCACGTTTCGAGCGTTAGCCCTTCCTCAGAGCCAATCAAAAGAAGATCTTATAGGCCATTATAGGCGAATTGTCTTTAGCCTCTATTTTAAAGCGAGGTCTGGTGGACCACCTTTCATCGGGAAATGAGTTTCATTAAATGCAAATAAAAGTCATTTACACCTGAGAGGATGAGGGCCAGGCCGTGCCTTAAAAAAGAGGCGCTTAATGACCGCCATACTTCAACAGCCATATATACATATTTGTTCAGACTTCAAAGAAAGTCATGGCTGAATCACTGACTCTTTCACAAGAAATAATAATTTTTAAATCTAATGACACAAGGCAAAAACAAATGCGTCTTGAGGCTTAAACACTGAGCGATCCTATAAAAGGAGGCTGAGGTGTTCAGCCTGTCAATGACAAATCAAGTGCATTTGATTTGTCAAGAAAGAGCGTGCTTCGATTGCAAACCGAAACCGCCCTGGGAAAAATAACAACTCAGGCCGGCATGAAGACAGCTTTTGCGAAAAGCGGGCAGTGAGCCATAAAATTAAATAGAAGCCTTTCTCTCCACAGTATTTTCGGGGACATTATTAGTTGTGTATAACGGTTGATAATAAGATCAAGCGGTTCAAAGTAACCCAAAACACGAAAGTAATATAAATAAAATAAATTTGAAGACCGTTAGCGAACTATGAACCAACTGTATAATAGGCCATTTTCGAGTCGTGTTGAGCCTCTTCTTCAAAGTGAGGCCTGCTTTACAGACTTTTATATGAAACTGCGTTTTCATTCACGTACAAATAAAAATTTTTGACATGAAATGCTGTGCAGCAGGCCTCGCTTTGAAAAAGGTTCTCAACGCATCTCAGAAATGGACTATTGAGGCTGCATTCGAAAAACGTCTCAACAATTTACGCCTTCAAAGACTGACATTTTAGGGTTTAGGTCTTGAAAACGGATTTGTAACTGGTAAAGACTTTGCTTAACTAATTGTTTAGTGGTCAACAAGCTGTACTGGTAACTCTGCGGAACTAGAATTAGACACGCATAATTGCAATGTTTTGATCTTCAATTATATTTGGCTTACTTCTGTTTGTGCACAACATATTTAACCATTGCGACACCCATATGCTACTTATTCCTATTGAAAAACTTGAAAATGAACGCAATTCTTTCAGGAAGGCGCGTGAGGCTCACATTATTCACAAGGCTAAGACGATTGAGCCTCTAGGCATTAATAAACGTGACGAACTGTAATTTGTAACTATATATAGTAGTAAAATCGTTTTTGTTTATTTCCTATCATTTCTAAGCCGCACCATACCACGTCATATATGTAACTTCCCCTCATTGTTTTACTACATATATATTTCTGGAAATTCGTGATTTGCCTTAATAAACCTGATGAAGACTGGTATTGGCCAGTCGAAATATTGTAACACACGTCTTTTCACATTGTTTCATCAGTCCCTGCAGTAGTCATTTTGACAATCATTTATATAATGTACAACTGAATATCTTCCAGGGAATTCTCTCAGTGTGTTGTGCGTATAACACCATATTTTTAACACTTACTAAAGAGAACATTGAAAAGACCTTACCTTACTGAACGTTAATTGGTCTCTAACGTACATGTTTCTCATTTGAACGGCCAGTGACCCATGGCAATTTTCCAAGAATTAGGTAACGAAAAGAGAGCGTTCTACTACACAAAAGAACCGGTAACTGAATATCACGTATTAAGTCGCTTTACGTAGGAAAGTAGGTTTAAAGTTATAAATGGCGACTTCAAGACGCATTGAGATTTATAAAATTGATGCTATCCCACAGATATCGATGAATGTTCAACAGCAACTCACAACTGTCATGGAGTGGCCCACTGTTACAACAACGAAGGTTCCTTCACATGCAGCTGCCGGGAGGGTTACTCTGGTGATGGGCTGACGTGCGAACCCGTAGGTGAGTTAGCGTCACCATAAACTTTGTTACGATAAAACGCTCATTTACTTCTTTATAATTCCTTAGTAAAACATCACCATATGTAACTAGATTCAAACTTTTGGTCTAAGGATAAAATCCTTAACAAACCAATGAATGGCACATCGCATTGAACACCTACTTACTCTTTCAAATTGTATTCAGTTATTTCATATCGCTAAAAAGTCATTAACTCCCAAGGTACTATCATCGATAATATCCTGGTAATTATAAACAATGAATCGTGTATCACTTATATGTACTTCATCTCCAAAAAAGGGGATGTCACAGGAAAACGTCGTTGAAAGACTATTTTAAGTGTGGAGACTTTTAACTTTTGCTATGGAAAGTTCCTAACCATTATATCTTGGAAACCTTAACTTCCAAAGATAATCTGCTTGGCGACCTCTGTTTCATGAAAAAAGTTTTCTAGTCTTATGAGTCACAACAATATCTAATATGTCACGTGACCTATACAGAAAAATGCAAAGGCGTAAACAGTTTATGTTTTGGTTATTGAAAACAGTGCGAAAATTTGAGGTATCGATTTCTCGCATTTCGTATTATAATAGAATATATGACGTCATACCTTCTTAAATTTGTACTTTTTTCTATTGTAGTTTTTCTATTTTTTGTGTAAACAGTAAGTCCTTTCGTCAGGTTGCAAGGAAAGCTGGATTACCTGCAATCTGCAAAAAAAATCCGAACTCTACTTTCTTTCCGCCAAGTTTTAGGGATTTTTTCTTTCTAACGCGCGGTTGGGGATTGGCACTAGCTGCGCACGCTAAATGCTGATCTTTTGAAATTCAGCTGTTCATCCTCATACATTTCATCAAACTAGTGGCACAAAACGCTGGAAAACAGCAAATGACGAAGTACCATCTACAAAAATCCCTTAGCAACAACGCCAGGGTCTCCCCCCTTAAGTTGAAACAGGTAGGCATCATTCATTCCCGTAAGTCCTAGTGTATACATTTATGTAACATGGCTTTTGTTCTCGATTTTGTTCTTTTTACTAATGTCATTCTAAAATATAATAATAACAAAAACAAAACAGCAGCAACAACAAACAAAAACTCAGCGTCAATAATATATTAAAAGGAAAGGAAACAGATATTGGCATTTCAGACAACCAAGCCAAGTACTCTATACTGTCATTGGCTGATGGCTAAGAAGAGCTGTTTCTTTCTTTGTGTAACTACGTAACTTTTTACCCTTTCTGATTTGACAGTTTACTTTATGTTAATTTGTTAACCATATCCTTCTTTTCATTTTGTCAGAGTAGTGCTACACAAGGAAAAGAAATTTAATTCTCCGTGCCACAGTTTTTGGTAGTACTTACATTTTACAACAGTGCTTCGATTAAAAATTAGAAATTTTTAATCCAAGCACTGTTGTAAAATGTAAGCACTACGAAAAACTGTGGCAAGGAAAAATTAAATTTCTTTTCCTTATGTAGCACTACTCTGACAAAAGGAAAAGAAGGATATGGTTAACAAATTAACACAAAGTAAACTGTCAAATCAGAGAGGGTAAAAAGTTACGTAGTTACACAGCCTGTTTACTAACTGTTTAACATTACTATTTTGTTGACAGGTGACTTTTCAGTAACAATAAGAAACATTTCCAAGGATAAATATCACGCCACTGCTGTAAAGCGCTCTGTGAAAAGCGTTCAAGAAGCTCTAATTGAAGGTGTACCCATAGGAGCTTCTGTGCTGGAAAGTGTGTTAGAATGGCATTTGGTTAGTGAAGCAGAACTGGCAGCTTCAGAGTCCGCAGAAGGAACCTTAGTAAGCCAAGGAACCGCTGAGTGGATCATAAACAAACGATCCATTGCTGCTGGCATCTATCAGGTAAAATTCACAGCTTTAATCAAAATCGGCGATCCACTCACCCCATGGGTACTTAAGGCATTTGACTACGGTTTCATTGAAAGTGTTCCAGGTCCAGTGATAGCAATAATTGACGGTGGGAGCAGCGTTCGTTGGGGATCTAAGGAAACTGTTACTGTAGACGGTTCGCTGAGTTATGACGGAGACCTTGGCCCTGGAACTCATACTGGACTGCTTTTCACCTGGTCATGTCTTGATCCAGTTAACAGCACGAGCTATGACTGCTTTGGTGCTTTTAATAAAGAAAACGTCAACGCAACTGCTATTAGTATCGACCCTACTCTCCTTGAAATTGGAAAGACGTATATTCTAACGTTGACTGTGTCTAAAGATGAGAGAAGCTCCTTTGCTGAGATGTCATTTGAAATAGCAGCCGGGGAGATACCTCAAGTGGCCTTAAGGTACGATTTGCACAAAAAAAACCCTGCTAATCACTCATGCACAATTGTATATTATATCTGGACCCAGTGACCTAAATAATTAGTACTGGTAGGAATAATGAATATTTAACAATTATTCTACGAGGGCGCGCTGGATATCAAGTGATAGATAACCAACGAGGCGCGTAGCGCCGAGTTGGTTATAATCATTTGATATCCAGCAAGCCCGAGTAGAATAATT
>Ga0126336_10000816_pt1 | contig 14402 bp, 13 predicted proteins | sample SidCmetagenome_FD_92530 | JGI IMG/M metagenome (GOLD analysis project Ga0126336, IMG submission 92530) | Coral microbial communities from El Islote,Puerto Morelos, Mexico - Siderastrea C C metagenome | ecosystem: Host-associated > Invertebrates > Cnidaria > Coral | place: El Islote,Puerto...
TGCGCCCAGCCGTGAAGGTGGCGAGAATCGCGGGCGCATCGAGACACTCACGGCTGGAGACTGAGCCTACTGGTGTCGGTTCGTTTGTCCAAGACCTTGGAAACTTTATAGAATTTACTCATGTTGTCATCTATGACTGATGAGGCGTATTGGCAAACGCCTTTTTATACTTTAAGTTCATTACTTGTTCAGTTTATTCATCGGTTGTTGATTCCTTGAAACAATCGGTTTTTATAAACAAGTTAATTAGCTTCCAACTTAAATCGGCTTGTTCACATGTTTGCTGTGCCGACGCGCGGGAATTTTTCATGCAAAATATTCATTGTACCGCGCGATAAAACACAGAATCTCAATGAAGCATTTTTTTTTCAGAGCCGAGAAAATAAGCAACATTTTGGGCTCAATGACGAAATAAAACGACATTTGAAAAATCGAGGCCTTCCTTTGCCTCTACAAACTTTTATAATCACGGCACCTAAAGTAGTGACGCACGCGAGCGATGGCGAAAGCGAACGCTTGACTAACTCGATTAGTGAGCCTTATTAGAGATCTAATAACAATTCACAGCAAATATTTTGTAGTGGCAAAGATATGATGTGTCTCGATTCAGGGTTTTCCTTTTAAGAAAATCTACGGCAGCTGATTACTTGTTAAAACGCTTTCTGTTTACAATGCCGATGTAGCGATTATGCGAGCATAAAGTATGAAAGTGCTTTCAATTTTGCTATCTTTCTCGTTTTGTCTTGCAAATGAAATTTATAACGGACCCTGTTTACCTTTCATTCATGGTAGCCTTTTCATTGCTTAACGCATGAAAAACAAATCGTATCGCGATATGTTTGTAATTTTGTCGAATTTCATGTTTATTGTTATTCTCGCGAGCTAGCAGAACATTAAATCGCCGAAACGGAAAAAGTTGCGACTTTGAATATTCAATCTTTTGATTACCGACGCTTGCCGGCAAGTGTGTTGCTCCCGACATTCAATCTAATGCGCTCAGCAAATCAACACTGAAGCAAATGAACTTTTGTGGCGTGTTGGCTTAGCTTTACCAAATAAGCCGTACTGCAGGGGTGTGGTTTATACATTCGATGTCCCTACGGTGTAAAGTCATATTGTTCCGAAAAACGAAAAGAATCCGCCCTAGCTAGTATGCTAAAAACGCTATCTGCTTACAATGCCGATGAAGCGATTGTGCGAGCATAAAGTATGAGGTTTTTCTTTTGCGCTCGATCGATGATATCTTCACTGCGCGAGCTTATGAGTGCAGCCGGCCCGGTGACTCACCCACCCTATGTCGGCTCCTGTCCTAGTTGAACTTTTTCCTCACTAGACCACCGTTGGGTGGTCACCGACAATTTGCTGATTGGACCCGATTAAAAGCCGAACGCCATTTCACAACATCGCAGTGGCGACGCAAAATGATTGTTAGATGAGTTGAAAACATGCGCGCCAACAAAAGATTCAATATAATTTCTATGAAATGCAAGGCAGGCACGAAGAGGAAACAATTTACTTTTCCGCTTTTCCTTCTGCCGAGGTTGAATAAACAATTGTGCTTAATTACCGTATAGCTTATTCAAAAAATTTTAAGGTCTAAGACAAACGCCGCACATGGCTGAATTGATTTCGGTACATGTTAATCAAGGTACTTGAGCCGGGACTTACTGAGATGGCATTAAGATTTCGATAAAGGGTCAGAGGAATAATTTTATTTGTGCTTTCTATAACTAATGAGATGGAAATTCATTGGAAACACAGGGAACGGTTGCAACTAACTCCAACTTATCTAAAGTTGCTTTGCATAACCGGGAGCGATCCGTTTGAATTTAAACCTAATTATCAGTGTGTAGTTGATTCCTTTCCCGGGATCACAACCCCTCTTTTTCCACTGGAAAACTACAGGTGATCTGTACGTAAGTGCGACACTAGTATTTGGCTGTTTTGAAAAAAAAAAATGGTAGCAGCGCCAACTTTTTCACAAGCTCAATCGTGACATCACGGTATGGAGTATGTCTCGTGGCCTGCAGAGCACAAAAGTAATACACAGAAACGCTGCCTTTATAGAGTAGTACCATTGTCTTATTGAAAACGTCCCTTCCTTCCCCTTGTTAGATTCATCCAATTTCGTACGTTCTTCCTCACCCCACTCCCCGAAGGGCTGAGTTTATAATACGAAATCGCTAACGAAGATTTTTTGAATTTTGCGCTCAGGTATCTGACTGAGGTCGGTTACTTTAAACTTTTGTCTTATCAAAAAAAATATTATTGAAATTTCAAACAAAAGAAATGCCCATAAAAGGAGCGAAATTATGCCATAGAGTCTACCAAAATTATAAGGCAAAATTCGATATGTAGAAGGTTGTAGAGTTTGTAGAGAGTGTAGAGTGTGTAGACGTTGAAGAGGCTGTAGAGGTTGTAGAGGCTGTAGAGGTTGTACCAGTGAAGAGGTTCCACAGTTTTTGCATATCAAACAGTGTTCATCTGGCGTACACGTGTTAGGTTCGTTTTAATTGTATCAGCTCAAATCCATCACTTGTTTCATGTTGCTTTCTTTTTATCCATTTTTTTTTACCTTCAAGACTATCGTATAGAGAACTACGCGAGCCTTTACGGGTAAAAATTTGGCGTAGAGGTCGTAGAGCCTCTACGGCCATCTCCACGCCAAAACTCTTACAAAGAAACGCACCACATTTGACATTTTTGTCTCTCCAGAATCGTGGAGCCAATTTTGTCCTTGATCGTCAGCACCCTAATGCCTTGGAGCCAATGAAGAGACCTTATCATACCATCATCCCTGGAATGGCCACGCGGCAGGAGACTGGGGAGTTATATGCCTGTTTTGGTGTAATGGGAGGCTTCATGCAACCCCAAGGACATGTTCAGGTAAAGGAAAACGTGAGCCCTCAATGACACTGTGGGGTGTGAATCCTTGATTTGCAACGATATTCCGTCGCTTTGAATGTATGATCCCGCTGCTTATGTAGCGTTTATATCTGTACACACGCCTTAACAAACTAGTGGAAATTAGACTGGACGTCATCTTGTAAAGGTACCTGCCTCTCTTAACTTTTTTCCTTCGTCAACGGTTGCATGACCTCGAGAGTAGCTATAGCCAGGAATTGTTGCGTCGTGAGTGGGTTGTCCTTGTTGGAGACAGGAAAGCTATTTCGTTGTGGTTATCCTAGCCACTTGAAGGTTCAGCTGTATGACGTGCGTTGTTAAAGGAAAAGAAGAGCGTGATTGTTGGTGGAAGAGATGTTGTGCAGATGTTGTCTTCTCAGTCTTTTCATTCACTACCGCATTTGAATAATACCAGACATTACACAATCACAACGTCACTCACAAAAGTCTTTATCTTGTACATAGGAACAATAGAACTTCCCTGATGTGTATCTCATTTTGAACAGGTCTTGCTTAATATGATTGATTTTGGAATGGACCCTCAACAAGCCTTGGACATGCCCCGATTTTGTATCTACACTGAAGGACAAGATCTCTGCTCTGTTTTATTAGAAGAGGGTATCTCAGAAGGAGTCGCTAAACAGCTCAAAGAGCTTGGGCACAAGATGACATTTCCTGTCTGTGGCCACGATAGGAGTGTATTTGGAAGGGGACAAATTATCGCCCGTAAAATGGCACCCTGCAAAGATGAACCTAATAGAGCTGTTTACTGGTCTGGTTCTGATCCCAGAGCAGATGGATTAGCTATAGGATTGTGACGAACACCTGAATGCTGTCAATTGATAGAAAATAGGAAGAATTTGACCGGGACCAGTGGTGATGGTTCCTACAACACTTCTGGGGTGGGGGGGGGGGAGTTGAATATGAAAACCTGTTCGGGCGCCACGAACATGTGTTAAGTGCTCATTTATAGTTATATTAAAATGATGTTAAATTTATACAAGAGTCAATAATGTAACAAATGTAAGGTTAATAGAAAATGGATATAAAAACTATTGGTCACATTTGCTTTTTCGAGGTGCTTTTAGTTCTTTTCACAGGCCCTCAAATTCACTTGACCCTTAAATTGCGGAAAAACAAGTCTAAATTTGAAGGAAAATTTGAAGTTTTCAAACCTTCAGACGGACTGCCATTTGTTAAGTTCAGTTCCCAGAACCAGTCAGACCGGTTTGAGATGTTTTTTCATATTCGTTTCATGTAAACAGAAGAAAGAACAAGTTTGGAGACCGATCTGAAGTTGTACCGGTGTCATGTGTTCAGCCCCTTGGTACTCAGGGCAGAAGCTCTCCTTTCCTACATGTGCAGTAGGCACAAAAGTAACCACAAGGACGCCATGCGATAAGCACAAGCACAAAGTGCTGTTTGTCCTGAAATGGTATGCTTGTGATGTCTAACGCCGTTTCTTATGCTCGTCTTTGTCACACATTCAGGGACTAGACTTCTGTGTCAACACTGTCGAATCTCTATAATACGAACACTTGGTTTTAGTCGAGTAGGAAGATGGGGTTCCCATGCACCCCTTTGATATATTTTTCTAACTTACTTTTTTGTAATCCTCAAGATGTCTACCAAACGAATATCGATGTTCCAATCTCGAAATATTGTCCCAAGGCCTCGTTTTGGCGGCCTTCATGGCGACCATCTTGGCGGCCATCTTGGATTTCTGACGAAAGTCTATAATCGAGACAACTTTTAAACTTAACATCAAACAGTGTAATTTTTCTACCAGGAATCAATTGAAAGTGTTATTGTCATAATTTGAACATGCTTGATAAATTAAAACTCGAAAAATGTGAAAAATACAGATAATTTACAATCTAAAAAACAATGCCATTGCGATATGCATGCCACTGAAAAAAGCGGAGGAAATACACTGAAAATTAGTGATATCGTAAATGACACATTTCTTCAGGTGATATTTTCGGTCATTTTTCGCAAAAAAAATACCTCTAGAGTTTCAAAAAAGGCAAATCACCTTAACATCGTTCAAGAAGTACAGTGTTAGTATTTTAAAGCAATGAAACGCAAGAGGGATCACGATGAAGGACAAGAAGTACTTCGGAAGCATCCTGCTGTTCGTTGTATTTTACACGTGAGTGGCATTCAGCATGGCGATTTTACGCCGCTCAGTAATGTCAAGGGGTCTTCCACTGACAAGCTGTCTCAGCTACATAATATTCGGGACAAACGACTCATGGAACCTCAAGATTCACCCAATCGCATGGAAGAAGTCTGTAACCAGATTCCAGAGAGTCTTGCTGGTGCAGATTTAGAAACAATTGTCTATCACCGAGGCTGTTACCAAAAGTTTACTAAAAACCAGAATCACTTGAAGTTTAGTGTCACATCTAATGAAAGATCCTCAGCATCACGCTCCCCCCGTAAATCATCATCCTCATCTGCCATGGGGCTGTTTCCTCCAGAATGCATCTTCTGTGAAAAGCTTGAGCTGAAATTGTCTGGAAAAACTGAGCGATGCATTAAGTTCGCAATGTTCAAGGACAAAGACGGAGTTCTGCAGGAGCCTACTTGGAAACAGATTGAGTCTCGAGCCCTAGAACTAGGAAACAGACGTCTACATCGCATGGTGCAAGGCGAAGACCTGTTTGCAAGAGAGGCCCATTTCCACCCGTCCTGTCGCAAATCATTTAACCTGAAGTACGTCAGTTACCAGCGTGATACAGCAAAAGCTACAAGCTGCGACACAACTGATACAGAGCAGGATCGTAAGGCAGCTGCACATCAGAAGGCATTCACTGCTGTGCTTGATTTCATTCAAGATTGCGTGTTTGGGCAGAAAAAAGTCGTGCAGCTTGCAACTTTGCGTCTTCTCTACATCCAGAGTACAGAGGTGAGAAGCTAAAAGCCTGCCTTGAGAATCATGATATCCATGAGCGGATCAACTTCGCCAAGGTCAATCCAGGTGACAAAGGTTGTATCACCTATAACCTGGTCTACATTGCCAGCATCTCCGTCGCAGATGCGGTAGCCCACGCATATAAGCTGGGGTCCAAAGACAAGTACGAGGACGTCGCTCTGTTCCTTCGCAGTGTTATTCTGCGGGCTTTTAAGTCACTTCCGTGGCCTCCTTCAGCCGACGATCTCGAAGTCAAATCATGAGACGAACTTCTTCCTTCCGACCTTGTGAAATTCCTGAACCATGTCATCTCTGGTGCTGCAGACGTGGAGAAGTGCGAGAAGACTAGACGGATCGTACTCTCTATAGGCCAGGTATAATATATTCCTCCGCAATGTATGAGTAACAGGTCTGTCAATTTCTTGTGATAGGTTTGTTATATCACGCTAGTCACTCTTTTTGTTCTTTCAGGACATCTGCCGTGCTGTAACGAAGGGAGAGTGGAAGTTGTCAAAACATATCCTCCTCTGTACGGCACCTATACGGCACCTATATCGGAGTAAACAACTTATCACCATAATCAGTAGGCTGGGTCACTGTGAGACCTGTGACTTCGGCTTGGCACTGGCCAAAGCGCTAGAGGAGGTTTCCACTTCCCTCACTCCCCAGATTATTACTGGCGAGGGCAACGAAGTGTTTCATCTTGAGTGGGACAATATGAACAAAATAACGACAAACATTCATGGCTCAAACGTGGTGAACAGTACCGGTGGGATCATGATACAGGAGGTGAAACCCGGGTTTGGTGTCAACAACAAAGACCGGACACTCCCTCTCCACAAGCGGAGTACGTCACGCTCCCTGAAAGTGGATACTCCCGAGACCCTAGCCCCTATCCACATTTACAGTCGAGTGGGGCCCAAATTTCCCGAGGGAGCTGTGTTTACTCCACCCACTGTAAACCGGAAATAGAACATGCACGAAACATTTGTTTTCATCTCGAAAATTCGCTTGGTGACCCACCTTGATTTTTTGCGTGCATGCAACATTAAGAGTGCCAATTCAAATAGAAGCGTTTGGAAGAAAGTTATTCAGTGGAATTTTTTGTAATTCAAAAAATCACTTTTTCAATATAACTTAAATTCTACTGAATAACGTTTTGCTATACCGCCACAGCAGTTAAAGAATTAAAGGAGTTTTCTAAAAATGTAATAGAAAGGGTAGGTCACCGAATTAGTTTTTCAGATAATTGGCAAAAACTGAAATTTGGAGGTTCTTTTTCTGGACATTTATTGTTGCCATGGTAACGGTTATGACGTGACAATCAGCCTTAAAGTATTGCCAGAAAAAAGCGGGTTTGCCCACATGGTCAGATATACGTCTGTAATCTTTCCTCGTTTCAAAAGGATTGTAACAATTTGAAACCCTTTCGAGCCACCTTAAACTAGTTAAGAAGCCGAATTGCTTTCGTTTTCTTTACATTTGTGGTAAAATAGTTACACACCTCCTATCGTATGGCGCTCCACAGGTACTTGGTGTGGCTGGAGACATTCCTATCAAACATTGACAAATCTCATCCTGGAGCCAAGGAACTGCTCAAGAAGGGTCTCTGATACCTGATGCTCTCAGCGCAGTCGACAAGACGAGGGAGGAGACCTTCATGAAGTTCTCCAAGTCCGCAGGTACTAAAATACTATATTAACTACGTTGGTGATTATACTGATATTAGCATAATAGCCGTACTAACAATACTTTTTCAGTCCATTGTGCAATGCACACAAACCAAGGTCAGATTACCGTTAGGGAAGTATTACAGGGGGGCCTTATTATTAAGATATCGTCCAGACGCAATAAAAAGTGTAGATTGTACTGTATATTTTTGTCTTAAGTATAATCGATGATTTTACCTTGTTCATGTTACAGGTGGATTCGTGGGGCTCTTTTCCATGTTCGGTGCTTACCAGCGGTGGTGCCGTACGACCTCAACTCGGGCTCAGTACTTTGAGAAGATGCTTGAAATGTGTGGCCTCATCAATGATCCGGACTGCCCGAAGGCCGGGAAACACCGTGAGCTGTAGAGAGCTGAGACCAAGAAGTCCGAGGAGGCAGTTCAGCGTACCATCTCTGCTATACGCAACTTCACCAATCCTTTCTCGTTAGTTGACAAGGACCACCTCTACAGCCTGGCGTCTGGTGCTCCTGTTTCCCCGGAGGTGGAATTGGATTTGCTCCGTGCTGAAGCAGCTGGTAAAGAGGCAAAAGAAGCGTTTAACTGAGATCGCTTGGTGAATGGCTCCTCTGAGACGCTGTTCTTTGAGCCAATCAAGAGGCAAAATCTGAAGACCATGGAGTTCTCTAATAAGGCAATCAAGCTCACTGCCTCACAGGGGAGGGTATGTGACCCCTTATTCCTATTATAACTATAGTATGTCACTTATACATGATATGAAACATAAGTGAGGTGTAAAACATTGTTCGCACGAATTTGCAGGTTATCCAGTACCGTGAGCAAAGTGACCTCGCTTTCATGCTGATCATCAAGTCCCAGCGCCTTGATGAGCCCCTTGATCTTGACGAGCTGATGCGGTACTCACTCGCCCCTGTCCCTCACAGCCTTGACACAGCTGACGGTTTCTTCAATAAGACAAACAAGGCTGCAATGCTTCATTTCTTGATGGAAGATGCCCCTGAGGATGTGTCTTATCCAACTGATAGCCTTTACATTCAGGATGGCAACGCACTTTTCCGCGCCTTGACGAACCTCCCAACAACTTTTGGTGCAATATGCCTCCAGGTGCTAGATCAGATGGTGGCTAAGACGACTTTTGTCTTCTCGACTGATTCATATCATGCTGACTCCATTAAGGCCCAGGAGAGACTTCGTCGTGGCTTCTCCCAGCGGTATATCATAGAGGGGCAAGCAACAAGGAAGCCTGTTGACTTCAAGCTATTCCTGGCAAATGAGGAGAATAAGCTACAGCTCTGTCAACTACTACTAAGGGTGTGGGATGCAAGGCGGCAACATCTCGGCTCGAGAAATGTGGGACAGCGGTGGCAGTAGTGGAGGGCAAGGCCTATTCGCTAGACACATCAGATGGCGACGTGAGCATATTAAAATTCATAGGCTGTGAACTGTACTCACCAAATGCTTATTACTAGCTACAATATATAATCACAACTAACACAATGTGTTTCAGGTGACGGTACGCGAGTTCCATGAGCTTATGTCGAACCAGGAGGAGACGGACACCCGAGTTGTGCTGTACCACAATTACGCTGTCAAGCTGGGGTACACGTCAGCTGTGGTGAGGACACCCGACACAGACATATTCTTTATTCTCCTTCACTATGCTCACTCCATCCCACTCACCACCTACCTGGATACTGGAACTGGAAAGCATCGTCAAATTGTGAACGTCAGTGAAATGTCAGAATCTAAGGGAGCTCAATACTGTACTACGATGCTCGGCTGTACGTATTCACCGGGGAAGATGTAACAAGTGCCTTTAAGGGAAAGGGTAAAGTGGGACCCCTGAAAAAGCTACAGAACCACCCCAAGTACCACGTTGCGTTTAGCTAAGAGTGTTTCCCCATGACAGTTTCAGCATATAAGTACTAGATCAGCATATCTATACTTGAACAGCATGATTTTAAAGCGTTACCAGTGTTCTTGTGCTTTTTTTCTTTTAGAAAACTCGGTGATTAGTGGTCTGTAGATCGAGAGGTGATGGATGACCTAGAGGCATTCACGTATCTGATGTATGGCCCTGCCCGGGAGAAGTCAGTTAATACCGTACGCAGCATCATGCTAAAGAAGATGGTGGGGGAGAATAGTAAAATTAAACGAAACGTACCTCAGGTTGAAGTTTGATTGAAATTCTATCACGTGACTTTGAGAGGGAGGAGATCACATGAGATAGCACAGCGCATGCGCCAGATCATTATTTAAAGAAGCGGGGTGTGACAAGTAGGAACATGTGCAACCCACTGGACAATGTCCTGTCTGGGAGGGAACAAAGGGAGTGGGAACAAATGCAGAGTGGAGAAACCAAGACCTTTAGTATACAATCCCGTGAGAAATTCTAGAGCATCACTGATCGGTGGTGAACAGTAATCAACTGACCTTTCACGAGAAAACGCGAGCCACTTTTCAATGTAACTTTTGTATTGTTTTTGAGTACGTGATCGCCATGAAGTCTGTGATGATGATGATGAAGTCTGTGATGATGTCTGTGACCTCTGGAGAAACGTTAAACTGTCCGAAGGAGTTCCGGAGAGCGGACACACCATCAAGTTGAGCTTTTTCCACAGTGGGTGTGGCTCCTTCAAGGCTGGATGAGTGAGGAGTCTCTTGTCTAAGGGGAAGTATCCATGGTTGGTTGTAAAGCAGTTGGAGAACAATGGGAAACCATGACTGTGTTGGCCACAAGGGTACTACCAATATTCCGTTGGCTTGATCCTGTGAAATGTTCTGCAGGCATCGTGGGATGAGACTAAATGGAGGGAATGCATAAAAATGATAAGCACCCCAGTTAACTGAAAAGGCGTCAATAAATGAGCAGACTGGATCTGGTTTCCAGGAGCAGTATGTAGGCAATTTATGATTAAGCCTTGTTGCAAACAAGTCAATATTAAGATCGGGGTACTGGGATAAGATGTCCGTAAACACATTGCTATTCAAGGTCCACTCGTGCTTATCAGAGAAATTGCGGGACTGGGCGTCAGCCCTAACATTTAACTTCCCAGCTAGATGAACAGCGGAAATCCAATTATCCCGCATTATGGACCAATCCCACATTTTAAGTGCTAGGCAAGTGAGCTTCAGAGAGTTTGAGCCACCCATGTTGTCAATATGTGCAACTGCAGTAGTGTTATCGAGTTGCAGTTGTATGTGGGCTCCTGTGAGCATGTCTCCAAATGACTTGAGGGCGAAAAATGCGGCCTCTAATTTAAGAATAATTATGTCTAGAGGCTTCGGAGGCTGCCACCTTCCTCCAATCTTTTAACCCTCACATACTGCCCCCACCCCTTTTTTGATGCTTTGGACTGTATGATCATAGTTGGCACAGCATGTGATATGTGTCGTTTACCATGTGGTATGTGTGTCACCCACCGCTGCAATTCCTCAATTGATGCATCGGAAAGGTGCAGGGAGGCCCCATAGTTACCAGCACTAGTTGCGAGGGCCCTAGTTTTGTCAAGTTCCAGGGCTCGATAATGGAGTGGTCCGAGTTCAGCACCAGGCAAATTGGACACTAGGATAGCAATTACCTTTGCAACCTCAAAAATGGGAGAGTTAATCATCATTAGAAGGTCACTGCATGCCTTAATGGTCTTCTGAATTTTTCCTGAGTTGGGGAAACTGTCATTTGCAATGAATTAAGAATAAACCCCAAAAATGTTAGAATATGGGAGGGGGTGAGCACTGATTTGGTGGGGAAGCAGTGTCAGTGATATTTTGTTGGCACTCCTCCACTGTAAGTGGAGGAGTGCAAGTATGAGTCATCCTCCTTGCAAGTACGAGTCATCAATATATCCTGCGCTCAAATGACCCTTATTATGCAATGTGGAGTAAACGGGCCGAAGCAGTTTCGTAAAAATATGAGGTGCATTTGACAACCCATTAGGTAAACGTGTATATTGGTATAGAGTGCCATTAAACATAAACTTCAGATATTTCTGGTGGTCAGGGTGTATTGGCACAGTGCAGTACGCATCCTTAAGATCCACAGATGCCATGAAACACCCAGGTTTTATCATTCTTGTGACTGTTTCCAAAGTGTCCATTTTAAAATGGTGGTATTCCACCGACTCATTAAACTGTTTAAGATTGAGAATCATGCTAAAAGACCCGTCACTTTTGGGGCGTAAAAATAATGTGGACACAAACTCCCCTGGCTCAGAATGTGATTCTTTGAGGACCCCTTTCAAAAGAAGACTTTGAATCTCATTGTGGACAATATCATGTTGTTGGGCATTAAAGACACCTGGCCGATAAGCCTGTTGGTGAGGTACAACACCTTCTATGAAAGAAATTTTAACCCCTTGTACATATTGCAGTATATTCCGCGTCAGACGTAATCTCACGCCACATGGGGGCAAACTCAACAAGTTTCCCCGCTTTGAAAACTGGCTGATTGCCAACTATTAAACCAACATCAGGAGGGAAAACATTCATTGTAGGCGGCAGTTGTTTTGAACATACCTTATGCGTTCGTTTTGTTTTGCTGCACCCGCGGCTGTAGTTACCTTGTTGGTGCGAGGGGCGCACTTTCTTTGTCAGCCTGTTCACGTCCGTAATATCTTTCGCCAATTTGGAAAGATTTCCAAAGAGAAATTCAGAGGACGCATCCACTGTTGTGCTATTGCTCAAGGCCGCGTAATCCTTGTTTAGCTCCTTCTTCATTGCTTGTCGCCACGTGTTGTTCATGTCATGATAACCTTGGATCGCCAAAGCAATGGCGTCGGTCATACACGTCACAAGCTCCTTGTTTCCTTTACTGTCCTTGAATGCCAGCTCAGTCGCTCTAAACATAGCGACTGAAGATGCCACGAGGGCATTTTGTGACTTTTGCGTTTTGGAATCTTGCGTCCTGACTTGTGCAGGGAGCTGGTTCCAAATAAGGTGATTCACACGTGGCGTTTGCAGCCCCTCGACATTCGAGGGACGTGAATATTTTTCAATGTTCGATTAAATTTTCTCATCGGCCATTTTTTCCTTCAAAAGGGAAGCAAGAATTCCTGCCAGACCGTCACTGATAGCGGCACCTGTCTTTTCTCTGACGTCCAAATCTTGGGCTATGTCAGCCAGAAGGTCAGAGTCCTGCTTTTTGGCCGTAAGTTGCGCTACTTGAGCGTCCAGGGTAGCGGTTTCTACGCCATCGCTATCGGTCTCGTCCTCGTTTTGGTCTGTCGAAGACAGCGGAGGCTCATCCTCATCAACATAGGATAGGTTCGTGAAGTTTTCATTCATCTTCTTCACTTCACTGAGCAAGTCAACAAAGATGGTTCGTACGTCTGGTTGGGCAATAGCGTTGACAACAGCCTCCGCGTTTTCTCCTTCGTCCGCCATGACAGTATGTCTTCTGGCGGGAAACAGTAAATCGCTTCAACCACGTTGAAGCTCAATAAAACAACAAGTCAGGCGTTCGTTTAGCCAACCACTTTGGCTCGCCTACGTATATCGAGATGTACTTCGTATATCTCTTTCGAATTTCCAAAGGAATTTTGACCAAAGTTGTAGCAAACCGTAGCATACGTGCTTCGCTTTCTAGCGCAAGCCGTGCAATGAACTGACGCATGCGCTGTGCTATCTCATGGGATCTCCTGTCTCTTAGTCACGTGATAGAATGAGGACCTGACAACCAAATCTAAGGTGGATCTCTCCCGGCTTCCACCTTGCAGAGACAACCTTGTCCCACACATTGGCCGAGTGAACTACCGTCTTGCCAACTACAAGCGAGCTGACAAGGCGATCTTCTGGCGCCCCAATCCCTACGATCTTGACCAGGGCTGGGTAAAGACCCAGGAAGGTATCTTAGAGCCTGTTTGGTCATGCGGTCCTGTACTTCCCCCTTCCCTCATTGACTTGCTAGAGAAAACTGCTGAAGAGGCGTAGGAGGTTGGAGAAGAAGAAAAGGGACAAGAGATTGATTATGAAGAGCTTCTTGGTGATGATGAGTAGATACATGAAAATAGTAGCGCATTTTTAAATGATTTAAAAATCATTTCTTATCTATCGTTCGTGTGCTGTTTGTCCTGTCGCGTTATAGCAGAATTACAGTAGAATAGTTCTGCTGTTATCAATAAGTGATTGTGACTTATTGCAATGATTCTTGATTCTTGGACATCATGGCAAGATTTTGAGCGTAAATTATACTGACTTTGTCATATTTTTGGAGTTTAAATGTATCTAAATTGCTTAAGTCATGGAAATAAAACTTTCAATCTATTCCTTATGGCAAAATTACACTGAAAAATAGGGTTATTTGTCTCTGTTTGATGTCCAGTTCAAAAGTCATGTCGGTTATAGACTTTCGTCAGAAATCCAAGATGGCCGCCAAGATAGCCGCCACGAAGGCGGCCAAAACGAGGCCTTGGGACAATATTTCGAGATGGGAACATCGATATTCGTTTACTAGACATCTTGAGGATTGCAAAAAAGTAAGTTAGAAAAATATATCAAAGGGGTGCATGGGAACCCTATCTTCCTAGTAGACTATTTCTGTGTCCGCAGTAACGAGATTCCATTGTAATTTTCACTTTCAGTGGGTTTCGTACAGTTAATTACGCGAGATGACGTAGTCAGCCAGCGTTAAGGTTTCGGTCGTTTCCCGTGCCCTTTGCACGAGGCTCAAGGGACGTCCCGGAAAAAATTGTGCGATTTTATTGGCTGTAACACTTCGAATCACGTGCAAGTCAGAAGTACAAAGTTGTTATCATACATTTTTGTCGGCACGCGTGCCGTGTAAACATAGCATTGACTGTGATAAAAACATAATACAAGAATACTCGACGCATCAGTGAAGCGCAGCCTTAAGTTATAGAGTATTTTCCCGTTTCAAGCGATTTCTTAGACCCA
>Ga0126336_10000817_pt1 | contig 14399 bp, 7 predicted proteins | sample SidCmetagenome_FD_92530 | JGI IMG/M metagenome (GOLD analysis project Ga0126336, IMG submission 92530) | Coral microbial communities from El Islote,Puerto Morelos, Mexico - Siderastrea C C metagenome | ecosystem: Host-associated > Invertebrates > Cnidaria > Coral | place: El Islote,Puerto...
ATTATTATTATTATTATTATTATTATTATTACTATTATTATTATTATTACATTTGATTCAACGCTTGGGTTCGATACCCTACTGGTTTGGAGTTATTTACATGGTCTTCAAAATTTGCCGTTGCCTGGTGTAGTGCTTTTGCAGATTGTGGCGAGAGTCTGAGATTCAGAGATTGTTGCTAATGGCAGGTAAAATGGTAAATCAAATTTAATGTCATAGTGTGGGGAGTAGTCGCCTAATCTCCCGAGCCAGGGGCTCATGAGTAAATACTTGACGTCTAGGTCGAATTGAAAGTTGGAAATGTAGGTTTTTAAGGAGGGAGGAAAACCAGAGTACCCGGAGAAAAACCCTCTGAACAAGGACGACAACCAACAACAAACTCAACCCACATATCACACCGGGACCGGGAATTGAACCCGGGCCACATTGGTGGAAGGCGAGTGCTCTCACCGCTGCGCCATCCCTGCCTGTCAGATTAAGGAACTACATCCCAAAGGAGGGAAGTGGGTCTAACCTGACTCAGTTGCTGCTGATTTTGCTGCTTGCCATCGAGGAAAGGTCTTCTTTATGGTGTTAGCAAGGAGGTTGACGAGGTTACTGCTGACAAACGGGTCTGTTGACACTAGTGTTCAGAAAGCCAGTGTGTAGGGATATTCGGGATGTCATTTAGCATGTCTCCATAATTTGGGCCAAGCCAATGGAGGCAAGGAGATCCTGCAGGCCATTTGGCTGGATTTAGTGAGCCCGCATTTAGTTCCGCGCCGTACAAAATTATTCAGTTTGCTTTAGAGTTTTTCCAGCTTCCGGTGAGGTTTCGGGAGCGCGGTATGGCCGAACATTTTGACGACCAGGTGAAAGAATGTGCCACTGAGTCTATACGGCTTGAGAAATTAATTACGACAGGCTGTGCCATCTTGCCTATTTTGTTTTGTCTTGTGATGGTGGGAAGGTGTCGAGGAGAAGAGCTTAGAAACCTCACTGGATGACCTGATGGCCGTTGAAGGGGTCCCTGCAAGGGTGGTGGAGCTTTTACACAGACTTGCAGAACTGGTGATATATCGATTAGGAGTGGGATGATGTTCAAGCCGAAGAAGAGTCGTTCCCTACCATCAAATGGTGGTAAGGTGGTCAGCGATGAAGAAGTGATATCTGGCGTTGGCGGGGTGGACAAGTCGGTATGTTGCCAGTAAGTTAGGAGAGAGGAGCAAAATCCTTCGGGTGCCTGGTGAGAACAGGCATCACCAGAGGGAAACCAGGCTTAATTGGTCAAAATTGCAATTAGGAGTGGCGGTCAGCTGATGACCGAGGCCCTGGTGGCTTGCACTTCTTCGATTTGGTGTTTCTTGTTTCTGCTCTGAAGTGTCTTTAGATAAGTATAGATAGTGCATGGGAGGCGCATAGTTTATGAGCTAGACATGAGCAACTGTTAAATGCCCACAAGTTTTTCATCGTCTAAACCTATACTAATTAAGATCAGCTTTCCAAACCTCCTTCAGCTTACTGTTTTGTTTTGTTTAAACGTAATAAATTACTAATGACTTTGAGAATTACTGATTGCAAAAATACACTGCTTACCTTCTCACCCATAGGCGGGCACGATGCCCGGTGAAACAGCCCCGACCATTGGGAAATTGGGCAGTGACATCTACACTTGCTGCAGGGATTCGAAATTCGGAGATAATGAATGTGAATCATGAGTCAAGTTGAGGTGAAATGGATAATTTAGAATCCAGTAGAACGCCACTTATACTCAAAACATTGTATACGCACGGAGATACAGTGCTTGTACCTGAGACGTACGGCCCAAATGCCAGGCTGCATCCCAGTTGACTAGACAATTTTGAAACACAAACGTAGTTGTCTACTGTTAATTTATTCATGACATGAGATTTGCTTTTGCCCCTTGATCTATTTCGTTTCAGTTAAATGTTAGCATATACAACATTTCCACTACTCTGGTTTTAGCTCCAGCATATCCCGTGGCCCAACGCATTCTCTTCCTGTGAAAGACATCTCGTAGATAACTGAAGTGACAAATTGTCTTGAGTGTGACACTTAACAAAAAAATTAAATCGACACGCTATACTAGTAGTGTGGAAAGAGGTATAAGAGAGGTTTATTGGTCAATATCTAATTCTTGTGGCAAGGTTTCGAATGGTAGAAATAGCCTTCAATGACTAATTAACCTGTACTTTAATTTCCAAGTTTAAGGAGGCCACATAATGGACAGAAAGTTTCTTTTTACATATGCAAAAAACGTAGTATCTTACTTACTTCTATATTCTATTTACGCTTCCGGAACCCACATTAAACAGTACATGTTCTTTTTATATATACAAACAATATTCTGAACATCAAAAGTTCAATCTAAACAGCCAAACCACTAAGTAGTAACATACGGACGAAGAACTGGATTGACTCGTTTTTAAAATTTTTGTTTAGAACCAATTCGATGCAAATTTTAAATTTAATCAGACTACATACAACACCATCACGATTTTCAAACGTTTGTTTCATAACTGTTACGAACTCCACAGTTTTGTAATTCGTTTGAGCTTCTACAGTAAGATTGTCTCGAAACTCGTATAGCTCTTTCTCTCTCCACGGCCGTTATGTCAGTATGTGGTGCTGAAACACATCGCATGGGCAACAATGATGATGAACTATTCTCGCTAAATGCTTTGCAACAGCAGGAAAGGTAACGAGTGAATGATTTACCTCGCACACTTCTAAAGATAAACGGATTCAATGCACTGTTTAAATACATTAAAATATTGGCGAAAATCAAAATATCTTTGAAGTGCTTGCACTGTTTTCCTTGTGCAAAGTCGTGCCATATCCACACTAGATGTGTCGGTAGCATGCAAAAGAAAAACGCTACTACAGCTTTGACGAACACTCGTGTTACTTTCAACTTTTGTAGCGTCCGTTTTTTGATGTACTGAGACCTTGAGCGCTCATTTCCCTCAAGCATGTTATCGAGCCTTTGCAGCTCCTGTGTAAGTTTTTTCCCTGCCATAATATAAGACGAAGCGATCACAGCAATTGGAATAACAAAAAACAGAGAAAAATTTGAAAGGGTGAAGACTTTGACGTGCCACTGTTCAGACCAATTCTCCGAGCAGCTTTCCCCGTCAAGGCGCAGAACGAGTGCGTATGGGATGATGACCAGGGTAGGTACGACCCAAGAAATACAGATCGCCACTTTCGCCTTCTTCGGCTGAACTCTTGGACGCAACGCTTTCATGACAATGCGACGGCGTTCGAGGCTCATGGAAAGCAATGTGATCACGGATACGGCCATGAGAATCGTCTGCAATGGATACACAAGGAAACAAAGGATCGAGCCAAAAGGGAATCCGCCAGCAAGACGCTCAGCCAAATCAAATGGAATACTTATTACACAAGTCGCCGTGTCTGTGATGGCTAAGTTTAGGATAAGATATTCACCAATCCTCAGGGTATTTCGTCTTAATAGCGTATGAAATATCATTCCGTTTGCTGTTATTCCTGTAAGAGATATGAAGAGATATAGAATGATTTCGATAATGCGTATGGCAGACAGAGCTGACGAACTATTGCTTGCGGTGGTGTCGTTACTGCTTGGGTGGAATTCTTCCATTGTCCACTTCAGCTTTCGTATTAGCAATATCTTTATACTGTTGACGCACCTTGCTCTGAATTCAATGATTCATGTTAACTGTAGAATGCAGCGAAAACAAAAAACAATGATTAACCACAAATGTCTTTAGATAAGTCTAGATAGTGCATGGACCGGCGAAAAGTTTATAGGGTAGAAATGAGCGACTGTTTAACCCCCACAAGATACTGAACTTGACTGAGGCATTATGCAACGATGCCAAGATCAAACCTTATGCAATATGCATCTGTGATATAAATAGTACAAACCGGTACACTATCCCAGTTCTGATATAAACATTCCCTCAATTTATTATTTTTTGTGCTGGGGACAATTAACCTCTTATGATCGAAAACGCTCGTTCCACAAGTCCGACGAAAATGTCTTAGCTACCTTCTTGTCTTTACAATTTTATGGTGTACTCTAACTAGAAGGAGCGTGAAGATTTTACATAAGCAGAAAAACAGTTTACCCCGAAGCAACCTTCTTCAAGTAAAGCGCTTCAACCGGTTTGAGTCTGTTTATGAAATCACCACTAAGTATGTCCATTCACACGAAAGACCTTTACAACTTTAAATTTCCTTGGTACTGATCGTTGCACAATATTTTGCAGAAAAATTTGGAACTTGTCCACTTCTTGCGAGTGAGAAGTTAGACTCATTTGCATTCGTGAAGCATATCCTCTGAGACTAGAATTGTCCTTGGAGACGCCGACCAACAAAAAAGCTTGATTATTTTGAGTGACACTCCCAAATTTACACCTGCTATCTTTGGAAAATGGCAAAAGTGGCATTAATGTTTCTCCAATGTATTATTTGGATCGTTTTATGTACCATTACCGCGTAGGAAAAAAAAGCAAAAACAAAAACTTTGACTTATTCCTATTTAGTTGACTCCTGGGCGTCTTAAAACTGTTGCCACGAAGATAAGAAATCTTTAGTGACACCTGTACCCCTGTGTGTGAGCAATTAGGCAATCTGATTGCTTCTCTATGACTACGCTATCAGCTGATGGAGACATTGCCCATGCTAGATTGAGAATAGAGTTTTTGTGGAAAAAATGTTTACCTTAGCCCTGAAGTTGTCTAATGTACATAATAAAAGAATCATTTCACTCAGTCTCATCAACCATGTTTTGCAAATTCAAAGTCATGACGGCGCCGCTCGTCTTGTTGACTATGATTTGACCTCTTGAAATAACGATTGTACTATTACAAGCTACAATCGTCTTGTATCCTAACTGTCTCGTACAAGTCTCATAAAAATTATTTCGAAAGTATACGTTCTTGTTTTGTTAAATTTATTCTTGTCAAATATCAGCGCTTCAGCTGGGGATTCGTTCAATTCTAAGTTGAAATGCTTCCGGAAAAGTGTCACAAAAACCGACGGCTATGATATTTGCAGAGATATGAGCAGAAAGCGACAATTTATTTGATAACGAAAGATTTGCCATGAACTGGGGATGTTCTTGCCGGAAATTTTAAGCTTTACGGAAGGATATTGATTTCAGCAGACAAAACACTGAACATGAAATATAGACGTTGTAGACAAAACTTTGAAGAAATCTGCCGAGACCCAATCCTGCGATAGTCAAACTTTGATTTCTATTTTGATTTGTGTGTTCTAACTCTTGAAATTTTGTTTTACATCAAAATCATAAATCATAAAGAATGACCATGCCATGCAAATATATACTTAAAGGTATGAATTACGCTTGAGTTTTTCTTTCCTATAGTGCTCAGTTACCATGCTGTACGAGGTGGTCTTGCTTTTTAGACTGAATTAGGATGAATGCCACAACTGTCTCAATTCAAATGTAAACAGCACTTTTCTGTAGTACTGTTTGTTAAGGTGTACAAGGTGGCTCTAGCTTTGAGTATGTTCATGAAGTCCTCAGTTGTGACTATTAAACATAGAAGTTATTGGACATTACTTTCTGTGGCACTGTTTATTACGCTGTGCAAATTGTTTCTAACTACTGGGTATGTGGTTCACATCCTCACGTGTGACTATTTAAACGAAAGTTACTTCCCGGCTATATATTATTTTAAATATTTTCCAAGCAAAAGGCGGTTAAAAAGAATTGTCAAATTGTTCCTTAATTTGCCCTTAGCTTAAGAAGGTAACGGATATATCACTGTATTAATGTCTGGTAGCCAGCTGCAATTATCCTCCTTCCTCAAAAAATATATTGATAGTTTTTAAAAATTGGTTAACCCAGTTTGCCATTTTTTTAATCAATTCAAGCCTCTGCAGATACAACGCAAAACATTCGATGCGAATTCTCTGTCTTAATACTGTTAGCCCGTTTTGTTGTTGTTGTTCTGTTTTAAATACAATAGCTAAATTCAGCTTTATTTAGATGAGATGTCATGGACTTAACTAACATCAGGACGTATCAAACTTAAGATTTGCAGAACCCAGAACTGATTCGACCATCAGCGAGGTAAATTTCAAACTACGGGAGGTACAGAACATGCAAATATAAATGAATGCAATAAGTATACGAAAATCAGTTTTGAGAAATAATTTCATTTGCATTTTGTTGAGCTAACTCGGAAAAAAATAAAAATAAAATTATCTGAATTAGTTTTCTTACTTCAAAAGATGAGTCATATTATACCATGCTTTAATTCGTAATAATGTGAAAAACAAAGCAACCAACTAAAGACTGAAATAACTCGATTTGTTTTTTGCTAAGCTAAATCGAATACTTTTTCTGTCGAGTGCGATTTGGATCTCTTTTATCTCGGAATTAATTAATTTATTTGATGCCAGTTTTTCACTTACCACTTCACATAAATAATATAGCACCTACCGAACTTACTGACCTGAAATCTCCGCTTTGCAGGTTGTTTAGTTCTCGCAGCAAAATCCTCCACTTTATAAGCCAATATCGATCTTTCTAGCATTGTGCTCAAAAACGACACTTGTCGCGCGCATTGCGTGAGAAAAGATATACGGCAGATTAGCCCTTTTGATTTTTGTCTACTAATAGGAAAACGATGGATTTGATGACGGCTATTTGAGTCAAAATCACCACCCACCTTTAGTTAATTGCTCAGTACCAAAAATAACACTCTTTTTCATTGGCGAAATGGAACACAAATTGGTGTTTACGGAAGTTGAAATGCTGGTAATTGTCTAGCCGTGACTTGTTATTTTTCTTTTCTTTTCTTTTCTGGTTAAGTAAAAAATCTTTTGTATCTATACCATTTAAATCTGGTGAAAGAAAAGTCACTTTAGAAAGTGAGCTAAGCATGCATCAATCCGAGCAACAGCTAGGCGTAGAATTTACTTCCTGTTGCAAGTACGTGCTCTGCAACAGCTCCCCCCCCCCCTGAAGGATTGGCTAAACTAGATTTATCTCACGTGCTTATCTTGTGATCAATGGTCATGCTGTGGACCAAATTCTTTTCACACATGCAGATGTTCAGCTAGGCTTTGTGAGGGGAGGGGGGGAGGGGAGGTAACGATAAATGCCATAGTCCTGTAGTTATCTCTGGCTACCGTATAATGAAACGGCTTGTCAATCGTTGTTACACCGGTCATTTTGTAAGACCTCCCCAGCAGTTCATCTATAGACTGGGGTGTGTGGGAGCCAAAACGAGGGCTGCTAGATTGTTGAAAACGTAAGAAGAGTGGTACGCCAAAGGAAAAAAAATCAGCCAAGAACATTGAAGAAAGTTCTCTTTTCCTCTCTGCAATATTTTTTTCCTCTCGCGTCATCATTCCTTTTCTTCCCACAATGTGAGAATTGAGGCAAAGGCTTGCACCTTCCGATGTTGAGCTTAACGTGCACACCACCTCGACTCTCGCCTGCAATTCTGCGTAACTCTGGTAACGCCCGCGATCCAAATTCTCAACGAGATTGTTATGATCTACGACGCCGCTTTCTAAGACCAATTAACGATTATCATATTCTCGCTAAAAATACAGCTTTATACAGCAGTTCATAAACATGTAGATCCGTACCTTTATTCTAAATGAAAAACCGATGACACGAGTAAAAGCATAAACTGTTGGGGATCGAATCTACTCAGTACGTGATTTGCGTACCCGAGTTTGTACTAACGTCGTGCGTGGGCTTGGTCACGGCATATGACGATAAATAGTATTTTACGCAAACTACTCTATTATAGAAAACTCTTTATCGTCCTGTTTTGGTCCCTTCCCCAGTTCACGTAACTAAACAATTATGGAAGGGGCGTTAGAATTTTGGAAAACCACTACTTTTGCCCATTCACATGTACACTTATATGACAGACCACCGCTTTATCCAATTTAGAGATCGTTTGCCAGAACGTCCGCTTTGAGAGGTAAGACCGGTCTGTATTTCATCGTTCTAGTGTAGACGATCGGCAAAAAAGCACAAGAAAATGTGCGTTTAGAGACGAAAACGGATTTTTTGTGGGCAGGGCCTCAGTTCAAACCCCATTTAAGATCTTGATGTCGTGTTTAATATTCATCTTCTTGAACCAAATGGACGTCATTTAGTATTGATTGGTTACTTAATGAATTATTAATGCTTACAAATAAACTTTTGGCGCTCTCCGCTTACAAAAGACCTACTGCAAATTATCTTTTTACGGAATTGTGCATTTCATAAGCTTTCTATGTGAATAAATAATTTGCTGCTGCGCCGATTAAAACAACGTGCATTTTCCATAACTGCTTGCAATGTCATCTGTAAAAAAAGGAAGAAAAAAGTGAGAGACGTGTTTGATTTGGAAGGCCTCGAGACGTAGTTGCGAAGTTGTTTTCACAGTGTTTTTGGTTACGGTTTTTGGTTAGTCGTTTCATGGTCACGTGGAAAAACTAAGGTCATACTCAACAGGATTTGGTTCGTGGTGTGTAAGTCGGTTGAAATGTTTGATAGTTACTGAATAAATGTTCGACCACATTTACACTATAGTTTGTTGCTGGCTGAAATTAAAGAGTCCATCGACCACACCTAACCAAAACAACTGTTGTTCCCATAAGAACTCGACTTACAGTTCAATATCGCCCACTTTTGCCTTTAACTTCTAATTAAAAGCTTTTGGATCGGGAGGATTTTCTAGAGAAAACTGGCTGAACGTCTCATGGTCATGTACAGCCCATTTGGGCATTTCATATCGAGTCATGGAATTTGACAAAAAAAAAATATAGAAAACACACGTGACATCTCTTGCTGTGCCGTTTCTCTATCTTTTACGAAACGAAAATGGATCTTGACAATATTGATTTGGGGCGCTGGGGAGTAAACAGTGATGTTAACCATAACAACAAAAACAGCAAAGCAACACACATCTACCAGTCGTGTTTTGGTATAAAACCTAACATTTTATTTGAATGGATGTTTCAATACCATGAAGAGCAGTATCTCGTAGTAGATATCGTCAGAGAATTTATGAGTTTACCTCGGTGTAAGAACCTGACAAGATTTTCTTTGTTTGTTAACTTTTGTTTTACTGTACGGTATTGTTTAAAATGTTTTTGTTTCCTTTGTTCTACGTCATCCGTGAGTTTCACAGGTTCTTACACCGAGGTAAAGCCGAATTTATCTATTAAACAGTTTCTTTTTACAAATTATAATTATACCAGTAACACGAAACATCCCTCCTTCGTGGGCAAACATTACAATTCTCCTGTACATTCCTAGCTCAAGTTCACACTCATTATTTTTCTTTAAAAACAACGCCACGCTAACAGATGCTAAAATGAACTAGTAACGGTATAAGGCTTCGCCTAAATAACTTACGTCAAGGCCAATTGTGAACTAATGTCTTTTACTTATTTAGAATGGCCTCCTTTCGATTTATTAAAATTTTAGCAACATGGTTTGGTACATAGACATAACAACTATTTTAAAGTATCAATTCTAAAGCGACTTGTCGGCGTATTTACAGAAATAAATACCCAAAACTTATCACAGTTTGCTTCTCTTGGTATTGCAGGATTAGCAAGGATACTAAGTTAATACCGTGCCACACTTTTCACTTTGGACAGAAAACAAACAAGAAAATCAAGTAAAATCCCCGTGACATACAATGCATTCCGTTTAAAATACAAACATAATCCAGGCAAGGGTAGTAAACAGATTGTGATACTACGTTTTAGGCGAATAACTTGCATAACTGCAATTCAAGTAATTCTCGATAGATTACATAACACTTCCGCTACCTCAAATCCCTTATATTCTACCTGCCTCAAAAGGAAACAGATTACAAAAACTAGAGTAGTTCAGAATAAAAAAAACGTCTCGGGTGCCTTCTTTAGCTCTTGAGGAGCCAATTAGAGCTCTTGCAGTTACGTACACGGAACTCAGTTCACATTTGTATAAGAAAGAAAGATTTCAACGGCAAATGCGAAAAGTGACGTTTTTTTTCTTTTGTGGAGCTCTTCAATTTCCCTTAAAGTTATTTAACAAAATCATTTCACACAGGATAAAAAAATACTGGCAGTTAATATGTCAAGTCTATACTGATAAATGCTGCAGCAATGCTGGAAGGCTTCATGAGGTACAATTGCGGGTTCAGTGGATGATATTTCATATGCTTGACAAGTACATGTACAATGTAAAGAGTAAGCATAAATTAATGCGTCCTTGCAAATTCTTCACGTAACCATTGAGAGTCTTTGTAAAATCTTGGGTCTCCCAGCCGAAGAGCTGTTCTCTTGTAGAAGTAGTAATACAAAACGGCTCCTAAAAAACAGATCATGGAAATATAACTGATAATAAATGTATATGTACAAAGCACTGTTCGATAGTGTAAACTGCATTGGCTACATGTATATTAAATGAATTTAAACATGTTTGTAATTTATTTTCCACATTATTTTTTTAATAGCACAATTTTAATCAAGTGGATAATTTTTGATTAGGCAGTGTGTAATCAGCCATTCTGCATAATTATGGACATATGGATAAGCAACAGATAAGTGTAAGCAATAGAATTGACTCCGTAGTGATCATTTGTCATGAAGAACGACCCAACAGATGCAAGGTAAATACAATACCCAGTACATGTAAAGGGTCTGTTAAATGAGGCAATTTTTCCCGTAGAATTTACAGTACATGTAAAGGCTCTGATAAATGAGGCAATTTTTTCGTGTAACTTGCAACAAAACAGATGATGAGAGCACTGTGAGACAGGTTGCAAAATATTTGTTACATGATTCATTGTACACTGATCCCTCAACATTGTCAAATAAGAAACTGAGGAATAGTCTACAGTTCCTACAATTTGCAGTGTAGTTTTTCATTGCAAGACAAGTTGGGAAGAGGGAATTTTGTCCGCAGCTTGTCTCGAAACGGCATTGTGTTGCAAGTTGCAGAAAAAATTGCCTTGTGTAACAGCATCTTAAAAAGTGCATGCAAATAGCAAAGTTCCAGTGAAGCCACAGGTACTCTATATGGTCAGAGTGACACATAGCCTACATGCTCAGGGCTTTACAGTACACCTGGGTTCTGTATGGTGAACCAACAAGTAGTCACTCCACTGGTACTGTAGTGGTACTGGTACTGTAGTGGTACTGGTACTGTGTACATTCAAACTGCAACTATCTGGTCTCAGTGGGACCACTGAGAAAAAGTCTCAATAATGGAGAGACTGGATTGGATAATCCAGAAGAATGATTATTCTCTGAACATATGCCATAATGCCTAAATTACCAAAGAAGATTAGGTGAGCATTCACAGTGGTTACATGTATTTTCAGACAAAACTGTCATCACAGACTGCTAAAATAGCCAAGTGCTAGACGACTTCACCTTTTATGATAGTGTCCTCAATCGTTTTTCACTGAGAAACATAAATGAAGCCTGTTGCAACTTAACTTTTTCCACAGAGATGTTACAATAATCACTTGCAATATTTATAAAGAAATCAGAAGCTTTAAGCAAAGATCAAATAACTGAAAAGTCTGGATAACTGAGGTCAGGACCATCAATGTTTGAAGTACAGTACATGTACAGTGCACATATGTACACTCAAACCTCTTTTTATGGACACATCTATTATACAGGTACCTCTCTATTATGGACAGTTTACTTTGTCTGAAAGAGGCTAAAATTCATAATAATAATAATAAGGCAGACATCCATCCCTGTCCCTTTGGTGTCTGTATTAAAGAGTCTCCACTTTATAACGCATCACACCTCCACAAACAATGTGCAAGGTTTGACTGTAACACCTCTACAGAGCATTTTCTTTGGATTGATCTTCAGTTAAATTGGTCATGACCCAATAAAATAGTTATGCATCGAACACAAATTAAAGTGTTTATGTTTTCGGATTCAAACATTACACAACACAAGACAAAACATAAAACATCTCACTCACCAACTCTTTGAAAAACAAAAAGTGCTTGGAATGCTTCATTCCAGACAAACCTCCTGGGATCACCCCATTTTAAATTCTGCATGGACAGAAAGAAAAATATACCAATTAGTCTGTTCATTTACATAAATTTTACATTATAATTTAGTTTGACATCTGGATAGCAGGCAACATAGTATGAAATTTATGTTCTGTTGAGAAAAGCCTACTAATTAAAACACTGTATTTGATCAAATATGCACCCCATTTCAAATTTCATGTTCATGGGGGGTGCTTAATGGAGGAGGGGCAATTATTCAGCTTCTATGAAGTATGTGTAGCTTTTATTTGAAAAAAAAAAAACATGGCGTTTAGGGCAGTTCATTTTACATCTACATCGTCATCTCTATCGTCATCATTATTAATGTTCACCTTATCGTTGGCCTCCTCCTGGTCGGACAAAGTGATATCTTGAAAAGAATCTTCCCTTTCTTCATTTATTTTAAAACTGTGGGCCCCCCAAAATTACACCACACATAAAATATGTCGCACTTTGCAAAATTTTTCTGCTTGTTCCTAGACGCAAGGTTTGTAGTTCCTATCTGCAGGTGTGTTTTTCACGTATTGAAAAACAACTTCAGTCCATTTTTAGGTATGTATACAGGCACACTTAGTTGTATTTTGAATCTATTTTTGAAACTGTGCATTAGTCACACAAAACACGTAGGAAAACAAAATTGTTTTACAACTCAAGAAGTTCACAGACGTGCTGCACACTGCTTCAACCTTTAAAAACAAAATTTAAAAACCCTGCCTACAGTTATAAACCTGCTTATTGTGGAGGGTATTACAATTTATGGTGATTCTGCATTAATCTATTTGGGACCATGTTATCTGGGATCAAGGGCATTTACATGTACTTATTTGGGACCATGTTACATTTATTTGGGACTGTGATGAAATGGTATAGGAAGTATCAGTAACTATTTGAGATTAGTTCTTCTGCTAACAGAGTATTTAGTTATACTTAGTTATACCTAATTTTAGAATATTATAAAACCAGAATACACCGTCCCGTTCATTGTTTTTATTTGGCGGCCGTCATGCGCGCAGGTGCACGTCACCATCTCATAAAATGGATGCATTCGATTTTATCAGTTTTGACAACCAATCTCTCAAACACCGGACATTCTCCTCGTGAATAAACAATAAGTAAACATGACCTTTCCTGAAGATTTTTTGAAGTTGAATTTCATCTATGGTTGCAAAAAACTTCAGGGAATGTATTGAATTGCTTCAGACGTGTTAAATCATGTTTTAAAGGGAATATGCCATATTGGACGTCCACAAGCACGCAGCTCATAGTTCATCGCGAGCCAAGGTGTACCAGAGTTACAACATAGCCAAAATATTGCATCACACTTTCACGGTTTTCGTGACGCAGGTTTGCATGCTGTCTCCTTAGTGGGGGAAGGGGGGATGCCGTTGAATCACCATGGGCCGCCTGTAAGTTCTTCAGAATACCCAAATATCTTTCGCGATAGTGTCACAACATTGGTCAAAATATTGCTTCAAATAGTCACTGTTTTGGTCACACAGATTCACAAGCTGGGTCTCCTTGGAATTTTAAGAGAGTGTACATGAGGATCCACCGGGGAACGAGCGGGCAGAGCTACCATCGGCCGCCTGTAAATTCTTCAGAATTTCTTGTTATTTCCTAAGTTAGATGTCTTTGTTGTAATTTGTGACAATTATTGACACTTACCATTGTCCATACATGAAGACCCACTGATAAAACTAAGTATAATACAGAAATTATTATGGTTGTCTTGAACTTCCTAATCAGGAGTGACACCAATCCAGCTTGAAATATGTAGGTGTTAAAAAACACCAAAAATACCACAATGATTGCAAAAATAATGCACAGGTCTTGAATTCTGCCAAGAAGAAACGAAGAAACAAATAATAAATAAATTTCATAAATAATTAAAACATTTTAAACATACAATCTGTACAGTAACTTTATTTCAGGTAGATATGCATGTTTAGGCAACTGGAAATGAAGTTATTTATTTCTGTTCATGCTCCTAAACTTACTTACCTTATTTTCACTTGGTTGTAAGTTAGGGAAGCAGAATTGGAAAACAAAAAAAGCCCCAGGGGCATTATACCCTGCTGTTGTTCCCCCCCCCCCTCAGGGTACAAAATATATATTACAGTCACTCAAGATACGAGCCCAAGCAGTGTAGCAGAATTTTGTGACCAATATCTGTTTAGCCGAGTGAAAACCGGGAGTCTGGGGCAAATGATCACAAAAAAAAAAAAACAAGAAACACCCCAGGGGCATTGGACCCCGCCGTTTTTCTCCTCCTCCCAGGGGGCAAAATATGTTACGGTCACTCAACATACGAGCCCAAGGCGTGTAAATTTTAAAGTTGGTGATTTATCGTACCTTTGA
>Ga0126336_10000818_pt1 | contig 14393 bp, 5 predicted proteins | sample SidCmetagenome_FD_92530 | JGI IMG/M metagenome (GOLD analysis project Ga0126336, IMG submission 92530) | Coral microbial communities from El Islote,Puerto Morelos, Mexico - Siderastrea C C metagenome | ecosystem: Host-associated > Invertebrates > Cnidaria > Coral | place: El Islote,Puerto...
ACTAGTAAGAAGAATTTGTCTAAATATCAGGACATCTTATCCATGGTCGTCACTTTATTCTCATCACTTGAGTGTTTGAACAATTTAGTGATCATGTAAAGAGAAATTTCATTTTAAACACTGTTAGGGCTCAAACGATTAATAGTCAATCGAAAACCGGTATATTTATTTCAAAAGTAAGTGTAGTGGGCAAGCTATATACTATAGCATTCTTGAATGAAATGTAAGATTGTCCAAGCGGCATGCACAACTTCGTGCACGAGGTTCAGTTCTCAAGAGACGGTCTTTGTGACTTAGGATAGGGAATTGTTTTACGTGCCGTTCTTGCGATTGGTAGGCCGGGCACCTAAACCCGCACTTTCTCTGGGCCGTAGTGATTCCTGTACAGTGTAAATATATACATAAAAATTGTTTTCTGATTGTATATATACATGTAACTAGGACAGTGCTGCTTGTCAGGTAAGACCGTTTAAATCTGTTTAAATCTTCTTGGTCCGTAACTCAAGCGTACAGACTTGTTCCTAGTCGCTCCTTTTTTCGTGGGGATCGCCTGCAAGCGCTTGAGTATTAGGGGGCGCGCGGTGTTGGGGAACGCGCGATCGGAGGCGCAATGACATTCACGACTTGGAGGGTGAGCGGGGACCACGCCCCAGTTTCCACGCGTAGAGTGTCCTGTAGTTTAGCAGATAATACTCCGGGGCTGGTGGGAAGCTGTGATAACAGTCTAAAAGCTCTTCAGCTTCTGCGGTGTGTTGCTGTTCATTTCTCCTTTTTCCCAGCTGGAAATTGAAACTTGAACCAATATTTGGCCTTTTCGACATACCGTTTTTAGTTACACTGAGTTGAAGCTATGGTTGTAGAATGTCTGTCTAACAAGCAATAAACTCAGACCACAACAATTGTCTTGAAGTAAATTTATTTAGCAAAATACAATTCGCTTACACCTTTATCACAAGAAACAAGGAGGCGGTAAAATTTATTTTCTTAATTCTATGTACAAGAGTGTTTCTTAAATTAGTCTTTAAAGCCTTAGCGCTATAAAATACAATTATTTTCATTTACATCAAATTCTAAAATACAATAACATTATGAAACATTTAAATCAACTGTGACCATTATATTCTGTCGCGCAAAAAAAGGTTCATGTTCTACCATCCCTTGTCCACAGTTTGTTATCCATTTGAGTGAAATTCCAACAATTTTTTAAGAGTTAAATAATAAAACCGTTTCTTTGAGTTACAGACTGTAATATTTGAACTATTAAGAAATCAAACTTGCTTGATTTAATCGAAATTGTCAAGCAAAAACCACACACACAGAAAACAAACAAACAAAGAAAAAACGTTGAATAATGTTGCCACACAAGTGAACTTATACCAAAACAGCCTGGCATAACACCCTACGATGGCCATTCATTGCAATTTTCTATACGATCTTCCAAAGATTTCGGCATCCAAACACTTGCGAGAAAGTCCACTGCATAGAATGTTGTACAAGCCAATATTTTTGTGAGAGTTGTGTCGCAAATTTGGTTCCGAGACAAGAAGCATAAAATCAATATTGCCTAGTTTATAAAACAAACGAAGTTCTCGTTTCACAACTTGTTACTTGGAGTCACAAAACAACGACTTGAAAAGACAGATTCGTAGATTTTAAATAGTCTAAAAAATAACTGCTCTTTCCAGCTATCACAATGTTTCATCGCAAGTGAGACGCCTGAACAAGCAGACGGAAAAGTCTATTCCAGATCCGGCTGAGATGTGCTTTCTGATAAGTGCGTATTCTAACTCCTTCTGATGGTCAAACGATAGTGATATCAGTCTAAGTTGTGTTCCCTTCTGAGTCTGAATATCCTCACGTGTGACCATTTAAAAGAAAGCTACTGAGCAGTACTTTCCTGCGGTACTGTTTGTTATGCTGTTTAGGGTGGTTCTAACGGGAGTCCGAGGGTGACATCCTAGAGTGTGCTCACTCAAATGAAAGCTACTGAGCAGTACTTTCCTGTAGTTCTATTTATTATGAGTTAATTCCGTGGATGAAATCCCAAACGTGGATCATTCAAATAAAAGCTACTGAGCAGTACTTTCTTGTGGTACTGTTTATTATGCTGAACAGGGTGTTTCTAAGTTTTGAGTCTACGGATGAAATCCTAAAGTGTGACCATTGAAATGAAAGCTACTGAGCAGTACTTTCCTGTGGCGCTGTTTATTATGCTGTACAAGGAGGTTCTTAAATTTGCTTCTGTGGATGAAATTCTGAATTGAAGCCGTGCAATTTGAGGTTATTCAACAGTTCCTTACTTAAATTCTTTTTAAAACGTTTTACCTTGGCAGTCTTAAGAGGTAAATAACACAACCATACGGAGAGTAGCTTGGATTATGGTTAAACCACATCAATAAAATTGTAATTTTCCGCTTCGCTCAGGGATCTCCGTTGTGAGAAACAATGTGGTGCCACGAAAAAGCGGTTGCTTTCTCAGACCAATTTTTAAATAGTTTAAGTTAATAAATATAAACCTATATTTAGAATTCAATACAAACAAGGCACAGTTACATGTTACTGTCAAGATATAAAGGCTGGTTTCCATATGATCGCTATAATCGCTGGAAAAACATTCAGCAATCGTTGCGATTTTGTGGAAACCACTTCTTAGCGATCGTAACGATCACAGCAATCATGTGGAAACCAGCCTGTATGGAAAATGCTCAGCGATCAAAGTCGCAACGACCGCTCAACTTTTTTGGTAGCGATAGTAGAGATTATATAGAAACCAGCCTAAAGGTGTTAACGTGACTCCAGAACAAGTTTTATACCAGGTCGAGTTTATCCCGGTTTCCTCTCGGTTTTGTATTTGTTTAATCACACAATTATTGTTACGAGTAATACCGGACCAAGTTCAACAAGGGAGTTTCAGAGTTTATACCCTCCTAACTGAGACTTACAAATCCAGGCCATTTTCCACGACCTAAATTTTGCCTTTTGTTTTGAGTAGCCCCGCAGCTCTTAACAACCTCTAATTTCATTGGACCTTGGTATCACGCAGCTCTATTGTTTTCGGGGCTAGGGTCCATTGTTTTGTTGTTTGGTGTATTGTTTTGTCAGCAAATCAGAGAAGACCTTGTAAGAGCTGCGACATCGCCCTTTGTTTTCAAAAAAAATGTCAAGTAGATCCACTTTGCGACCTCCTTATTTTCTCTATTTGATTTTCATCCACGAAAGAAAAAAAACAACAAAACAAAACAAAACATAAAGGCAAAACAAAACAACAACTGCTGGATATAGTTTGTATACGTTGAACTTCATTTTTCATGACTTTTACGACAAACACGTTATTCCAAGACTTTCCAGACCTGGAAAATGAAATTATAAAATTCCATGACTTTCCAGGTTTTTCGTGACCCGTTCGAACTCTGAGCTATCCTGGATTGAGATTTCTCCTTCCGGTATGAAGAGTCAAATCTGTAACATTATAACTCGGTATGCCTGTTCGTCCAAATCCCAGTTTTAGTTTTAGTCATTTTGTTCTGTAATAAAACTGAAACCACCATAGACTGGTTCACACTTTAGTTGCATCGTGGGTAATCAGGGCAAGATGGCGGGAAATTCAAAGGTTTGTATCGGATTTTAGGGTATCAGTGTAAGTGGATTGACGATCTCTAGTTTTCGTGATTTTGCACGCGCGCTTTAAGCGAAACCCCAACAACCTATACATTTTCTGAAAGCTTATTAAATTTTAAATCTCCCTATAACTTTATGGATTTCGTAAAGAAAAACCTCTTAAAAGATGCCGAAGACGGGGCAAAACCTGCGACGACAAATAGTATGTCAAATGACAGGCCAAACGCGACTCCCGTTTGTCGCTGAAGTTATTCTAGCCTTCAAAACAGAACTTTCCTTAGTACAAACATAAGAGCTTTGTCCCTTTGGTCAAGATGATTTAAAGGCGACACAACTAAATTGATCAAGAGAGGGAACTCTCAAGCTGTGATACTGTTTGGAGGGTTTGACTTTCTTAAAGCCGTTTAAAATCTTTGTGCCATCTTCTGTCGACTGGAGTCTCTTCGGCTTCTTTGCCGAAGAAAACGGGAAAGAATTTCGCTCACGTTTTCTAGAAGGCTTAAAAAATTTTTAAAAAGCAAACTAAACGGAATCCTAACACGATAACGTATTTAAAAAAACACTCAGAGACAGATGCGCGCGTCCTTTTGCAATAGATGAAATCTAACACCGAAATACGCATTCACTTTTCGCATGATCGAAACGCGTGACAGCTTGCGATGCATTTTAATTAGTAATGACAGAAACTTGTCAAGAGTCAATTAGTGGCCATTAAGTATTCAAAATACTTTTTTCCACTTTTCTCGAAAACTAAAAAAGCTTTTCTTTTCTCTCCTTTTAGAAAAAATAGATCATCCGCATCTCCATTTCATTAGTTAAAAAATACTTTTTCGCCAAATTTCACCTATACTGATACGTTAAAGCCATTTGACACTTTCGCTTTGAAAAGTGTAACTTATGAATTCAAAGAAACAATACACTAAATCTGGAGTGCATAGAAGTCCATGATCGGTTTTTCTAAAACTTGATTTCTCCCATACATTTTCTGTAATTTTTGTATGGTCGAATTACAGAAAATGTATTAGTGGGAGAAATCAAGTTTTAGAAAAACTGATCATGGACTTCAATGCATTCCAGATTTAGTGTATTGTTTCTTTGAATTCATAAGTTACACTTTTCAAAGAGAAAGTGTCAAACATATTAATTCAGGAAGAATTAGTTGGCTTTGAAATCCGATACAAACCTTTGAATTTCCCTCCATCTTGCCCTGATTACCCATGATGCAACTAAGAGCGTGAACCGGTCCAAAAAACCAGTATATGGAAACGCGGGATAAAGTTTGCATCTGGTACCGAAAAAAAGGCATACTGGGATCATGTTAACACACCTAGAAACGTTAAGAGTTTTACTCGAATTTTGTGAAATGTTTTCTTTTTGTCTGACCAACAAGACTGGAGATGAAACTTCTCTCACTGTGTCCAAATTATGAATCAATTTAATCTGATCAGACTTGACAGTGATCTAAATTACATTTTTCCTCATTTGCCTAAGAGTACAAATTCAGACATGTAGGTTACGAGAATCTCAAGTCTGATAACCAATATATTATAAGACTCTTCCAGCTAAACAAGGAGACCTTCCAGCTTGATTACAGAGACGTAAGTTAAGAATAACTTTGATAAATCAAATAAATAGCATAAAAATCATCCTTCTAAGAAATTTGCTTAAATTGTTGGAAATTACCCGAACCGTGAACCCACAAATTAGCGTTTTAAGAATTACGTATTCAATCTACTTAAGCAATTGCCCTGAATGTTACGATTTTTAAAATTTAGTGACATTGGGTTTATGCTGACAAACTTCCTTACCTCGCGAAAACGTTGTCTGCGGTACGTCACATTTTATTACGTTCATTGCGTGCGTATGTTTAAATTCTGCACGAATTTCAAAAGCTCGGCAACATAAAAGGACAACCGTATTAGTCTTTATTACCTATTTTCTTTCACGAACTAAGATACTTCTGCCACCTAGGTGAGAGAATCTGTTTAATTTAATTATCCTACATACTTAAATCCATTTCATTCACCGACGCTCAAATAACCACGGGCTTGTCGCTAATAGCAACCAGAGGACGGATGAAGTCCAGCCGAGACTTGGTGGGTTTGTAGCGCCGAAGCCTGGAAAAGAAGGAAAATAATTAATAACTAATAATTATTAATACTTTAATTTATTTTGGCGCCAACAAGCCCGACTGTGTGTCATTTTTTGCTTTAATAGGCGGATCTTTGCTGACGTCATTGTTTACATCTTGGAAATTGAAATTCATCCGATAAACAAACAAAGATTATAACTACAAAGAGCATATAACATTTAGTTCACATGCGAAGTTTGAAAGAAAAAGGACGGAAACCGTTTCCAAATGATGCTTTCAAAATTTACAACATTTACAGACGTTTGTACGGCTGGGGGGCAATTCTTGCCACCCAGCCATATAAACGTCTGTAAATTTGACTTTTTTCAAAAAGGAATATCTCCTTCAATTTTCAACATTCTCCTCTCATATTTGCTATTTTTACTAACTGTGCCAGTCTCTTTCAATTTTTCGTGTTTTCGTTTGCCATGCTAACTATAAAATTTTCGATAATTTATGATAATGTGGAGATGAAAGACTGTCGATATAAACAAAGACTTGCCTATCGGACAAGGCAACATTTATTGAAACAAAACAAAACTGCCATGTAAGTGTCACGAAAAAATTGCCATCGATCATGTTTTCCATCTAAAAGAACTACAGCTGTTATTATAACTGCTTCGACACTGGAATTTTTTTTCCAATGAGTACAGCATAGTTAGGTCGGGTGTTTGTTAACTATATGTGATTGTATATTGCGGTTATTTTAACTGCAGTGTAGGTAAAATTGTTGGACAGTCCGTAAATCGTTTATTTACTGGTGTTATAATTGCTGACTTTTTTTTTGGTTTCAATGATCAACAATTAAAAATCGTCCAAAATAAAGTACACAGTGTACCACATTGCCCCAAATTTCGGTCCGAACATTATCGCAGTAACTACAAAAATCAAACGTTTCACAACCTACCTTGCTGAAATGCACCCTCGTTCTGCTTTACCCGGCGGAGGCTTGGGTCTCAGCAAATCGTCACGATGATGAGACTCAGCCTCACTCGCATCCAGGTTCCCAAACTCCTCTCGATGTTGCGGTCCATCAGGTTTATCTAGTGCCCAGTAATCATCGTCCTCCTCCTCCGCTTCATTTTGCTCACAGCCCTCTTCGTCCCCCACATTACTAAACAGTTCGTTTAAGCTCGGTATTTTAGGCTCTGCGGCCAACAAGTAAGGAGCTGCGCTTATCGCAGGGCTCTCCTCTGCAAGTTCCCCTTTAACAGCGTCAAAATTCCCTTCTGTTTTATTCGCATTCTCAGCTAGAATTTCGCGCTGTCCTTCAGAGTAGAAATTATTGTCCTCTTTAGCTTCTCTATGGCTCGATGGTTCACTATTTTCAGAATTTAATTCTTCTTGATGGTCGCCAATATAAAATTGTGCCTTACTATCCCTACGCACGTCTGAGGCATTTGCGACCTTGTTCAGTTTAAGTTTGTCAGATTCGCTCTCTTTCTCTTCCAGTGAGGATATTTTACTGATTCGTTCTTCCTCACACGCCGCTTCATTCTCCTGATCTCTATTTGTTTCAGGACCACACAGCTTTGAATCATTTAACTCTTGATTGTCCTTGGAGGTAATTACTTCATTGTCTCCAACCTGTTCTTCATTCAAAGGAAACTCGAAATTTTCGTCCTGAGGCGAGTCTCCGTCCTCATACACTGAGCCCTCAGAGAATGATGAGATCCCCTCCGCCGCAGGAGCAACTTCAGTGTCTCCTAACACAAATCCAGCTTCACTGTCCCTGAGATGCACGTCACGGCACGTAGTAACAGCAATAGCGTGAGATCCAGGGACATGAAGGGCGTGGTGCGAGTGAGAAGACCTAGACCCCTCCTGCCTGTCTGAAACAAATTCAGCAGAATCAAGCCTGTATTCATCCGCATCAGGGGGGGTCAGTGGTGGCTCATATTCTCTTTCAACAATCGGGTCTTCATCCATCATTTGTTCTAACACCGAAGGTACCCGGAAGAGGGGTCCACGCCCTCCTTGTCCTCCCCCCACGGGCGGTTCATCGACCATTTGTTCCAGTACCGAAGGTACACGAAACAGACTTGGAGGGGGTGGTCGCTCTTCAGGCGAGTTCTCCCCAGACTTGTGATCCAGCCTTTTGCTGCTCACCTCGTCATGACTTTTCTTCTCATCACCGCTGTGCCTGACGGGCTCAGAATCCAACGGTAGTTCACGCACCAGCTTCTTCAAGTCGTCATGGTGATGGTGATGTTCAAACATGGCGGATAAATGATGGTTGCTTCCAATAGGGACTTGCCGCTCAGTTCTGCCCACATTAGCGAGTTCTTCCAGCTCCTCGTCATTTTCTGTTTCCACCACTGGAGGGGGCATGTAAACAATGGGCTGGTCCTCCACAACACCCGGTGACCATGGTGACACAAATCTATCTTCTCGGTCTTCTTGCGCTACGTCCGGTGATACCTCAAAATCAAGATGGTTTGGTTTCGAATCTGGAGTGAATGGTTCTCTGATAATAGGAATGGGGCCGATCGGGCCAGGGGCTCCCGGAGAAGGGGATTCCTTAGATACCGGCACCGTAGGGGGAGTTCCCTCCTTCATGATGTCCAATTCTACTACAGCTACTTGAGCTGGATTCAGTTGTGGTGGATTTGCAGCGTTGAAATCTTCAACGTTATCCAAGTCCATCCCAAGTTCCGATGACGGTTTATTTGCTCCTGTTTCCTTGTTTTGTACCACTAAAGGATCAATAACATTTCCATCCGAATGATCTCTTTCATTCTCATTTTGCTTGTCGTCTGTCTGAGTCTGAGGAGCAGGCACTTTCTCGATTTCTTTGAAATCACCTTCCTCGAGTTTTTTAACACTGCCTCCGATCTGTGCCCTTTGCACATCTTGAACGATAGCTGAGATCAGTGCTGGCGTTTCCAACATTATCTCTCCATTTATAGGCTTCTCCTGTCAAAAACAAAACAAAAAAGCAAAATCTTGATAAAGGTTGGCATGTATTTCGCTCGACTATCCCTAAGCAAGAGGGCTTTACAGTCCATTCGTTCCATGGTCATTTCGTTCCAAGTCATTTCGTTCCGAAGTATAGCCAGTTCATTCTACAAAAATGGGACGAACTGACTATTTTGTGGAACGAACTGACTACGCTTTGGAGCGAAATGACCGGATGCCACAAGAAGTACTGCTCACAGACTGAATGATAAGACTTTGATTTGATAAGACCCGTTTTGCGAGGGCTCAAGTGGCGACCTCGCGAGACGTCGGCTGTTTTCTCAGGCTACTTGACTGTCACTTGTGTGCCCTAACCTTTGTAATAGAAAACCCCTCACTAGAGATTTGAATGAACTGTTTTGCTTTAACCCTTTAAGCCCTAACAGTGGCGAAGATGAAAATTCTCTTTACCTTATCACTACTTGTTCGAACATTCAAGTGAGGAGAATAAAGGAAGTGATCACCAAGGAAACGATGTCTTGATATTAAGACAAATTCTCCTTACTAGTTTCATAAGAAATGTATGGAGAACAGTAAGGAGAATATGCATTTTTATAACAGGGCTTAAAGGGATAACACCACCTCCATGGTACATACCTGCTTTAAAGGCCTCTGAGCTCCATAAACAGCTTGCGGCTTCAGGAAGTTGCCATTGCCTTTCTCCACGGCATCCAACACCTCCTTAATCTTCTGAATCACACCTCTGTCTGAAGTCCCAAGCTTGTTAATACCATTAGCATTCTTGTTCCCGCTGTCCTTTCTATTTGCATCGTTACCATGGTCACTAGGGTCTGGCTCAAGCATGTCCACAGTGGAAATTCTCTCCGATCCGTGCAGGTTTGGCAGCGCCTTGTTATCTGGCGGGGTGGTGTATATCTGCCCCATCGGCGGGGTGCTAGTGGTTGTAGTAGCCTGAGAAATGTCGCATGGCATTTTCTCCCAGTCAAAGGGGTCACTCTCTTTAATGCTTTTTTTGGCAATTGCCTTCTCCATGATCGAAATCAACATCTGCAAGTTAGAGACAGAAAATTTGTAACTGAACAAAATCATTGTCATGGATTTACTTTTTGTATATTTCCTTACATTTTTTGTACAAAGAAGCACTAACATGTGACTCAGTTGTATGCTTCAACTTATAAGGGACATGAACAAACCATTAAGGCAATGCTAACTGAAAAGTCACTCAAAAAATAACTTCAAGTTTTTCGTCTAATCTGTGATTAGTCCAAATTGTCCAAATTGTGTAACGTGGCCAAACTATCCAGAGAATGAATTCGTATGGATGGTGAAACTAGGGACCTGAGAGAAAGAAAGCCACCAATTTGTGTTCACATTCTCCACAAAACCTCAAAACTGATCATTTCATGGTGTTATTAATTTTTGCAGAGAATGGCAAGCGCAAAGCCATTGTTTGCTCCATAAAGCCTATTGTTTTGTGGTGGTGTTTTTAAGGTTGCTTAAAATCCCTTTTATGCTGGTGATGACAGCCTGTAAGAGGGCTCTACTTAGGGGAGGGAGACAAGGAGAGTTAGCTCAGGCCTATGATGTGATACTGAGAATGACAGTGATGATTACAATGACGATAACTAGTCACTTCTTTGAGCAATAACATAATGGCTCACTAATAACTGACCTCTAAGCTCAGAAATTTACCATACATGATTTCCTTGACCCTGAAGACAACTTTTGTTCATGTAATCTTGTCAACACTAAATGTAACAAGAGTCCTTTTTTCTTTTAATTCTCACTAAGACAATCATAATTTTATTGGCAGAATAATCAGGTCAATGACAACAAGAATAACTACATTGTTGATGTTAACAGCGATGATGATGATGAATGATAAGGGCAACAATGATGATAATGAAACAAAGACTTAACCCTTTCACCCCCAAGAGTGCCTAAAATCAAAATTCAAGACAAATCTCAAAATTTCATGTTGAAAAAAAAACTTAAATATTAATAGCACCATGTGAAAGTACTGCAGACAAGGTTTCATTTGAATCGTCACACCATAGGATCTCATCCACACACTCAGAAGTTAGAATCACCTTAAATATCTCGATAACTGACTCTGGGAGTGAAAGGATTTATTGTGTCTTTATTACTTTACCTTGTAATCTGGCTTGTCTTCATACTTGAGTTCACTAAGGTGATCCAGCAATTGTTTAAACCCTGGAGGTAGCGATTTCAAAAAAAGCCGATGGTCATAACTCTTCTTCATCTTACCAACCTGTTCCTGAAAAAAATATGCAAAAAAAAGAAAACAGCCATTCAGTTGAAACCAAGTCTTTTTCAGCTCCAGCAGCGAATTGAGCAAGAGGAGGTCTAGGGCCCAGTTGTTCAAAGCAGGAAAAGCTCACCCACGATTAACGTCAATTCTAATTCAGTTTTACGGCCAAACGATAAGGATTCCTGTAAATCTTTCTTGCCCTACATTTTGACTTTGGTGGCTTTCAAACAGACACCTGGAATTTGCCGTGAAAACTTGTTTGAATAAGAGGATAAGGAACTTTGATTAAATTTTAATCGTGGGATAGCACTAACCAGCTTTCAAACAACTGGCTGCAGAGGTCTAGTGTTAAGCAGGTCACACTTTTGACTGGTTGGTGCATCAAGGTCTCTCTCTCTCTGGTCTCTGTCGTACTCAGACAAACTTAATAAACTTAATAAACTTAACTTGAAGTTGTCCCTCTTTACCCAGGCATATATTTAGATACCAGCAAACAATACTGAGCAGTGATCTAACAAAATGTTGGGTTTAACCCTGCGATGGGCTAGTACATGGACCTTGCCAGAATGATCAGTTTTCAAAATTACCTTTTCCTTGATAAAAGTGAAATATCCCACACCAAATAAATATAAGTCACAGATACTAAGGGCATCCAACCTCCCCTTATAGCCATACGTCCACCCATTTAGTACTGTCAGTGACAGCTTGCATTGTTGATTCAGCAAAATACCATCACTGAGATATTAGTTACCCAAATTTTTTCTGCCTTTGAAACAAATAAATCAATTCTTTTAAACTTCCTTTTTTTTTGCAACTTCTCTTCGAAATATCAATTTCCCTGCCTCTGAATATACTTTTCTGACTTTGAAGAATTTTTCCTTAACCATTTCCTGACCTGTGGCAACCCTGTAGCATTCCATCCACAGGGAAATAGCATATTAATTAAACCTTTAAGCCCCAGTAGTGATCAGCATCAAATTTCTCCTCATCATATCAGTGCATTATAACACATAAGGTAATGAGAATTTGGGAACTGATCACCAAAGATGATTAGTCTTGAAGTCTTAACAAGTTCCCCCAATTAATACTCAATGAAATGAATGGAGATCAGTAAGGAGAATTTGAATAATAATACCGGGGTTAAAGGGTTAAATACTTTCAGTCACTTCAGTGCTACAGAAACCTAAAATACATTGAAGCACTGGCTATGTGGAATTACATAATTTTCTTCACCTTATCCTTTATTTTCCTCCATGGTAGATGCCCAATAGCAAACTCGGCCATCATGTAGAAGAAGGACCACAGATCATCTTGCCGACCCATTTCCTGGCAGATCAAAAACGTGATATTAAACAATCAGGCAACCAACTGGAATAAAAGCCCCAGTAGATAATAGCTTTAATTTGACAGTTGATTTCAGTGCAAAATGCTAACAATTTAGGTCACGTGGCCTTGTTTGGCTATGTTTCCTGAACATTTTGTTCACCGAGTTGAAAAATGACTTTTTCCGTAAACAGTGAAGGGTGAACTTTTTTTCTAGGAAAAACAGAAGATCAAAGTTTATGAGGAAGTGTACTCGACTCAATTATAGGTGAAGGCGGAGACCCATTAGGACTCTTTCCAGCGAAGTATAGCGATGTTGCTGGTCACTTCACAGGTAACCAAAGCGTAATGTGAGAAACACTCAGGAATGTGACCATGTGTGTTTGCCTTCTTAGTTTTTTCTAACGCCTTCTAACGTTTAAGTTTTGTGCTAAGATCAACTGTCACGTGTCTTTGAATTTACAGTCTACCTGTTTCAGCAGTATTTTGAGTTTGAAATGATACAATGACTACCAGTGTAATACGGTGGACTACATCAGCATGCTTTCTTATTTTAAAACTACTAAAATTAAAATAATGTGAACCATATCAGTACACTGGCTAGTAGCATTAACTGAAATGGTGGTCACATCAGATAGTCTCCGCAGTGTTTAGCCAGATGACAATACCACATAACACAACACGTGTACTTACCTTATTTTCATGAGCATTGATGGAAGCATAACGGACTGTGCCTCGAAATCCTGCAGAGTTTCTAGCCTAAAAACAAAAAATAAGAAAAATGAAAAGGAAAATGTTAACTTCATATTCCCATGCACAGCCAACTTAGAAATGGGCATACAAAGCTTTCAATCAATGACTCAGAGCTGCAAATAACTGTTGGTCATTGGACAATGTCCGACTAAAATTGGCCCATGTTTGACGAAATCTTAACTTTGATCGGACATTATGTCCAGACAAATTTTTTTAACAAATAATAAGTAAATAATGATAACAAATAATTATTTCAAAAAGACTTCCATGTAAAATGGTAATTTCAAAAAAAATTTCTGACCACATTTCTGTTCTGTCTGACCAAATTGGAGACTTGGTCAGACATATGTCCTTTCAAGAAAGAAAATTATTTGCAGCCCTCACGATTACCACTCAGAGCTTCACACAGAGATCTACTTACAGGTCTAACTTCTCCGTTTCCCTTGGTGAACTGCCGTGCCAAACCAAAGTCCAACATAAAACAGGTATGCAATGTGTCTGGAGTGTTACCCATGGCAAAATTGGACTACAAATAAAATAATCCAACATTAAAAAAATAAATACAGTCATTATTCACACTAAAACCTGTTTGGCACAATTCTTGATGCTCGTCATTCTTGCTTGCTTAACATCAAGACTGAACAGATATTGAATAACAAACAAAGTTGACCTAGTAAATGTAGACCTGGCTTGCCAGAACTCTCCTGGTAGCTCAGTGGTTAGAGCGTCCAACCGGTGTACATGGAAGGAGGGTTGTGGGTTTGATTTTCTTTGTGCCACCCTCATGACAAACTGAAGATTTGATTTTTCTTACATCAACAGAATGTTGAGCTTTGTTTCCCTAAAACAAAAACTAGGATCCTTACTGGTTTGATGTCTCGATGAAGGAAACCAGCATCATGAATGGCCTTTATAGATCTCAGAATCTGAAAGCCAAGTCGTAGCATAGTGCTCTGAGAGAACACTCCCTTGGGCTGGCTCCGCCTCAACTCAGCAAGATTAGTTCCCTGCAGCGACATCACCAAGTAATTGAAATTCTCATTCCTTCCACAGCTTACAAACTTGCAGACATGACTACAACCTGAAAAAAAAAAAAAATTAAATCATAGCCATTAAAAGTCAGACAACTGAACTAAGGGCAGATTCTTTAATAGTGACCTGAGTGAATGATGTGTGTAATGCCTTCACAGTCGTTTTGTTTGCGTGAAGCATCCCGTCATGCCTTAGTTTAGATACGGGACTTTCAGTGGACTGCTCCTCGTGCGAGCAAGAACGTTTTGAAACGCTACCCAGTGTTTTTTGTAGCTTCGCTACCTGGTTTAGTTTTAGCTTCACTCGAAGCCACTTACGAGTATGGTTCATTACAGTCTTTGACAG
>Ga0126336_10000819_pt1 | contig 14391 bp, 11 predicted proteins | sample SidCmetagenome_FD_92530 | JGI IMG/M metagenome (GOLD analysis project Ga0126336, IMG submission 92530) | Coral microbial communities from El Islote,Puerto Morelos, Mexico - Siderastrea C C metagenome | ecosystem: Host-associated > Invertebrates > Cnidaria > Coral | place: El Islote,Puerto...
AACTGTACACTTAGTAGCTTGAATCTTGCTGATAATAACATAACTGATGCAGGTGTCAAACACTTGTATAATTCGCTTACCCACGGAAATAGCAAACTGACTAGCCTTAACCTGTATAACAATGAAATAACAGACGAAGGAGTAGGGCACTTGGCTGAAGCCCTCGCTCATAGTAATTGCAAACTCAGCAACTTAGACCTTCGCGCCAATCAAATAAATGTTGAAGGCGTCAAGCATTTGTCTATAGCAATCACGAACAGTAATTGCAAACTAGGTAACTTAGATCTACGTTTTAATAATGTCAGAAATGAAGGCGTAGAGCATTTGATTGAAGCAATCAAATGCGGTAATGTAAAACTTAAAAGCCTAAATCTAGCTGCCAGTAAGATATCCATAGATGATGATCTTTCAAAGAAACTAACGAATGTACTGACTAGCAGAAAATGTAAACTACTTCACTTGTTCCTTTCTGGAAATTCTTTGACACATGAAGGGAGAATTCGTTTCCAACACGCTAGTTTTGTTTGTACAGTACAATTGCCAGGTTGGGCTACATTCTGAACCATTCAATAAAAGAAGCCAAGAATTTCAAATGGTATCAAAGATTAATAAAAAAACAACTTCTTCAAGTCTCAGGTCTGTGCGGTACAGCGTTCTTGAGTTATTTGCCAAAACGTTCCACGGAAATTTATAGAGCTCTTTATGCAGACGCCATATTGGTGTGCCGCCATGGTACACCAGTATGGCGGCTGGATATCAAAGAAAACACCTGGAATTCACTTTTGCTATGAAAGCGATTCCTTTTCGCTTGTGAGCTAGTATACTTTCACGTGAGCACCTCACCTAATACATGAAATGTTCAAACTGCCTAAAATCCTAAGGAGAGGCCTTTTTTTTCAAACAAGACAGCTTTGTCACGGCGCCATCTTGATGTCACGTACGGCGGATAACTCGAAAATTCAAACTGCTCTAGTTTAAAAACGAAGGACGCTACCGAGCTGGAAATTCGTAAAACGATACATTTTAAAGTCATCTTACACCTGTTGACGATAAAAATTCAACTGGCCTAGCGAGTTTTGATTTTAGAATTTTATGACGTCACATGCACTCCAGCAATATTGAAATTATCTACTTCACTTTTTTTCTTGGAGTCAAGTAGTATACACTTCTGATAGGATGACCGAACGATAGCTCACTATCTAGAAGATAAAACTAAATTTTCTCTAGCAGGGAGGCCACAGTCAATTGCAAGTTGTATCACCGCGCGGCGACACATTTCCACATTTCATTTCCCCCATTTCCTGCGTTTTTCGCTAGTTCTCGCTGTTACACTGTATTTGCTGTTGTAAATGCCATGTATATTTATTTATGTGGTTTATTTTTAATCTGCAGTCTTTTAAAAGGTCGAATGTCACAATTGGCCTGTATGGACCAATTTTCAACTGTTCAAGCAATTATAAGGCCAGTCAGTCAGTCAGTCAGTCAGTCAGTCAGTCAGTCAGTCAGTCAGTTAGTCAGTCAGTCAATCAATCATTTAACCAATCATTCAATCACTCAATCAATCAATCAGTCAATCAGTCAATCAATATACATATTTTTATTTTTATTTGTTTCAGATTTATTAATTTGTTTGATTATTTATGCCTAAGGCTGCTGAGGAGTATTCTAGTTTAAAGAGTTCCTATAACTAGGTAAGATTTTACAACTCAAATTAACATTCTGTATTTACATATGAAAGATTTTCTAACAACAACAACAACAACAAAAACAGAGAAATAACGCTAAAAGCAATAATACTGCATAAATAAATAAAGAGAATAAAAGATGACAAAGGATCTGGAAAATATTTGATCTCAAAGCTTAATTCTCTCGGAGTCAAGAAGGGTTGAGCATTTTGTGTTTTCCCCGTTATTACGAGCTCCAAAGACTCCTTGGCTAAATGGGGTTAAAGGGGAGACTTTTAACCTCCTTGTGACAAATTTTACATTTCTACATTTTTTTTCCAATTATTGGGTTTTATTACTTCCGGTCCAATTCGGTGGTTTTCAGTGGCGATGACTCTATTTGCCAGGTTTTCTTCTTAACGCAAGGGTGAAAGCGTTTGACGTCAATCCTTAAAATGGTGTTGACAGTTTATTATTTGTATCGTCACTTGATGTGGTTTCACTTCAATGTCTGCCCTTTTTTACATATTTCTGATTGGGTTTGAAGCCTCAATTGCTATTTGATATCACATTGATTTATTACGCTGTATTTCATATTAAAAGTGCTTTGAAAGTTATCAACGTACTTTGCATGGCTATTTCTTCCTATTTTTTTTCTTAATTCTTTTTTTTCCCCATTTTGGTATGACAACGTTATTGCATTTAGGTGTACACGCAATTGCAATAAGGTTGTCATAGAAAAATGATGACAAATGAAGAAAGCCAAATAGGAATAAATTAGGCGACGCACGCGAAAAGTCAGCTTTTCATCGCTTTACGGTGGCCAATTTACCTTATATCAATTCAGCTGATATCAAATGGTAGTGTCCGAGTGCTTATTGCAATTAGGTGTATATGCTTGATCATTTAGCAATAATCTAAGCCTGGCAAGTGTACAATTGGAGCTAACTATTTTGCATTGGAAAGTGCGAATTTTCGTCCACTTGACTGATTTTCATATTCTTAATCACGTATGGAGACATATATACCTCATGGCGTATTCTAAAGGTTACAACGCCTTATTCATCTATTTCCTTCTTATCAACTCAGGCCAGGTCCAAACGTCGAACTCAGTAAGTGCCGAACCTAATACAAACAAGAAAAAACCCAGGGGGATTAGACACCACCGTTGTTCTCCCTCTCCTCACGGTGCAAAATATATTTCTGGTCACTCAAGATACGAGATACTCAAGATAGCGTCGAATATTTGTTTGCCCGAGTGAAAACCAGGAGTCTGAGGTTAGTGACTAAGAAAAAACAATAAAAGTCCCTGGGCCATTAGACCCTGCCGTTTTTTCCCTCCGCTCAGAGTACAAAATGCAGTACTGTCACTCAAGATACGAGCCCAGGTGATGTAAATTATATTTTTGAAGTTGGTGATTGATCGTACCTTTGACGTGTTTGCTGGCATTCCCCCTTACGTCTACTCTGCACCTTTCTCCCTGTGATAATATAAATCCCTGATAGTATGAACTCCTTTCCCACATTCCACATTCCGTGGTCAACAACTGTTGTAGTCTTAGCGAAGAAGAACGTTAACGTGACGAAAAAATTTTGACCACAGCGTGAACAGTCACGTCACGTTTTCTAAAACGAACTAACATCTCAGGGCAATTCTGACTAACAAGGGCACGGAAATTTAAATAGATTTACTGATAAAGACAAAATTATCCTAAAATCCAAACGAAACTGGTATCTACCGAAAAAAGAAAACGTAAAAGCATATTTTCGGGCCATAATTTGATGAGTGATTTGGCACAAGCAAGGAACTTCCTTGGATCGGCGTCTGAGTTTGAATGACGTATATTTACGTGCCACGTCTTGTTATTGCGTTACCAAAAAACGAAGGGCAAGGGGCAAGTGACTACCAAAAAAATCGGTATTACTACACCCCGTCCTGACGGTGGGGTAAACAAAAACGGGTATTACTAAACCCCATCCTAACGGCGGGGTAACAAAGAAGAAGAAGAACACCAAAAAAAGAAGAAGAGCCCCAGGGGCATTAGACCTCACCGTTGTTTTCCGTCGGTGATTTGACTTACCTTTGACGCCTTTACTGCCCTTCCCTCCTACGTCTTCTCCGCACCCTTCTCCCTGTGACAATATGAATCCCTGATAGCACAAACCTCTTTCCATCCGTCTTTCCTTGGTCAGTCACCTTTTCTATCCTTTGCGAAGAAGAACGTTATTTCGACCATAGCGTGACTCAATGACGTCACGTCTTTTTTTAAAAAAACAAACTGACATCTCAGCATAATTCTGAATAACAAGGTCACCCAAATTTAAACAGATTCATTGATAAAGACAAAATTATCCTACAATTGAAATATACGGGTATCTAAAGAAAAAAAAAGAATCTTAAAAGTCTATTTTTAGGACATGGTTTGACTACTGATTTGGCGCAAGCAGGGAACTTGCCCGGATCGGCTTCTGAGTTTGAATGATGTAATGTTCACGTGCTATGTTAATTGCACCATTCAAAGGCGAATTCATGCCAGCTTAAATCTCTGGCTTTCACAGCTCGCTAGCACTTTCGTCCTTGCTCTCGTCGAAGAGATGTTAACTCCACTGAATTCCTTGTACTTTTCTTCACAGATTTTCTTAAAGATTTTGGCGAAGAAAAGCAAAGCTGTCGAAAAATGCTTCGAATTCACTGCTGAATATTTGCCCTTGTTTGTTCGGCAAAGCGAAAACCGGAATCTCGGGTCGAGTAATAACAAGCTTTCAAAGCTTGCTAACATCTTCGTCTTTGCTCTGGTAAAAGGGATTTTTATAGTAATTTCCTGCACCGACTTTTATGAAAAATTTTATGAAAAATTTGCTACGAATATTTGTTTGGGTGAGAGAAAAGCAGAAGTCTGGGGTAAGTGACCAAAAAAAGGAAGAAAAAATGGGTATTACTACACCCCGTCCTGACGGCGAAGTAATAATGAAGAAGAAAAGAAGAAGAAGAAGAAGAAGAAGAAGAAGAAGAAGAAGAAGAACAACAACAACAACAACAACAACGTAACAACAGCAACAACAACAACACGAAAGAAAAAAAAGGGTATTACGAGAACCCATCACGGTGGTGGGGTAAAAATAATGGGTAATACTAGACCCCGTCCTGACAATAGCTTTTGGTCGTTTGCCTAAGGTTTGGTGCATGTAATATCGAAGTAAAGTGCTTCCCCCTTCTTTGTTATTTGCTTCTCCCTTAACCTGTACGTCCGAGGGTACCATCCTCATAAGGTTTTTCTTGAATTTTTCCAAGAAGATTTTTCATCAGCACCTGCCATGTTTAGTACCTTTACGCATATCTTTAAGACCCATTTTGACATAAGTTTGATAAGAAGCGTTGCTATGGCTACAAGATATGACGTCATAAGGTAGCAGGTGGTAAATCCATTTGTGGGCAAAAATGTGTGTATTTCACCTTTTTATTAGGTGAAAAAAGTACAATATTGTTTTAAAAAAGCAGCAAACTGTTTAATTTTAACATTTTTTACATGGCTAGTGTGACAAATTTCCGCCGTTTCTTGACTGATTCTAATTTTGGGAAAAGTCTAAGATGGCACCTCCATCTTGGATGACATCAAACGCCCCCAGCAGTGCCACAACCCATAATATATACCTCATCCTGTAGAACACATCAAAGGCTTTCTATCAAAGACAAAAACTTTCCGAAAAATTGAAACATGGCAAAAATCCAGGGGAGGGGTTCCATAAACCCTTCCTTGTACCACGGTGGGGGATGTGACTTTGCTTGTACGTCCAAGGTTTAAAAACCAAATCCAAAAATTTAATGCGTTGATGCCAATAAGTTTGGTTTATAAACTATTTTAAAATGCATCAGTATGAGATATTACCCATTTTGGTCTCAAATAGGGCATGTTTTGCCCACAGGTATGAATTAGGGTAAATATTCTTGTATCTTTAGTTAATCAACCTCCTCATGTTTGGGATCAGACCCAAATTATTATACTAAACAGCAACAAAAACAACAACTTTGTGTGGCTGAAAAGGGGGAAGTGGGCGACAAAGTGCTCCACTGAAACTTAAAAGGTCCGCCCCATGTACTCCTGGATTTTTGTGAGCTAAAGAAAAACAACCACCGGGGTGGGACACACACCGGTATTGAGGAGGGAGTTGGGCCTCCTCCCAGGGCCGACTGTGACCGTTCCTAGGTAAAGATGGAAGGTGCACAGACCGATATAGGGGAGGGATTTGGGCCTCCCCTCACGGTCGGCTGTGACCAATCGTGGGCCTCCCAAGGGCCCCCACTAACCTATATGTATATCCCAGGAGTACAAAATTTCGAGTCTATGGGTGGCAAAAGTGTGACGAGAGGAGCACTTCATCCCCACAAAATGCATAGCATTCCTCCATTGACGCGCCACAATAAAAATAGGAAAAGCTCAAAAAGTAGAAATAACACACGCCACAAGAGGTCGGTGAGAGTCTGGGGAGCCTGTGCTAGAACTGAGGCTAGGGTTCTTACGTACAGTTCAAAACAGTCAAAGGACCATCGCTCCAAAACGTTAATCAGCCAAGGGGGTAAGTTGGCCGAGGCAGCTGTGGTAGCTGCGGCAATACGAAAACTGTGACCAACAATTCGCTTGAAGCAAGCCCTCCCTTTGAAATTGAAAGCCTGGTCTCACTTGTTAGTCTGCCCCGAGTAAGGAAGGAACCAGATTGAAAAGTAAATAAGGGCCCTGTGGTGGGAAAGGGAGTACGGGACTCTAAGTAAGCCAACATGGCAGATAGAGGGCACAAATGTGAATTTGCCTTCCCAATTACTATAGTCTGTCCTTTTCTAAAGGGATCTGTTTTGGAAACCTTTAATCGGACCAGCATATATTTAGGTGAAGACTTTGGCATGAACACTAAGTCTGAAAATGTAAGGTGACGTTCAGGATGGAAGTGAGAATCGCAGGTAAGTTCCCCAATACGAAGAAAACCGAATAAGGCAAGTGTCGTAGCTGCCCAAACCATAAGGAATCTTTGTTCGAGGTATATTTGACATTTAAGAGGTGGTAAAATAAATTTAATACATGCAATGTTATGGGTCTCCGGGTTTTGGAATTAACTCCCTGAGATTGCTTTATAACACGGAGAATGAGCTGTAAGCGAAGAAAAGCTGATAGGTGTAGCTCATAACCGTGACTGGAATGGCAATGCTTTATGGCCGATTAGTAGTTTTTGATAGTACTGTGTTGAACTGAACGAGCCATGCATGCCGAAAAATTTATCAGGATATCCTCATTGATGGGAAAAGTGGGAGGGCGCGTTTGTGAGCAAAAGGAATAAATCCGTCGCGTGCCAGAACTGTAGGTTTTCTTAGTGTTCTGTGAAAGGGCCATCCCCAGGTAGAATTGGGCTTCTCCACTTAGAGATGGAGTAGGCAGGCTGGGATGGGGTCTGGAGATATACTGAACTGAGGAGCTAGCTGACGAAAGCGCTCCATCTGAAACCGAGAAAGAGAGTCCGCAATATTATTTTGTTTCCCAGGGACATGTACTGCTTGAAAGTAGAAACTGTGTCTTAGGGTACAGAGGGTATGGTCCCTAACCAAGTCCATGACCCTGGGGACTTTAGACTTCCGAGAATTAATGACCTCTACCACGCCTAAATTGTCACAATGGAACTTGATGCGCCTGGATGTCCACTGGTGCCTCCATAGATGGCAAGCAACAATGATAGCAAATAATTCTTGCCAAAGAATGCTTATGCCAGGAGATTCTAAATGTTGGTGGGGTAACTACTTGCCCTGAAACCAACGAGTTTGAAAAAATCCCCCATAGCCAATGGAGCTAGAGGCGTCTGTAAAGAGAGAGAGGGTCTCAGAAGTGTCCCACTGGGGAAACAAGAACAACCCTATACCATTCCACTGTTCAATGAACAAGCTCCACATATCAATATCTTTGTAAAAACCTGATTGTAAGCCTAATGTGGTGATGGGGTCTTTTAACACCTCGGCTAAGGCCAATCATTCTTTGCAAAAAGGGGCGTCATGAGGGAATCACCTTACATGCAAAATTTAGAGAACCGATCAGAGATGGAAGCTCTTGCACGGTTGTTGATCGCTTAGTTCGGAACTCGCTGAGGGCTGTTTTGATCCCCTCAATCTTGTCCTCTGGAAGCCTGGCTTGCATTGTATGTGATTCTAGAATAATTCCCATGAACTGAAGAACTTTGTTGAAATGTTGAAATGCTGCTGAAATGGGGATGTTAAGGTTTTTGAAGGACAAGATCATGCTAGATAGACTGGCAAAGGGAATTGAAAGGTGCAGTGGGGGCAGGAGGTTCAATTATAAGGAAGTCATCCCAAGATGTGGCATACAAAGGAGATTGCACAGTTGTTTTGCAATATCCACTCAATGGCGTCAGATTGAAAATAAAAGGTGCCGAACGGAGCCCGATGAGGAGGACTTTATCAAAATAGTAAAAGCCATTCCAGGACATGCCCAAAAGTTCCCAATCTCTGGGATGAACGGGAAAGAGCCGAAATGCTGATTCTATGTCAGTTTTGGCCATGAAACAGTCAGAACCGAAGCTTTGGATAGCTGAAGTTGCTTTATCAATTGTGATGTATTGAAGGGAAAAATCATCCTTGTCGATAAAATGGTTTATGCTGGAGTTCCCTGATTTGGGGAAGGACAGATGGAATATTGCTCGAAACTTGTCTGAATGTTTTTTTAGGAACAAGACCAATCGGCGAAACTTGGAAATTCTCAAATGGGGGGGAACGGAAGGGACCCGCAGTACGCCCTTTAGCCACTTCCTCAGCTAAATTTGAGGTGACCACCTCGGGATTAAGGGAGGCAGTAGGTAAATTCTTTGAAAAACGAAACTGTCTAGGACCAGAATAGTCGATCCTAGCCCCTTCCCTCAGCTCAAAGCACAGTTTATTAACAAATTCCCTTTTGGGGTGGTTTTGGAGAGCACAGTGTAGATTAAAGACATTTACTGGAGTGACTACACCCCCCCCCCCAAAATTACTTGCCGCGGTGGCGGGAGCTAGGGTGCTCGCTGTTGGAATTCCCAGCCCGTGGGGGTGGCTGCTTATCAGATTCGGAGGGGATGGGGCACCTGATCCCGGGGTGGTCCCTTCCACAACCTGGCTTGTTGCACTTATGTGCATAGGGGCAGGGATTCCTGGCACATGAGAAACCCTTGTTGAAGTTGTGACAAGTACGATATTCGTTCCCTCTAACTGTACTTGGCATGGATGAGGGTCCTGACTGGAAAAAAACAAACTCTTCCTTCATAAGTGAAGGGGCAACAGTAAACGCTTTAAGCCATAATTAGCTGTCTATGACCAACCACTTAATGGACTTGTTAGCAGCAGCCTTTTGGCGAAACTTGACGTTGTAAACACACCAGCCCAGGCCCCTGTGACATTTAGCTGCGTAACGAATTAAAGACAAGTATTCTACTAATTCTGCAGCACGAGTTGGGTGCTTGCTAATGACAACACTCATATAAGCTGTAAAAGCCGAGGTCCGTTCCTCTATGTTAGTTATTGAAGTGGCCTTGGCCTTATTTACCCTAATAACAGAGTTCTCAAGAGTCAGAGTGAGAGGCTCGTCATGGAGAGGCTGTAGCGAATTAGGGTTCTTTGGCAATAATTTGGAAAGTTCCATAAACTCACCCGAGTGGATCTCCTTCACAAGCTTGAGTGGGAGTTCGTGTACAGGATCCAAAGTCTGCTGGGATGCAGAGGAAATATTGCTGGTATCGGTCCCGCTTGCGCCATCAACAGCGAAGGAATTTAGGGTTTCCTGGACCGCAGAAGAAACGTTGCCCTCACTCGACGCGTTTCTCTTTGGGACAACAGCTGGAGAAGACGAAGACCAGTGAAGGCGTTCACTGCAGCATGGGCAGCTGCGGTCGCTGTCTGTTCGATCGTCTCGTTTATGGTGGCTTGGACCAAGGACTTAACTTGAGTCAACTGGCTCTCGGACAGCATTTTTTCATCCGAAGAGTTGCGGTTCAGCAGGTCCTGGACCTGTTGTTGTAATTGCTGAAATTGTTGCTGGAGTTCTGTGTTGTCGCCGCCATTTTGGACAGGGAGTGTGGCGCCAATAGAGTGTGCATTTCGTCGGGCTTCTTTTAGCCGTTCGACGAGCACGGAGCGTGTTCCGGTGGCAGGAAGGCTCAATTGATTGCACAAAGTACGGAAGTCTTTCACGAACAGGCTGTCCAGGACGAGGTCAGCTGGGATCTTGACCGGTTCGCCAGCCGCTAAACGTCGTGTCTGCCGTGTGGGCGGCATTAGAACTGAAGCTGTTCGAGCTTCACCCGCAGAAGAAAGCACCGGGATACGAACCTGGAACCTCCAAGGCGAAAGGCGAGAACTAATCCGCAACGCCACAACAGAATTTGAAAAGAAAACTTCGAGATGTTGTGGTTTGGTCTGCTTTGGTCGTGAAGGAAAAACTGAGTGACGAAGCACATGGGAATGCAAGCTAAGGAACATTGCGCAGTACCATGTGGTTGGTCAAATAAACAATGAAGAGTTCATAGGGTTCAGCTCACGTGAGGTTGCACGTGAAAAACTCTGAACATAGGACAAAGCTCAAACAAGAGTTCTTGATTAACTAAAATTTATTTCCGGTGATCAATAAATTATGATTATTAACATGGGAGAGGTATAAATGAATATCTTTCATTCTGATTCATTCTGAAATAAAACAAAACTTACTTGTTCAGAGCTTGATTATGATTCGGTTTTCGAAAGAATCCATCACATTGCTTTGTACAAACATACTGACAGATGTTTGATAATTATAGAACAATCCATCACGGTGTTTTGTACAAAAAATACTAGCAGATTTTTGATAATTATAGATGTTGCTGTCAACATACAGGTCAAATTGTTTCCCGAAAATGAAAGATTATTTCTCTAAACAGTTTCCACCCAGGAAAGTTGTCTTTCTTATGCGCCGTCGAACATTTTTCTTCTACAAGAATGGTGAAGCCAAAATACTAATCACTTGACTAACTTTGTCTTATTCCTAACTGGAGCAAAAAATCTTCAACAGAAAAGTTGTCATACAGCACAACACGTAACATCAGCTGAGGCTTAAGAATTAGCGTTGATGAAAAAAAAAGGAAAGAGAATCTAACTATCAAATTTTATGGCCTGCTTTGATATGCAAAGATAACATCAAATACAACCTTTCAGTTCCGGTTGACTTACATATTTTTTACCCTTAATAACTTTTTAATTTGTCAAACTGATTTGCGCAGCGGGACTGCTTAAATATTTTACAACAGACTGAACCATTTTTTGAATAAGCCAGAATTTTGCCTGTATCTCTAGAGCTCAAGTTTAAAACTTCACTCGATCGGTACGGCTTAGGTTATCTGTTAACATTTTTTGCCTTCCTTTCTTTCTTTTTTTTTTTTGGTCCTTCCTTATTTTTTTGGCCTCAAATTTTCTGCTTCCTGAGTTCTGAAGTGGTCGCAACTTAAACTTGAAAGCCTTCTTTGGCTAGTATTTTGGGAAGAAATGTTTCAAAACATGATATATATCGATCTTATCAGTACATTTTTATGTTAGTAATGCGTCGTGTTTCAGCCGCGGAAAATGTAATTTCGGTGCCAACAAAGTCGACATTGACCTGGTCACATAAGCTAAAAAATAACAAGACGCACTTTAAGAGGTAAATTGTTTGTTGAAACATCAGTAAGCTGATTTACTGAAACGTTTTACTGCTTACATTGCAAGAAAATAGCACACAAATGCAGCAAGACATACATTTGGGCTTTTAATCTATGTTGCTGGACGAGTTTTATTGCTGAGTTTATTTAGCCGCTATCTTCATAAGACGGCAGGTGACTTCTGGGCAGAGTACAAACGATCTAAGAGGGTAGGAGGCTAATGCAAACCTCAAGAAAAAGTTAAATTAACATTTTAACCAAAGAAAGAAAGAAAGAAAGAAAGAAAGAAAGAAAGAAAGAAAGAAAGAAAGAAAAAGAAAGAAAGAAAGAAAGAAAGAAAGTAAAAACCAGCGGTTTGCAAATTGGTCTAATTCAAAACAATTATGAAATGATGAATATATGAATATCTTATATTTGAACTGCGGGATGAAGGATGAAATGTAAAGAAGACCATCGCAGTTATATCTATCACCTTGCACTTTTAAGACTCATTTATTATTAATTAACTAGGTTTACGCCTGTTTTTTGTCACGAGAACCGTTTGCTCTATTAATTGTTTGCTGTTGGCTAAATTTCGTGACTCATGTCATCTGGTGACGAACCAAGTTTAAACGTTTTGACAAGATAAGGCCGAGGACCGGGGCCAGAGCCTGTTCGTACTGAGGCGCTCTTTCACCCCACCCCCACCCCCTCTTTTCCTTTTTCCCCCTGCCCCAATGCCCAACAGATCTCTTTTACTGCTCTTTCACGAATATTGACGCAGCCTCTTCAGGAAATACTGACTAAAGGGAGCCCAGCCTTTTGCCAGGTCGAGGAACTAACATCCTACTGTACATAGGAGAAAAATATTACAATTTTCAACTGCAAGTCCTTGTGATCAAACGATTATCACTTAATACTGCTGCCCTTATGCAATGTGCAGTTTCTTTTTGTTGTTATTTTTTCTTGTGTAAAATAGGTTTCACTTCTATTTATTGTGATTTTAAACAACTTCATTTAATTACTTATATCTATTACTATAATATCGGCGGCATGGCCGAATGTTCAGGGCAGCGGACTTGAAGACCGAGGTCCCTGGTTCAATTTTCACTCTGATCACTAGCATGGATTTCTTTCTTAGTAGCTCCGAGTTAAACTCGTTAACTACTCAGTTAACAATTAGTTGATTTGCCGAATTAGTTTTATTTCTCTAGGGAGTAGTCAAGTATGTAATTAAATGAAACTTAGTCACAAAATCTACTAAAAGGGATTGCCTAATTATTGTTGTTATTATTGATATCCCTCGACCAGGAAAGTCATGAATACAGCATTTCTAATGAACTTGGGTCTCCAGTTTGCATTCGGCTTCTTCATCACGTTTGTTTTCAGTCTTCAAAGAATCTGTCAAGACTTCCACTTTGTATTAGACAAAGATGTCATAAATGACCACGCCCTAGATGGCCACGTGTTTCAAAGACATAAATTGAAGAGTGCTACAGTGTCATGTGATGTGTAGAGACAACTTTCGATGTATCTCAATCAATTATCTACCCACCGAAAGAGAAAACAATCGCGAACTGAACCTTGAGGGTAAGGAGAGGAAGCCAGATGCGCTGAAATCCAAGGTTAAAGCTCAGTATTATGGTTTAGTTAGAAACTCTCTGACACTGTTGAGGTCAGAAATGAAATCAAGGGGTACGAGTGCATGAGGTATTTCGGAAAATCATGAGCATGCAATTTACATGTAAAGTCAAAGAAGATTGATCAAAAGATATGTATTAGCAATACGTTGAACTGCAGAGGAGAACGGATAAAAATCGTTCAAATATTTAATTGCTTTCAAATGATGATCATTTCTTCAGTTATGATGATCAACTATCCATTCAATATATTTTTCCGAGTGTAGGTATTCAAAAAAAGGAAAGTGTCGCTGCGTTAGGTTTTAGAATCTGTTTATCATAGCTACTTTTGAGGATCGCTGTTTTTACAACAAATTTAAAAAAAAGCTGGTTTAATTAAAACGACTTTCACTGATTTATAAAAAGTTTTGAAGAAAATCAGGATACATAGGAAAAAGTTGCGTTTATATAATCACTTTTTCTTTGTTAATTTTGCAAGGTAACCCGCAGTAATATAGCTAGTAAAGGTTGTAGGTAAAATATTCCTTTATCAAAAATTGCTTACCCCAAAATTTGTCTGCAAACGCTCCTAAAAGTTGTATTGACAACACTAATCTATGTGGTTTGTTCAAAACAGGGTGGACGAAAGTACGTCCCGGGCCAAGATCAGTGCATGAATAGGTGCTGCAAACGAAATCCTTGTCTCCAGTGAGGGTAATGCCGGGAGATTTGTGATCCTAATGACATCAGGTTTGACTGCACATGTCCAAGGAATTTCCTTGGTAACAGCTGCGAAATCAGGTGTTATGGAAGCTTTCTAGAGGCTTTTCAGATGACCTTAAAAAAATCTGGCACATACGCCATCTGCGATGAAGTCAACGGGCCATTTTTCGTTTTCTTGCGATATGGAATCTGAGTCCAAGTTATTCTTGACTTTGATCCAGTCATTTTCATTTGAACGGAGAGCATTTTTTTTATGATAAAGGCTTTAGAGTTGATTTTCCTGTAGGCGAAGATTCGTCGAACATAGATTGGACCCTCTGCCGATTATCCTTGTCGTACATGAAGTATCTGAAGAATGTTTCAAGTCGTCTTAGACCTTCTTGCAACTTTCATGCAGACGTTCATCAGTACACTGACTACGCACGCAGAACACGAAAAGCTCTTTCTATTTTGTTCACGATTGAGAATAAGTGCACGTGGTTTGGGTTTCTTAATGTTCGTGGAAATGAGTGTCGTGAATGTACTGCCTTGACCAGTCAAAGGGAGGGGCGTCTCTGGTTATAAACAGCTACTCTAGCAAACCGTATGGATGCCCATTTGATGGCAGACCAGGAATGGGCACAGGGGAACACAATTTTGGGTGGTATGCAAATGGTAAAGTAAACCTGGATCATTGATGCTCTTCGTCACCTTCTTCTACAACAGAACACTGGTTTGGC
>Ga0126336_10000820_pt1 | contig 14387 bp, 13 predicted proteins | sample SidCmetagenome_FD_92530 | JGI IMG/M metagenome (GOLD analysis project Ga0126336, IMG submission 92530) | Coral microbial communities from El Islote,Puerto Morelos, Mexico - Siderastrea C C metagenome | ecosystem: Host-associated > Invertebrates > Cnidaria > Coral | place: El Islote,Puerto...
ATAGAATGAACAGATAAGGTGACAGCGGACAGCCTTGTCTTACCCCTCTTTCTAGTTTGAAAAAATTACTAGACCAGCCATTGTTCAAGATACAGGTTTCTATATCATGATAAAAGAGCTTAAAGTGCCTATAAACCCAAAAAATTTCTGTTGCTTAAATAAATCTTTGTATAATGCTGAGCAAAATGGCGAAAAAAATTTTGTTTTTGTTCAAAACCGGAATTTTCTATGAATTTTCAAAGTGGCGGGAAATCGCGATTCGAAAACCCATTACCGAGCCGCAGAACTTGCCGAAAGGGAATGGGTCGAGTGTAATTCGTGACGTAAAACCCGGACTTCGACAGGCTTCGCTTCGCTTCGCGTGTTGTGACTTCCATCAGAGCTGGTCAGAGCCAAAACAATGCCTGAGAAATGTGTTGTTTTTGGATGTAGCAACGTTCGAAACAAAGAGAAAGGGATACTGCTTCATCCCATACCCTTTTACGGTAAAATTGAGTCCGAAAAGCAAAAACGAAGGAAAAGGTGGATCGATTTTGTGAAATCGAAACGAGCTCATTGGGAACCAACCAAGCATTCGTCCGTGTGTTCTGAGCACTTCACAGAGGAAGACTACACCAATCGATTTGCTGATGATTTGGTTCAGAGGTTGAAGAGAGATGAAATCGGTGTTTGTGTTTTTCCGACCAAGCACGCTCGTTGTGTTTTGAACGACAAAGCTGCAGATAAACCTGAAAGTGAGCGAAGCAAACGAAAGGTGAGATATTTCTCAGCATGAGTATGTTTGCCTGTCAAAACAAGCTGTGGTTTATTTCGTTGATCGTGAATTTTTATCTCGTTTTTTTGTTCAGTAAGGTTTGGCAGTGTAATAACTCAAATATAATAACTGCGACCTGTTTTTATGTTTTCAGAGAAGGAAAGATGCAATGGAAAGTACAGAAAGTGCCAGTACAAGTGTTGATCAGCCAAAGCTGAAGCGTCAGAAAAAAAGTAAGAAACTACCCCCTTCCTCTCCACTGCTGTCCACACGCAAAGAATCAGAGCAGGTTGTTGAAGCAATGGAAGTTTCTGGTCTTGTGGAAACCAGCGTAAGTGAAAGTTCGTGTCCACCGGTATCCGAACTGCCCGAGGAATGCGCCAGTTGCTGTGCTTTCGGAAACGAGATGAGAGTGCTGAACAACACCGTATTAGAGTTACGGGCGAAATTGATGGACAAGAGGGAAGAGCTAAAAAGAGTTAAAAAGAAACTCAAGGGTAGGTCTTATTTAATGGCAGCTTTTCCAGATATCAGAATACGTGAGTCTATCCAATGCTTACTCTTGAAGCCATTTGAATTCGCGCCAAATATGATAATATTGCCGCGAAATCCAGTGTTAAAGAATTCTTCCCCAGCAAGAAATGCTTCATAAAGTGCCCACTACACTGTTCTCACATGTTTCATCCAGGATTGAAATGTCACCCTATTAGAAGTGTTTGGGCACATTGCAGTCGAAAATTTCTTTATTCAGTATTGTATATAGGTGTAGCGAATGTAGTCAATGAGAAGGTCATGATACCCCCTCTGTGGCCACATATATTTGTGGTGTTTTTGTTGAAGTAAAAAAAAATGATGTTCTCCTTTGTACTCATTTCAGCAGTTCACACAAACTTCTATATTCATTTTGATAAATCCATTTAATAATTTTCAGGACTGCAAACTGATGATACATGTAAGCCAAGTACAGCAAATGTCTCTCATGAGAATCATCAAGTTGCTGATGAGGTTGCAGAGGAGGATTATGAGACAGAGGAGGAAAAAGAAGTGGACGACAGTACCTACGAGACAGAGGAAGAGCCAACCACTGAGACTGAATCAGAGGATGACGACAACTCAGATAACAATCAGCCCAGAAGGTAAGACAGCTCAACTACTGAAAGTTTTTTTTAGTCATGTCTACTTACAATGTAACTACTTCAATTTGTCAACACACTCCATGAATTTCAGAGAGTTGTGGTAATCCTAGGGCTAACATCAGTTTGGATACGAATTCAAATGACTACCCACTTGTCTTGATTTTCATTGTGTCTCAACTGCTTAGTTCTAAGTAACCTCTAATTTCATTGTTTTTATTTAGGGGGTCATTGTTTTGATCATTTATATAGTGTTTCGATAGACATCAAACTGACTCTATCAGCTATGACTGGAACCCACTTCAGAAGTGGTATTGAAACTCCTGGTTTCAGCGCATTTCACAACTGTAACAAGAAAAAATAGCATGAAGTAATTGGCAATGGTTGTTTTTGTTGCAGGATCTCGGCAAAAGGCACAAACCTTCGAACAGAACTGAAGCACATTGTGTTTCTTACCCAGTTGCTCCTGTTATTTGGTTTCTGTCGTAGCTGCAAGGAAGATAATCCACAAGTAGATGTGTATCAGGTTGGCACCCAAGTAGTTGTAACAACAACATGCTCAAACCCTAAGTGTCCTAAACCAAAGGACACATGGCAAAGCCAACCGTTTCTTCCGGGAACAAAGTTACCAGCTGGCAATTTTCTCCTCTGCCTGGCAATTTTGTTAGCTGGCGGATCTGCGTCCAAGGTGTTCAGAGTATTTTCTCATATGGGTCTTGGTTGTTTATCCATGACTACTTTCTTCACATACCAGAGAGTAAGAACTTTCAAAAGAATATATTGTTACTGTATAATGAAAGATACACAAAAGGAACCCTTTGGTATAGAGATTACTGCATTGCTAGACTCCCTCCCCCCCCCCTCCACACTTGGAATTTCCAATGATCTTCCATTGGGTGAATGTGGAAGTGCACTGTCACAACAACCACGATAATATAGGAATCAACAGAATGTGTCTCGATAGTACGCTGTAATTGTAGTCAGTGTTAATTAGGTGACTGGAGATGAAAAAAAAGTACTAATAGCACACGGTTTATTGCTTTGTATGGGTCATGTCAAATGAAACTAACTAACAGTCCAGACTTAACATTATTTTTGTTATCCCCAACGTGCACTGCGGGGTGTGAATTAGAAATTTTATTTCTACATTGTAGATACCTCTCCCATTTTTCGAGAGTAAATTGACAAATATAAACTGTACAGCTTCCATCAATGTTTTTTATCTTCTACTTTCTTCTTTAGTCCAAGCTGTTCCCAACGATTTTGCTGTATTGGCAAAAATACCAACAAAAGATGCTAGAGAAGGTGAAGAGTGGTAGAGGTAATTTTCTAACTGCTTAAATTGGTTTTGCATTGCTGTATGATGTGATTGAAGAAAATTCTCATGCCTGACTTTCTCAACCAATCTGGCATAAAACCAAAACCCATCGCAGGGGCAGAGCCAGAGGTAGTGGATTGGGTAGCTAGCCAGCCCACTCTTTAAGCTTCAAATTAAGAAAAGGATTGTTCTCCAATTGTTTCGATGTCATTCTGTTACTCTTCTGTTATCCCCCCTCAAAAGTCCTGGATCTGCCACTACATCGTAACTTGCTCGGACGCGTTTCTCTGCATTTGAGGCTGATGGATTCGTGAGATTGGTTGCCTCTGTGTGATTGGCCTGAGTTATTTAACTTTGGTTTTGGCTTTTCCACACTCAATTCCAAAATGCTCTATATGCACTGTATTGATTTAATTGACATTGTATTATTCATTTGGTCTACCTTATTATAAACGAGTGTGATAGAAAGAATGATTTTCTATAAGTCTTATATTGTCAGTAACATGGCAGTCAGACATAAATGCCAACAAATAATGCCAACAAAGGAGAAGCAAACATTGGCCTTATTCAAAGCAGTTCCAGGGGTGTCAGAAAACAATGGCCCGGGAAGTCTTAACCTGTGGTCAGCAAAAAGACCATCCCCTTTTGGTGTCATTCGGGATCAATGCATTTCTGGCACATTACTGTAAGTAAATGCTTAGGAACAACTCAGTCTGAAACATATACGGGGGGAGGCCGACATAAGTGAGAGTTCACTCGACTACAGTAGTGATAAGATTCTGAAAGCCTTAGAGACGTCCAATAGAATCGGGGAACAGCTTTATCAAATCCTTGTTAGACTTGATTGGAAGGAGATGAAAATGAAAAAGCTGGAAGGAGTTTTGGATAAGATTTCCAACCTGGAGGAAGCCATTAATACGACTCAAAGAAGTGTCATCCTTTAAAGAGAAGGTTAAAAAGATGGGAGAGACATAGATCAGATCGAAGCTGGGCTTGCATTGACGAATCCAGATAGATGTGGAAGCTTGGAAGACCAATTTTTTTACCAAGTTGTTTATAGTAGGAGAGAGAGAATCTTCGCTTCTTCTGGGTTCCAGAAACAACCCAGTTTGTTGAGAACACAGGTGAAGTCATAGATTATTTCTTTGAGGATAAATTGGCGTTAGAGAATGCATGGGACATAGAATTTCAACAGATCCACAGGCTGAGGGAAAAAACGTAGGGCAGTCAAGGCCAATAACTGCTCGCTGTTTCATCATCAGTCCTCACACCCTAGTCATTCTAAGAACAGTCTTCCTTACATGCAACTTCTGCACCTCTGCCGCCTTTCTTCAAATGACAACATTTTCACCACTAGAGCACAAGAGATGTGTGGTTTCTTCCAAGGGGCTACCCCTCTGACATACTCAGTGAAGATCTGCGGAAAACAAGCAACATTAACAGGCTCGGCACCATCCAAGATGCCACATTTCTCAACATGTTAGCTCCTCACCAACTGTAAACGCTCCTAATTGTTCTATCAGCTGCCATTCCAGCAACTTGATTTACTGCATCTCGTGCTGTTGCTGCTCAGCTCTCTACTTTGGGGAAAATGGTTGAACCCTCTGAGAACGTTTCGAAGAACACCTCAGAAGCAAAAAGAAAAAATTCTCCCAGTTTCCCGTTGCTGAGCACTTCCGTGGATTAGACCGTACTTGGTCTGACGCCAAGATTAATGATATCAACCTCTGCACCAGCAATAACATTCACCAGAAAAGACTGGAAATGCAGCTGATCTGTAAGCTGAGAACTGTACGACTGAAGAAGTTTCAAGTCTGCAGTTATGAAAACACATGAATCCAATCGATGAAGCAGCACACGCAAACATGACAGCTGTGTTGTAAAAAGAAGTCAGCACTGAACTTCAGTTTTGCCAAACATCGGCTGAACAAGAAATGCATTGTCAACTCATCACGTCAGCTTTTTCAAATGTACTTGATTGAAAAGGGAATGCGAGTTTGATTGATGTACTTTTTTCCTGTTTATCGATAGGAAAATACTGCTGTGGGAAGAACAGCGACAGGGTGTCCTACAATGGGTGTCCTACAATGGTAAGAACAGAGGTCAAAATAAAGCTTTAGAAATTCCACCCTATTACGACTGAAGTGGTTAGTCTCTTCTCACAGAAGAACATGCAAAAGACATGAAACGAAAGCGCATATGTATGTCAGACTGGGCTACAGAGATGTTCATTCTATTTTAAGGATTCCTTAATTTATATGAAGACGGCATCTTTCTGAATTTTGCACAAACACTGCACTCAATTTCTTTCCCTTCTTTTAATTTCTACTAACACTCTTTTGTCTGTGACAGGTAACACTATTCTGAGGTGCCACTTACAGTGTTCAATGCTGGGTGGAAAGGTGGCGAAGGATTTTCGAAAAAGAAGCCACTGACATTGCTCTCTCGCTCCCCAGCTGTTTGACAGAATTAATTAATTTCGTACCCATTTGGCAAGCCATGATGCGATAGTATGGAAGCCTCCTGCAAAGATGGCTTCACAGGAAGTAGCAGCCTCAGTGTGCCTAACATCACGTATCCCTAGAGATAAAACGAGATCACCAAGGTATGCCCCAAATGCCAGAAGGCTTTAAAAGATAAGCATGCCCTTCAGCGACATTTCAGAGAAGTGCATGAAAAAAAGAGAGAAGGCGTAATCTCCGCAGCGAAGCATTTAAACGGGGTCTCTGTGGATTTCACCCTAGGTCTCTTTATGGTAAGGCACACTTTCAGTGGAATTTTGCAACCTGTTTATTGTCAGCATAGCACCTTCCATACAACAAGCAGTGCTATTTTAAGTGCTTGTAATTGGAAGAATGCAGGGAAGCAGCAAGAGTGGCAAAACAAAGTGGCCATCCAGCCTTCGAGTGTGTCCACTTTCAGAGCGTTCAGTACGCTCAGTCATACTTGCAACCAGTCTCACTACTGAACATTCACTCAACGATCTTGTCAGGCACAAGTTTTAATGGTTCAAAGAATGCAGGAAACAGGCGTGTGTTTCTCTAAAAGATAGAGCAGACCAGGGTAGATACCCCTTAATTGTCGCCTTCCCGAGAGATGATACGAGTTCACAATGTTACAGGCATTTCTCGGCACACAAATCTCTGTTTCACCCACCTCCCTACCCCACGTGATAAACACAGATTTAGACAAGAAGTTAAAAGTCACTAAAAAGTCAGGCCATGAGAAAGAGAAAGTGACAGAAGATATCGACATTGAAAACTAGTCAACTTGAGAACACTGCCCCTGAGCAGTATTTGAAATAATTGCCCCCCCTCGTTTAATTGTCCCTCCTAGAATAATCACCCCCCTTATGGTATAAATTATCAGAGGAAATACAGAACTTCGCCTTTGGTAAAAGGTCTCCCGTTCTTCAACTGAGCTCACAATTTTTTCTGGTAGATTTAGGGGTAATTCCCGCTACAACATGGCCACAGTGCCCTATTTAATGGCTATAGTTTGCCTGAGCACATCTGTGCGGTATTCTGACTTTGTCACTTTTAGCCACATCCCACAAGATTTACATTTTTAAAATTCCCAATGACCTGTACAGTCCAAACATAGTGAAGTTTAAGGCCATCTGCCCCTCGCCTTCTGCAATCATGCTGGAATATGTGTCCTTTGATTTTGCGCCCTTCAGAATGGAGGACAAAGTGAACTCCTTGGAGGAATTTCTTCATTATATCAATACCCATGATGCCACAGATGAGTCTCCTTTCCACATGAAAGTCGGAACTGACATATGTTTAGGCATTTCCCTGGTCTACATGGCCCCAGAGATTTTTTCCAGTAACCAACTCTCAACCGGTGGCCACAATGTAAGAGTTAAAAGCTGTCAATGTCTGGGCATTGGGGATGGTGTTCTTTATGTTAATCAACCCAGATTTCAAATTTCCCTTCCAGCCAGCATTGAAAAGCAGGGCTTTGGGTGAGAGGTCACAGAAAATAAGTTCTCAAAGAAGGAAAAACCCAATATTGCCACGAAGAACAAGACAAACCATGCTTCAGACAGGTTTCTACTAGTGGAGGCCTTTGAAACATGCACCAATTTTAGACCTTTTTCAGCTCAGATCACCACATTTTTGGCCGACAAGAGATCTCTCACGACTAAGACATACTGTTAAGGTGAAAAAAACCACTGCCTGGCGTGTTTTTAAAAAACAACATGTTAGCAGCTATCATTTGCTTAAATGATTCAGCATTAATCGAGAATGAAAGGACAAATGGTTGTGCTTTTCTTACCGTACTAATAGTCCATCGTCTTCTACAGGACGGAAATTGCCCAACAACAGAAGACTGGAAGGAGAAGGCACCTTTTTTTGACTAGCTGGTTCTAGAAAGGATCCCTCCTGATCATAGCCACGGGGAAGTACAGTTGCCCAAGCTTTGTTATGGAGGATCTACATCCTCCCTGAGATTATGGGGACGTGGCACACAAAAAAGCTAAACTCAATTTTAAATGCCTATGAAGTGAAACTCGTTTTTGAGTGATAAGAATGCTTTACCTTTAAAATACGATTCCAAAGTATGAAACGTTCAGTGTAAAAATTGGCGACTTCACAAGCGTCTTAAGTTAGGCAATTAAACCTTAAAAAAGGTCAGGAGACTGGGTTGAGTATATTGGCAAAATGTCATGGAGTGACGTCATTTTGGATACAGAAAGGTATTTGCATTCTGTGATTTCCTGTCAAATACTAGATTACTGAATGAATCAACATGCTAGTGACTCAAAATGAGCAATATTTCGGAATTGTTTACCAGGCCAGTGGAAGAGCTGAAATAGAGAAGGAGGAAGGCGATGTTGAAGTTGTTTACAGCCAAATAATGCAATATGAAAACGAACCACTTGCTGAGGACAAAGCAGACAACAACAGAACTGATCACATTGGCGAAGAGGCCAACGTTCATTTAGCATTGATCACACATTACTACGTTACAGTTTTCTCCCTTTCCTGTAGGATTCAAAATGGTCCGTCTCATTGGGATTGTCTTGTCAATGCCTCTACCGTTTTCAGATTTAGCTTGCATTTTGGTTCAGTTTCTTCAGGTGGCAATGTGAAAGATGCAGCGACCACAATTCAGTCAGTGCGCTAGAGTTTCATTGTTGCGGGCAAGTCATTCATGCATTGGGTAAAATGGTATTTGATGGCTCAATTGAGCACATAGCCTGCATAATCCAATACGATGACTACGCTGCACTCGCGAACCGAACAGTCTTGCTACGTCACCCTGCTGTTGTGGGACAAAGATGGCTGAACGTATCACCATCAATCTGGAGTTTCAAAAAACGAGTTAGAGTAATTTTGCCTCGTTAGTTTTAGATTACAGTAGTTGTCCAACAGCATTTCAAACTGAATTTTTCTCTAGATATATAGAAAATCACTACATGTAAACAACTAAAAACAACCAATTCTTTATGACTTGAATAATTATAAAATTAATTGAAAACTTGATTTTCCTGTTATCGAATAAAGGCCTAACGTAAGTCATGTCATTTTGCTTATACCATGAATGAATGAATGAATGAATAACCTTTATTTAAACACGATAGAACCTCATAAAGAGGAGTTCGTTCTTAAGGAGAGAAGTCCTTCTGGATTTGTATTTTAAGGTCATCCTGCCGGCAGTTCTTTATGGTCTTGTCGTCTGGGGCGGTTTTTCTTGTTCACTTATGGTGTCATTACACATTTATGTAAAGTTCTTTGCTTTTCCATAACCTTACTTACTATCATGTTGTTATGTTGCTAGTGTGATTACCTGGAAGTTAAATACAGCTATAGGCAACTGACGAGCCATATTTCGCGTTGCCCATACATTACTATATTCTTGGTCAAATTCCCATTTTTCCCAGACGTTCTAAGAAATTCGCTGTTAGTTTGAGATATTCCAAGACATTCCAGTTATTCCCAGATCTTCCAAGAAATTACCAGTTATTCCAAAAATTCATAGAAATTTCTTGTATTTTTGGGAATTCAAAGTGTGATTCTCTTAAACCTTGGAATTCCTTGAAATTTGTAGGAATTCCAAATATGCAATATTTGAACTTGGAACTCCTAGGAATCCCAATGTTCAAATTAGACCCTCTCTTAACTTTGTTACTCAAACATGACGGAGCCGAGCCTTTGACACACGTAAATGCCATAATAGCATTTAAAAGTGGCAGCATTAAGTCAGTCTAGAGCAGAGACAGCAGAGAAGCCTCTGACCCACCCCACAGGGGGTGATAAACCAAATTACCACAAAGGTAGTCTGCTGGTCTCCACTTGGCAAAACATTAAAGGCTCAAATCTACCTGGGACAGACAATGGACAAACCTTACAAAGAGCCTCGTTCATTAAAGTTAAAAGATGTGGATCTGTCCATCTTTTCAGAAGAAGACAAAAGCAGACTACGAACCCTGGAAAGCGGAAAATATGTCCCCTGTTGACTGACTGGATATTCCTGTGGGTGACAAGATTGCCAGGAAAGGCCCTAGCACTTGTGAAAGACTCAAGACTGAACTGAAAGCAATTCAGCACCACCACCAAGAGTGAACCAGGAGGATCCTGGGTGCAAACCAAGCTAGAAGCCCTTCCATAGCCTTTGGCCATAGCAAGCAAAAGCCCTGTAAGTTTTAATAGCAAAAATGCTTAAGAGAACACACCATGATCGAGCCAAGGTTCGCGAACGATTTCAAGTATGCGTTTGCCTCCAATTTTGGCACCACTGTCATTTCACAACTGGCGAATTAGGCAAAGACAGCCAAAAGGCACCAATAGTTGCAGACTTAAATTGACCGCTAACAACAAGATCGTTCAGCAGCTGCAAGAATATTTCAAATGAGAAGAGGATATCAATGCCTGCCTGGAGCAGAGGTTTCAAGAATTAAAAAGGCCGCCAAATGAAAAAGACAAGACCAGACGATTGCCCAAGAGTGTCACATTAGTGTAAGCCATTGTTCTGGAAGGAAGGGAGAGTCTGATACTGGAAATGTTTTGTAGTCTGTTTCGATGGCACGAGGGCCAAAGGAGGTTTTACCCCATTGACTGGTGTTTTAGTTGTTTCAGTGGACATAAGTGAAGTGCTGGACTACCATGTCTTGTCAAAAGCGTTTCAAAAGTATGCATTGGAAAAAGCCAGTGCGAGGGAGATGATTGTAACTGATTGTGAAGAATGCAAAGAAGAAAGCACTGTTAACCCTTAATAGAATGGCAGTGGAGGAAACATTACCTGTGGAACTATCCCTTGTTGTTGTTTGGCCCATAGTGATTCACCTTAGAAAGAGTCTAAAATGCAGCTGGACCAACCGGTTTATTGACCTTGAAGACACGAAGAGCAACCTTGTCCTAATACATACATTACATGACTCTGGTGACCCTGATATCCGCAAGGAGCTACGGAAACTCCTCACTCTTGACTGTCAGATTTATAGATTGAATGGCTGTTGAACCAATCGTTCGCATCACTAGAACAACAACAGTACTAGACATTTTACAAGAAGTTATTTTTGTGGTCCACACCATGTTGCCTGGAAAATATTGATACTGGAAATCAAACCAAAGTAGGCACAGCTGCTTATGCAAAAGACCAATTGCCCTTAAACGTGGACCAAAAGGGAAAGTCCTGCCTTTGGATTACAATTTCGTTTCTTGGCTGGTCGAGTCATGTTTACACCAACCCGTTGACGTGAGTCTGCAGAGGAACATTCAAAGATGCAAAGGACTTTTGCTTCCCAAATGTTGTAATTTTTATTGCCAAAGGAGGCTCTTCTTCAATTCATTTTATTGACATTGAAAGAAAAGTAGCTATAAAGCCTGAAAGCCCAAAATCGCATGCTGATCTGCTATCACAGGTAACTCGTTTCAGTTAATTACTTGATGGCACAGTACCAGTTATACAGAAATGACTAACTGCTCATTTGCATGCGGTAGCTGCCAAGTTAGGAAATTCTGAGTCTGTGCAGGTTCACCCGACCTTAGGGGAATCAACTTCAATAGGTACTGCAAGTGAAGACATACTGTGGTGTTCAGACAATGCACAGATAGGCACAATTCAAGTGAAATTGCATTACAATGGTGTTGGCATTACCAGTCCTAGATTACAACTATTGGACTATCCGACTGGCATTGCCAGTCTTGAATCTATAGAACTGACGAAACATGTTCACTTATTCAAGTTTATGGGATTTACTTCATGGAGAAGACTCTTGTCGTATCAGATGTTGCTGTAGCAACTATCAAACTAGTTTCTGGACTCAGTGGTACTTGCCCTTCTTAGAAGTTCTGGTACGAGTCTATGACAGTTTTGGCATCCAAGCCCAAAGCAGCTCACTTCAAAAGAGTTCCTGGTATTTTAGTATTGTAATCTTCATGGGCCTCGTGGAAGCTCCAACTCTACCGGAGTACTGGAATGAAGACGGCTTTTTCGGACGAGATTTTGTGCGAGCTTCTAGCTTGAACAGAGCTTGTTTTATGATTATTTTAACTGCTTCACATTTATGTGAATTTGAGCTAGATAGACAAAATGAACTCAAAAAAGCTAGAAAGGAACCTTATGATCCTCGTTTCAAAGTGAAACCTTTTATGAATGACTTGCAATTGGCATGTAAGGCGTATTTTGTACATGGGCGAAGTATTTCTATTGATGAAGGAAAGGTTGCATTTAAAGGACGAATTGGCAGGAAACAATACATAAAAGGCAAACCACCTAAGTAAGGTTTCAAATTGTGGGTACTTGCTAGTGCTGACTCAGGGTGCACTTTCAAATTTGAGGTGTACACTGGGAAACGCCTTACTCAAACTGCCCATGGGTTGGGAAGTGATGTGGTTAACTTCTACAGCAGTCCAAAACTATGCACAGACTTATTTCAGAGGGGGGTTGTTTAACAGGAACAATTAGAGAAAACAATAGGATTTCCTAAAAATCTCAGGAACCCACTTCCAGTCAAGGTGGAGCGGGGTACCTTAAGTTGTTTGTGTTTGCTTGTTTGCAAAGTCACCTTTTGCAATTAGTGAAATGCCGGCTGATCCTTCCCCAGGGCTTGGGTGCCCACCAAATAGTAATGTAAGGGCTGAACACCATCCAATTCGTATTGAAAAGGAAAGACTTGATCAGAAATCTACAAAAGCTTCATTGGGAAGAAAGAATTGTAAACTATGTCATGAGCAAGAAAAAAGAAACAAATAAAACCCCTTGGCTGTGTTCAAAATGTAAAGTCCCCTTTTGTGTTCAGCTTGATAGGAATTGCTTTCAGAAGTAGCATACAGTAGAATGTGACAATTTGAGGAACTGATCAATGGGTTTCCTGTGAAGCCTGGGTTAACGCTATGTGTTTAGGAGTGGGGGTTTGCCAACCTAAAATCCTTACTCTATCTGCAGCACAGAAGAGGCAACTGAATGCGCTGTTTTTGTGGACTGAGGTTTGGCAGGTTATTTTGCTATGTCTACATATTTTCGGAGCTTATCCCAGTTTATGTGGCTGCGAAAGAGCCAGTTTTGCGGTTTCGCTGCTGAAACATGTAGAGGCTGGAGGCCAAGATAGTGGTTTTCTCGCTTTAGTCAACTGCTCAATTACAGGCAGAGATAAGTGACAAAAAAACATTAACCTTAAAAAAAATTGGTCTGTAAAAGAGAACACTAATGCAAGACTCTAACTATTCTGCTTTATCATGTAAATCAGCCTCTAGATCTAATATAGTGTGTTTGTTGAGGTGCAGTATCATTTGGTGGGAAGTATTTGATGTTGAATTTTATCTTATACATAGGATGTGTGATTTCAGAAAGGTGCTCAGGGTTGAGAATATTTAATAAAATAATATTCCATAGTGACAGGTTGAGATAAGAATAAGTGGCCACAGTGAGGTTGAGATCAAAATAATTTTTTTTAAATAAATGATTATTTTCTCATGTTAATGAGCCCAGTCTACCACTTACTTAGTCAACATACCTGTCCTCACATCGAATATTACACGCTTTGTGCATCTAAATGCATCAACAGTTTAATTAAGCCCATTGAAATTTCTACATTTTGACACTGTTTTATTTTACAAATATATGCACTACTAATGTATATGTTACGCTTCTCTCTCGGAAATGCTTCTTCTAGGCCCAAAAGGTCATCAATGGTTGGGTTAACAAATTTCTGGAAAAATTCAGTAGTTCCTTTGGAAGAGGGTCCTGATGTGTTCTTTCGAATCGACTGAATTCAGGCAGTTCTGGAAGATGATAATGAAGGACTATTTTCGGCAAGTGACAACTAGCCAATTGTTAGCTTAAAAAATCCCCCAAAATTTCCGAGTTGTAAAAAAAATTATGAAATTATATTTCATTACAAACAGTTGAGAGCATTGTGCAGACAGTCAAACTCCTTTCTAGGGTTTCTCAATAATTTAAGGGCCATAGATTTAACTGTAATTCATTTTCAAAAATTAAAAAGAAAGCCATGAAAGAAATAATAGTTGGAAAAATTAGACATCCACAGATATGGTCAGAGTTTACTGACTGCACATAAAACAAAAAAGTTCTTTCATTGTGAGGGTGGCATATTAATTTAGCATAAATTGATGAATTTGTATTACTTGTCTTCAGAAATTGCAACAACGAAAACAGGAGGGATACCTTCAAAGCTGCCCTGACATTTCGATGCCAAGCGGCAGACAGCAGTATTTGAGTGATTGGCGACACTCAAGTCAACACCAAAGGAGAAGTTGTTTGTGAAGAAGACAAAGAGTATGCATTGATAGAAGAGTTACTGACAGAAAAACTGAAAGTTTCAACAATCATGCCGCCTTTTAATCAGAGTAGCTTGACAGATGTTCTTTTCTCGTAACAGTAGAAGCTAGAGGCCAAGATAGTGGTCTTCTCACTTAAGGCCGCAGGTGACAAGCTGCTCATGAATAAATTTATAAGGCAAAGTTTGGTGGAGGTCTTATCCTAAAAAACGTTATATCTTGTACGTTTGGGAGCCGATTCCGTTTAAACTTAACAGAGAGCTTGGTCAGTGGTGGAAGTGCAACAAGGTTGCTTTTGGTTTGATAGATTACGCTTCTTTGCGATGCTATGAGCTCCCAAAGTTAAGATTTTGTAAAACGCGACTCCGTGTCCAAGTTTTCTCCTCGTGGAGAGGACAACACTTCTTGATTTTACCACTCATTGATCAGTTAAA
>Ga0126336_10000821_pt1 | contig 14380 bp, 10 predicted proteins | sample SidCmetagenome_FD_92530 | JGI IMG/M metagenome (GOLD analysis project Ga0126336, IMG submission 92530) | Coral microbial communities from El Islote,Puerto Morelos, Mexico - Siderastrea C C metagenome | ecosystem: Host-associated > Invertebrates > Cnidaria > Coral | place: El Islote,Puerto...
AAACATTTCTTTTTTATACACAAATATGTTTATAAAAAAATATATGATCAGACATAGATGTATATATATATATATATATATATATATATATATATATATATATATATATATATATATATATATATATATATATAAGCCCACCCAAAACCCCTTACGAACTTGTACACACCCATAGCTTATAATCAGTGGGCATTTTACAGCATTAAATTGTTCAGTTGATTATGCACTTATAAGCTCTTTACTTGGAGTCACTACACTTAATTGGGTAACACCCAAGCTAAGACAGTGCTTACTACCTGTATCACGATAGTGCATTTTGAATGCATTTCTTTTTCAATCTTTTCAGGCAAAATTCCTATTATGTGTATGACAGTGTCATACCAGTGACAGAAAGTCGCCATCATGAATTTAAAACTGGTGGTGGAAATTATCCCATTAGTATCCTGCCTGAGGTACATGTTTTTCTTATTTTACTGTTGACTTAACAATTATATATTCAGTCAAGGCTTGGAATTTTTACATGCTTTCTGATCATTGCTCTAAAGGTTTTTTGTTTATGGCTTTCCTACAGCACATAAGAAAATATGGCAGTGCATTCCTTAATTCTGATGGTGGTGTTTTGATGGCTGGAATATTGGATAATGGTGAGTTGTTTTTTAAAGAGTAAAATGGACTATGTTCCAACAACTGGTGCTAGACTAAGTACAAAATATGCCATTTTCTGAAATAGTCACTTCTTGATAGTGACAAAGTTAACTTACCGGTAAGCTGCTTTAGTTAAAAAACTCAGTGGTGATAAGTGTCCATTGTAAATGGTTTGAACCCAGGAGTCAAATACAAACTTTGAAACTCTTGATATGTATCTAACATGTGGTGCCCATAAAATTTATTTCTTATTGTGGCACATGCTTCATGATCATCATCTTGATAATGTCAATAACAGCAATAATTGACCATAAATGAAAGCTGTGTTTTAGCTTGTAATGATTGCTCCTGACCTCGGTTCAATGTTATAAATGGAATGCACTTATAAAAGCATTTGCCAGCTTGTTTTTTATCCCACTTGAGAAGCTCATGCTTATAAAAATTAACAGATAGGAACTCCTATCTGATTATTATGACAACTACCATGAGAGGACAAAATCAAATTAATGATGGCTACGGGGAGAAATTTTGGCTTTGACAGAATGCAATGCGTGTCAATTAAATTGATGGTAATCAATAATAATCAATGACAATCAGTGATAATCAATGGAAATCGATGATAGTCGATCTAATTAAGAGAGCAGTTTGGTGTGAGTATCGATTGATCATTGATTACCGATATTAATCAATATTAATTAACTAATTTCATCGATTAATATCCATTCCGATGATCAATTTTCATCAATTAATTATGCCAGGCTGTTTGTGAATGCTTGAATATTATCTCTCTACTAGGAAAGGTACGTGGCATTCGGTGCAATGATAGAATGAGAAGGAGGATCATTGACACTGTTGAGAGAGAATTTGCAGATTTTTTGCCAAAAGTTCCTCCAACTATTTATAGGTAGGTTCAGTGGACAAAATTCATTGATGGATGGCAGATTGTCAGGTGCGCACTTATCTAGACAGTTTTGATTTAACACCATGGGTGGATGACAAGGTTTACATAAAAGAGGCTGGGGGATGGGCTTTTCAAGTGGTGTGAATCAGGCTCTGCATTTCCCCCAGAAATGTTTGGCAAATTAAGGCATTAAATATGTATTTCCAACTTCTCACATTGGGATCCCTCTCTGAACACAAAGGGCCGGAAATGTTGTTTTTTGAGCAGGGAAGAAAACTGGAGAACCTAGAGACAAGCCATCAGATCAAAGACGGGAACCAGTAGTTTAACAAACTAACCCACATAGTGTCAACTCTGGTGGGAGCAAGTGCTCTCAACACTGTACCATCCCTACCCCCCTAAATAGGAGTATTGTCAAAGAGAAAAATTGCATCAATATTAATCAATATTAATCAATATTAAAGGGAATTACAGATCATTTTAAGACAAAATTACACGTTGGATTTTTGTACAAAACATGTTTTGACCATTGCAATAGTCTTTTTCAGTTGCAGTGAGATGATTGGACAATTTTCAAGTGCAAAAACAAAAAGATCCAGACCTACTTTTAAAACTGACTTCTCCGGGCAAAAATAAATTAAAATAATTTTAGTTTTTATTATTGATTTTTGAGTGGCCAAATGGATAATTAGAAGTTTTAATAATTAACCTCAAGCAAGCAATGTCAAGAATAAACATATTTTCATTGCCAAAAGGCAATAATTTAATATTTGTGGTGAAAATGTAGGAAAAAGGGCACTTGGGATATTCTTTCCTGCAGCCCTTCAATTGGGCAACTGCTTTCAGCCAGTAAGGTTTTTAAGTTTGTGTCTGAAAGGAGCAGCAAGATATAGTAGGTCAAAATGATGTTTAAGGGAGGTGGTGTAACTGAGTGGTTAGGGCGCTGGACTTGTAATCCGGAGGTCCTGGGTTCAAGTCTTCCTCTCTGACCACTTGGATTTGTTTCACAGTAGTCCCATGTTCAAATCCTGTTGGCTTGTAAATAGCCAACTGGTAAGCCTCCCACCAGCTGGGTTTTTTTAAAATGTTTGTTTTCCATTTGCCATGTTACTTTCTCTCTCTTGCAGTGTTTCCAATTAGCACTGCCACTATATACTTTGACTTGTAATTAAAGTTATTATTAATAATAATTATTATTATTAATAATGAAGTCAAATCTTTAATCTTCAACCTCTATTCTTCAGGGTGAACTTTATTCCAGTGATTTATAAACAAACACCCTTTGAAAGAAGAGAAGGTCGATACACATATGTGACTGATGTCTTTGTCATAGAGATAGCTGTCAAAGCTGGAGATAAGGAGGAATTGTATGAAACCGGCAAACACAAGGTAAAGACAAAGCTGTCTTGCTGTTGATTTGTATTTGTCAAAGAATGATTTTTAGTGAAGGTTCCTATACCTGTCCACGATAAATTCCATTACCCATCAAGGTCGTAGCTAACCTACAGCAGAATCTGTCTTTGTACCTGTTGATTCATGCCCCCCCCCCCAAAAAAAAAGCACAACAACAACTGACTTGTCCCCAGTCATCTCTCTTACTTTCTCATCCGCAGTGAACAAGTCAACACATGGGGAGTGATGGGAAGGAGGAAAGCGAAAGAGAAAGCAAATAAACTCTCTCACCTTTCTTCCTTCCCGTCAATCCCTGCGCAAGTCTCCTCCCTGCTTGTCTCCACTGGGGATGAGTGAGTTAGGGAGACAGCTGGGGACATTTAAGCAACAACAACCACAACAAATGGGCCCAGTCCTAGAAGCACAAGACTTGAAATAGTATCAATAGCATCAATTTGAATGACGAAACGTCGAGGTTTTTTAAGTTTGTCTTTAAATAATTATAGTGCGTCAGCAAGTCTCTCTTGATTATGATTGTGTAATTTGACTTTTTTTGGTTAATAACTGTAGGTTACTTTTCTTACTATCTGGTTTCCTGGTGCACAGAAATTAACTATTGGCTGAAAATTGAATCAAGCTTAATTAAATTACCTTTTGATGCTAGTATTAAGCATATTTCTTTCAGAGCATTTAAAATTTAGACCTTTTTTGTTGGTCTGCCATGCTCTCCCTCTCTCAGTGATTACTATCCTTAACTCCCCCACCCTTCCCCCTTTTTTTTGTTTATACAGCTGTATCCTCATTAGGATATAAGTGACACCTGACTGCCAGCTTTCACAGTACTTAACTATGATGAACACAGTTAAATTAAATAATAATTATTATATAGAGGGGTTTTCTATTAAGTGTCATAGAATTTAACCCAAAGTAATCAATTTGGTCAATCGCAAAAGATGCAAACAACACAATGAACCGATCAAAACTCAAAGCAAATACAAAAGCAAATAACAATTGGTTTTCATTTTACTTCTGCTTGGTTGAGAATATGTGGCCATTAGATTTTGTAACCAATTTTTCAGCCAATCTCTTCACATGTGATAGTTTTTTAGTAAGCTTTCACTGAGAGGTATTTTTACTTTGATCCAATCAAATTTTACAGAAACCGTTAACCATTTGTATGTGCCACATTTGTTTCAATAACTACCTTGATTAGCTTTTGCTATATGTAGGTAACACATGGTTGGGAAACTGTAAATTTTTATTAAACACGGTTTCATAGGAATTAAGATGTCAATGTGAAAACAGTGTTTTGGTAACTTATATTAGATATTTGAAACAAAAGGGTCCTTTCTGTTTTTAAATTGAAGGTGTTTATTCGACGTGAAAGTAGTGTGCAAGGCCCACTGAATCCACTTCAAATAAAGGACATTGTCATCTCTAAATACCGGGCGGTGAGTTATTTCTAATGATTCATATTGACAAATGACTACATGTTTAAATCCCTCGTTAAATCCATTGAACAATCAATAGCTAGCTAGGCCATTTCCAAACTCTCTTAAGCTTTCTTTATCAACCTGAGGCCTACTGCAGGGGCCTTTCACAGGAAAATGAATTTTATTTGCATGTGAAGTAGAATTTATTTTCATAAGAAAGGCTGTGCACTAGGTCTTGCTTTAGAAAGTAGGGTAAAGGCATTTTGGAGAAGGCCTATTGTCAAAGAAACTGATAAGAGAAAATCAGCAGTCAAAGTGTTAGTCAACATCAAAACTGTGAATTTACTAATTATTTGATGGTGAAATGAGGGGATGACCCATTAGAGGAAGGGGTTATTTACATTTTTATTCCTGAATTGGGCTGGCTTAATATAGGAAGGGGGAGGGGCTTAATAAAGTGAGGGGGCTAAATAGAGGAAATACATTTAGTGAACATTGAGTAATATTATTTTGAAATTAAGTGTCCAACTGTATGCATCTGTAGTGGCCCAGTATGGTGTAGCAAGTTATGTAAGTAAAAAATGTTCCTTTAGTTGCTGGTAAAATGAATTTCTTGTTGAGGGGAAAAGAGTATTTGGAGCCCCTGGAGAACAGGGGGTGTTCTTAAATTTCAGATAAATGTAGTTATATCAACAATAACTGTCCTCTTTGCCTTGAAATCTTGTAGAAAATTCAAGAAAGAAGAATAGCCAAGTTAGCTGAGAAAGACAAAGAGAAAGAGACTAGTCCAAAGGTGAAGGCGGCTGACAAAAAGGCCACACCTAAACCAGTCAAGCCCAAAAAAACAGTTATAGTGGTATCTCCATAGAGGGTAATTACGATGTCAGTTATTAACTGTATAAAGCTTGTTAAATTATTAACACTGACATCAATATTGCACCAACACTTCCCTCATTGAGGGTCTGGTGTTGGGAGAGAATCCCCTCCCCCAATAAACATTTTCCTGTTTCTGCTTAAAAGATACTCTTTATTGTTAAAAATATGTGAGACATTGTTGTTCCAGTTGGCAAAGTGTTTAATCATTCCATATAATAAAGTTTAACACGAGATTATAGTAAGTATAAAATCCTACATGGAAGTTAACAATTTAAAAATTAAAATATTTGGGTGCAGTAAATACCAGGAGCCCATAATATACTCATTTCTAGGTTGTCACTAATGTCACAACCTGCTTTGTAATTTTGTATTATTTACTGTGTTCAGTAATTACATTAAAAGTCTTCTAATGATAGTTTTATATCGAATACAAAGTTATGTACAGATTATTTGATGAAAGTATTTTATATGAAAAATAAAGTCATTATTTTGTTCAGCTGATTTTGAGTTCTGCTGTTATTTATGACATGCTAAACTCAGAGATCTCTCCTTTGCAGTTAGTTTAGATTGTCAGATAATTCAGATCAAACCATAGCATTTGGAGTTGCCAAGATTTGTTGAGCTGGAGAGAGCATAAAGTTTGGGTGGGGAGTTGGGTGTGGCCCAAACACCTATACCCATAGCCTTTGTACATGAGTTTTCTGTCTGCCAACTCTGCCTTGGACAGTATTTATTTAACCTGCAACCAGAATCTAATTTGTTTTCTTTTATGTCAAGGGCACTGAAAATCAGGTCTTGAAGCAAGATTTAGTGCTCCACTAATAAAAATTATGTACCTAACACAATGTCACAAGGGATGAAGACCTTCCATCTGGGCTCTGTCCAGAAAAGTAGAAAACAGAGATCAGTCTTTTCTAGGCCGTGTGCAGCAGAAAGAAAGGTCAGCAATGAAAGGGTGGGGGGGGGGGGGCTAGGGGAGGAGAAAAAGAAAGGGGAAGATCACATGCCTTCTCCTCACCTCTCCCCTTTCCCTTTCCCTTGTTCACTACACTCATATGAATTGCCCTTTTGAGGCCACCCTCTCATCCTCATCACCACGAAGCTGCTCTTTCCTGATTACGGCTGCTGCAGGAGCCCATGCCCTGCTGTCTCCTGCCCACACCCCGGAGCACTTTTTGACGAGTAACTTTTTTATCAAAAAAAAGTGCGAATTTTGTTCTTTTTTTTTTTTGATCCCCCTTCCCATCCCCTCCAAAAATCGTTTGTTTGTCCAAAAAGAAAACAAAATAATGAACAGACCGTGTGCACACCGTATATGTTGAACAGGCCCCGTTGGAGTAGGCTTGGGCACTAGAGTAGTGACGTCAGGTTTGGCGCGGAATTTAAAAATTAAATTTATTCAAGTTATCCGTTTGTTGACCAGAGCACCGGTTAATTTGTGTGGTTTCATTTGTGTAACTACTAAAATCGCTGAAAAATGGCACAAAATGCCCCCAAAACTGGACGTGTTCAAGTCGCAAGACCTTCCAGTGTTATAAAATTGAAAATTAAGAAGAAAAAGTCCATACAAAGCCCTTCTTTACCGAATTCAAACGCGCTCAAACCTATCAACGGCCCAGTTCAAGATGACCGCCGACAAGCGATGAAACGAAAGAATCCTTTTCGGTGTTCTCCAAGAAAAAAGCCCAACCTTGCTTCAGAGGCCAAAACATCAGAATGCAGGCTTTTTAGTGCTCTGGATGGTTTGGACGAAAATCTCGAAAATGCTTCCGCAAAGAGGCTTCAAACAGAAAACGAGGTACAAAGATGTCTACAAATTGAAAGCAAAAAGGAAACCTCGAATTCTGAAAGAGGCGAAGATGTTGGAACCGCGATAGACGAGGTCAGGGGCTCAGAAACGTTTCCCTTAGACTGGAGTTTAAAATCCAAGATTAGGTTTACATCTCCAACATCGTTTAATTGGTGTGGGACACTGAAAACCTTGGACGAAGGCGAAGGGCTCTCGAGTTTTGTTCGTTGCCAAACAAAGGAAATCAATTCGGCTAACGCTAACGGCGTGCTTGAAAAATCTTTGAACGGTTATCCTTCGTCCTTCTGTTCCTTTACAAAAGTATGGATGCATCCTTCATTACCTTGGCTCGAGTTATTTCCACGACAAGCTGTCGATGGCAGAGTTAATTCAAAAAGAGATCTTCAAATCTCGGAGGAAGTGGCTGGATGCCTTCAGCGTGACTGGGTTTCAAGTTTTCGTTCTGTTTTCAATCTTATGCGAGTTGGATTTTGTCCTTATTTTTATTTAGTAGCAAATCAAAACACTATGCTTTTCCAAGCTGCAGGTCTGAATAGAGAGAAATCCGTGCAAGTGATCATCACTCCTACCACCAAAGGCTTTCGTGATGCCTTGCGGAATGAAGGTAAAACGTTGCTTTACAGGCTTGTTTACATGGGGTTATTTCAGGAAGAGAAGGTGACCCTAAAAAACGTGAACCGTAATTCTCAGATAGGTAATCCGACCGATTCTCGGATTCTTTTGGGTTGTCCAGTTTCTTTTCAACCTCTAGCTTTAGCATGCAACAGCATCTGAATGCTATATTGCATGCTATTCAACCTTGGACCATCTGAAAATCAAGTAGTTCTTTGAAGTTTATTCTACAATCTACATTGCATGCAAACAATGTAGAACACCCCCTTTTCTTAAGGTAAACAATTTAAGTAAGTTGTCCTGTAGTCCCTGTATGTACTTATTCAGGCTTGCCCAAAGACCAATCAATGCTAGTAAATATTTAAAAACAAAATTTACTTAATGTGATAATGAATCATTACTTCAATTTGTACAAGGCTGCAAGTAATATCTGGAGCTGCAGCTTTATCTTCTCATGGATAATCATTCACAGAAATGCTCTATGCGGTTACAGGTAGGAAGTTATTTTATTTATTTTTTATTGCAGGAATCAGCTTTGCTATGCCACATTTGGAAGGCAAAACAAAGGAACCTGGAACTGAATCTCAGGATGAGAACTCTGATGATGAGGAGGAAGTAGAACCTGGGGATGACTCTGATGATGAGTATAGTGACAAACGGGAGTGGTTAGAAAGTATGGGACTTGACAAAGAACAGTTTCCACTGCTAAACCCAAAGACAATCACTCCACATCAGATTAATAACCTTAGAACCATTGATCAACAACCAACTTCCACTGTGCTAGTGAAAGGAGCTGACACACATGCTCTGTTTAACTTCCTACTAAACTGTAAAAGCCTGGTTGCCAATACAGGGCCACTAGCACAAGTGCCGCCAACACTGCTGGCTCCTGTTGCATTTGATGGTGCTACCTTGAAGAGTTTGAGAGTGAATCAGGGGATACTGAAACACCAACAAGCTAAGGGAATGTCTCAGGTAGATAGTCCCAAGTCCGAATTTTTTTTTACCCTTTGTAACCAGTTGAATTAGGCAGGCTTTGATAGTGAATGCTCTGAACTACTTAGCAGCCAAATCATTTAGGACCTGCAGTTACAAGGAACTCTACCTATGACTGTGGTAACATGGTAGAAGTACACCAAAAGTACGCTTGTACCAAAATCAAATCCAGAATGAACCTGAGAGCTAAGTATCCTGTTTTCACTGGTCTCATTTGTTATTAAGGACGATGCATTCTGTACATGAACAGAGTTATTTTTGCAAAGGTTATGACTATGGGGAAAAGCAGAACTTAGCAAGGGTTATTGGAACTTGGGTAACCACATATTTTCAGAGGTAATTAAGCAACCATAATTATAAAAAAGCTTATAATGTATGGCATTTTCTTTTCAAATTTAAGCTCAATAATTAATAATTGATAATTTCAGTGATAATTATTGCCCCTGAAAAATATGTGGTTACCCCCAATTTTCTTTTTGGATTCTGATAATCAGTGCTAAGATCTGCTTTTTCCACAGTCATAAACTGTGCAAAAATACTGTTGTATTAGTGGGCAAATTCCCTCTAAGAAACCTGAATATCTCAGACCAGACCCGAGATGAGCAGAATGTATGCACAGTAACAAAAGGAGGCACCTTCCATAATGCTGGTCAGAATGTTGCCCAGTGGGCTTAGCAGCCCAGGGAACCCAAATTTTGATATTGGTGCCTAGTTTTAGGGAGTTGCATTTCATAGCATGGCTTTAGGCTCATCCTTTTGGCAAGAGGCCTGAAAATTGCAGCAAAATGGAAAAGGAACAACAAAGTCCTGAATGTACCAGCATAAAAGCCATCCTATTAAATTTTGTGGAGTTAATCCCCTTGTTTCTTTTTCTTCTCAGTTATATACGCTGGAGATATCTGGGCCTTTACTGCCAGGGTGTGTATATGAACTGTGTCAGCTACTAAAGGCCTCCCAGAAAGGGACCTTCAAAGCCACCTTCTCTGCACTCCAACCATCTGTGGCCTTCAATGCTCCAAACAGGCTCACAGAGACAGAAGACAGCTCTATGCCTAATGTATCTCATTTGGAGCAAAGTATTTCTGACGGGAAGTGGAAACACTACCAGGAGGCTGAACTGCTCAAAGGAAACTGTTTGAAAGAACTTAACTGTAAAGATGGTCTCTTCACTTGGACAACATAGAAATATTGAAAGTACAATCCATGCAGGTCTTTAGCCTCATCAATCTGTGGACATCCTTTTGCCCACCCAAAACAACCAACATAAAAACAAGAAAAGTATGGCTCACTAGCTTAAGAAGCAAGATTTGACTATTGGAAACTCTCAATCTAAGAAAACCATGAACACTGAAAATTTTTTCTGAAATGTTCATTGTGTTTTGACCAATCACGTGCAAGACTTTGTAACTGCAGAAAATGAATGGGTTTCTCAGTCACAGAACGGATGTGGTTCTCAATTTGTTTTGAAAGACCTCAAGATTAACTTACAGGAGTTTAAATTGTTAATTTCTTTTTATCTGAGAGCCACATCCACTACGGGAGTGAAAACTGTTTGATGGTCTTGGGCTTGTTGCGGCTGCATTGTAGCAACGGGCGCGGATTGCCGAAACGGGTGTTTGTTATTCTTCAATAGCCTGGTGTACCATTGCTAAATTTGAAAATGTGTCATTTTCAAGATTTGCAAAAAGATGTTGTATGATGCAAGCCTGGCTTGAAGGCATGGATGTTTCGGCCTAAATAAACTGAGTTGGCAGCTCTGCTATAAAAAATAACAGCAACTTTGAATGAATTTTGAGGTAGAATATTGCAATTTTTACACCAAGGTGAAATAACTGCCAATTGAGTTGCTTTTATTCGAATTGTTGGAACCACCTATTTTTTGCATCAACTTGTCGAAACATTTTATTTTCCAAAAGCACTCAAACCCATTTTTGCTTGTGTAGTGCATGTGGCTCACAGATAGAAAGAAATAGCAATTTCAATTGTTGTAAGATAAGATTCTAAGGTTAAATCTTGAGGTCTTCAAAACACAATGAACACTCCAGAGATATTTTCAGTGAAGGCTAACCTCTTTCTAAATACCATCTTGTGATTATCAAATTGAAAATTTGTTAGTACAACGTATGCTAAATTTACACCCCTTTTGTATCATACATTTTAAGACAAGGCCAGGGGCTTTGTAATTTATATACATGTATATATTATTTATTTTATAATAGTTTTCCCAGAAATTCTTTTAAAAGTGGCTTCTTTTAAACATGAGCGGTAACACCACTTTCTATTGAAGATTTTAGATTGAAATAGAAATTCTTTCAGCACTTCCACAAATATCTTCACCCAAATGGAACAAACTCTGTAAACTAAATGCCACATAACCAATAAATTTTTTTAATGTTATTATGTACACACAATATATTTGATATAATACTTAACTATGCTAGTATCTACATGCAGATATTAAAAAAAAAAAGATTTTCAAATTGATCAGCTCTTATCTGCTTTTGTTTATGTGGTTAATGATACTAAAAAAGGTTGTCAAGTAAACAATTAAGTATCAGGCCTGAGACGTATGTTAGCTTTCTGATCAGCTGATCCAAAAATATAATGGAGTGAGAAACCTGCAGCTCATAAGATTGAAAGCTAGTAGGAACCACATTTTGTTTTCAAAATCAAATGCTACTTTTAAAAGCATGCAAGAAAACAAAAACTTCAAAACCTACTCTTGACAACTCCAGTCTTGCATAAGCAAGAACGCGGGAGAAAAGATGAGGATTGGAGACTGGGGGCTAAGTCGTCCAGTCCCCATCCTCCATTTTTTCTTCTCCGTTCTTGCTCCCCTAACCCTTCCCCGTTTATGCCTGCTAACATAGGCTATTTCCTGTGTGTCTAGCTTCATCATGCATGACAAATGTGGCAAACCTTTATATAAAAAATTGAACTGGTGACACAGGCAATGACACGGTTGTCTTCGATCTTCGAGGCCAGACAAAAGTACGAAAATAGCCAGGGTGATGGTTAAAATGACAGGGTACTCCCATATCATCTTGGCCTAATTTAATTTACATACATACAGTATTGCACAAAATTACATTAAATAAGTTACAAATCTACATAAATTAATACTTTTGCACAAAGGGTGCATTAGCCATCACCCTTAGGTCAAAAGACTGTCAATGACAGTTATTTGTCCACCCCTTTGTAATAATTAGTGCCCAAGGATCTGTAACAAATCCAGGATATATTTAATGATATTTATGTTCAATAAAAAGCATCTCCATGAAAATCACTCAGTGTGCTTTGAAATTAGTTGCTGCTCTGAGATTCTACAACAAGGACCCTGTCATGCCATCTGATGTTGCAAACCCACTTTAGTCATATCTGAAATCGAAACAAAAGGAGATAAGAAAATAAACACAATGACAAGGCGTGAAATATGGTCTGTTGTCTTGGGTTATAAAACATGTGCTGAAGGTTTTTTAGGTTATTTTTTCTCATTGTTACCATCTGCTTTCTTCCTTGACATGTTTGAACTTAAAAAGCAGCAACTTTGCCCTATTTTCACTTTAATAAATGCTTGCGACAATTTTACCTACTTTGGTTAGGTTTGACATCTACAGAAATTAATGGTATGTAATTGATTAAATCATACTTGAACAAAGTTGAATGTTGGTCCTTTCTGGGTTCCTGGGGTGGTTTTATAGAAGCCATGATCCTTCGCGCATAATCTGAATTATGCATTCCTGCATCTCTCAGGGCTTTCTCCACTTTCAGTCTTCTGTCACTAGCCATCTGTGACAGAAATGAACATTGCAAATAGCAAAACTCTTTGTCAGTAAATCATTAATAAAAGGAACTTTCAACAGACTGGCTTGCTTCCCAACTTAACTTGCACTTACACATATCATCTATTGGACTTCAGTTGCTAAAAGTACCCCTCCTTGAAGACCCACTGGCTCATTGTCAGGCAAGGGGGTAGAGAGAGTAGACAAAGAAGAGATTCTTGCCCCAACTACATGGTGAAGGTAGCAGGGGAAGGGGCAGTGGTCTATTTTAAATTTTTGCTTCCAGTACACCTTGGTCTAATTCCCGCCCTTTTCGTAGCAGGTTTTGCTTCATTCTATTTTTCATTACTGCAGATGACTATGCATCACTGTACATCTTTTCTGTTTCCCACTTGCCTTCATTTCACTGATGCTCTTTATCCCAGTTCCCATCTCTTTCTCTCCCAGTTACCACTCATTTTATCAATAACCGCCACTGGGTAAGTTAAAGCTTGCATATCAGACCTAATGGCGAGAGGGTCTATTAAAAGGGGAGCGAGAAAGGGGGAGTAAATTGGGGATCTGGGGTCCCTAGTCCCCCATTTTTCCTCCCACTTTCTCAGAGGAAAACAACTCTCCTCCAGTTTCCTCCATGTTCTGTTATGGTTCACAGGCATTTATACACCTGGCAACCTCGTCCCCAGGGCCTTCTCCTCATTCAAAATGGCAGATTGGAGAAACCCCTGGCCAAGGCTGCCAAAATGGCTCCAAAAATTCGAGAGGATTTTAACCTGCGATCAGGCCGAATTTTAGCATTGCTCTCATATTCTCTTACGTTGGTCGCTTGCTAAAATAGGGCCTGATACAATCTCTCACAGGAGTTCGTGTTGGCGGCCAAATTTTGGCCGCAGGAATCTTGCAATCTGATTGGCCCTTTAACAATAGAGCTGTCAACGGAAGTAAATTGTCTACGAGTCTCGCTCACACTTTCGATCCGACCGCCATCGCCAAGGAACAACCAAGGAACAAGTCTGCCGAAGTAAAATGTGTTGCTCTAATAAATTCCGTCGTTCTAGGAGAGTTGTCACCATTTCTTTCTCTCCTGAGAATGGCGTTCGGTTTGATGCAAGCTGTCTCTCACCTGGAGCAGGGAAGTACCGTTCTATCGCATCGTGTCTCGGAATTTTCATTTGATGCATTCAGCTAGTATTGATAACATGAACAGAGTAGTGGTTGTTTCCGCGTTTTACGAAACAAAACGAACAGCAGACGAACAAGTATCTTTCCCCAAGAATGATCTACAAGTCAACCAATAATTCGGTAAACTTAACGGTAAACTGATGTTTGGCGAGAACCGCAATCAAGTCGCAATAACGATTTTCAGTTTATTCATTCATTGTTTAATACTTGTGTCGTTTTATTGGTCTTTGACATTGACATCAAAGGATCTGACTAGTTTTATAATAAATTTTCTTCGTTTTAAAATTCACTGCTGTTTAGAGATAAAATTCGCTGCTAACGCAGAAAATCAGTGACAAATGCGAAGAGAATATTTCCGGATACCACCTGAAATGGGAAAGGATTCAAGCATGCAGCATATCTTGGTACATGACAACCTCGTCGTGCTTTGAATTATCATTCAGTTTCAGCTCAGACAGAGCAATTACCATGTACAATACCGGAACCTTCAAAGTTAGCAGTCGTGTAAATTTGAGTGCTTGTGTCTAGAAGATTTATCGTAGCCTATGATTTTCTTATTTTGCCGACATTTGTGTAACTTTTTGCGAGTTGCCATTATAGGAAATTTGCATACCGAAGATCGTGCAAGCAAAAGAAATTTTGATTGGCTGTTTTGTTGAATGTCAATCAATCAAAAAAGTGGGCGGTAGACGTTCCGTAGAAGAATTGTATCAGGCTCTATTTTTCGTTTCGCCCGTCCCGCCTGAATGTTTCA
>Ga0126336_10000822_pt1 | contig 14380 bp, 12 predicted proteins | sample SidCmetagenome_FD_92530 | JGI IMG/M metagenome (GOLD analysis project Ga0126336, IMG submission 92530) | Coral microbial communities from El Islote,Puerto Morelos, Mexico - Siderastrea C C metagenome | ecosystem: Host-associated > Invertebrates > Cnidaria > Coral | place: El Islote,Puerto...
CAAGCTCTCTTTAAAACTGGTACCCGCCTTTCCTTGAGGCCTTCAAAAATAAGAAATTTAGTAAATGCTGGTTTTGCTCTCGAGATACAATTATGAGAGTATGGGATTAAAAACTTTTTTCTTATTTTCTTCCTTAATGCAGTTCCTCGTTGAACTATTCGGATCAAAGGTAGCTTCTTGAAGGGATAGTACAAGTCGTTAAAATAACTTGAATGACTTTGTTCAATTCAAGTAGCACGAGAGCCAAGCTTTGCTAATTAAATTCAAAACAGAGGGGCCTGTCGCTCTTAGCCGAAGGTGCCTGGGCACATCCGGTCATTTTGAAAAAGCCGGTGAGAATTTTCCGCCGAAAGGAACGGCACAATTTTTTCACAAACAAGGAGCGTATTTCGTCAAGGAGCATGGTACTCTTGTGACAACACAAATAGTACAAAGATATTACGATAATTCCGGTAAAAACGAGGAAAGAGGAATACCCAGTGATGTGAACCGTTTCATTTAATTTCCCACCGTAACAACCGGTTTTTCCATTCGAATGAAAGCGCTCTAGGGGTTCTCGTGCCCAGGCGCCGCAGGCTAAGTGGGACATGGCGCCTCTGGGGACCAGAGCAGTTGATTTCATGGCATGCCACATAGCTACAAACACTGGCCATGCAACTTGTTTGTTCAAAATCTGTCACATTTTGTCTTCGATTGGACTGAAACTACTAGGTCTACTCTTACCTCAGTCAAAGTTCTTTCGTCTTGTTTTGCTTTCTCTGCCTTTCTCGGGCGGCCGCGGGAATCAGAAAAGTTAACATTAAAAATGTTCAAGTCATTTTCTCCTGACGCGGTTTTTATATCATAATGACGTACTCTATTTTATTCACATGAACACTGATCTCATGATTCTCCAAGGTATGATAATCTGGGCGCAGTTTCAAATGTCTTGTTCTTTTCTTTTCTTTTCTTTTTCTTTTTTTTGTTGTTGTTGTTGTTGTGAAGGCTGGTTGACAAACAACCAATGACAATATGGCCAAATTGTCTCTCTCCCACCTTAGTATCTTTCAGTTCTTTATTAAAGTAAAATAAGCATTCTATTGACTTGTTCAAAAGCGTGATGTTATTTATTCACATCTCATGGTCATAGGCTTTTTTTTATTCGTTTCACCAGTGTGGCACCGAGCATAATGGAGGCATACTTATTATTTTTCAAGAAGGATTTGGCCAAGCATATAGGTAATAAAACAATAAAATTATAATTTTAATGATAGGCGCGAAAAATGAGGATAGCAATGCAAAAAATTAACAAAAAATACTGAGAAAGGTAAACAAAGGCCAATTCACAATGAGCAACCGATGAAATAATTTCAAAGCACTGGCCTCAATTTACATCGTAGAAGCAGCAGACCTTTCTTAAATTACAGATATTCCATCATGGCGTCTGAACAAGTGGACGATTTGACTAAAACGTGCATTTAACCAACCATAATGCAAGGCATAGCATAATTCCTCTGTCCGAGCAGAATAATAAGTATAATGGCAAGTTCGAGTGTTGACGGCAAGCATAATATGTCAGTTTAAGAGCATAATTTATTCAAGCCTCGAATATAGGTGTCTGTGTGTATGTGATATCGTGATATATTTACCTCCTTCTTGATGGATATAAACCCCGACTTAAAGTCCGCAAAAATACCTAGACATCTTCTGGGATGTAAGATACCACAGCAAAAACGCTAAGAGTGTGTCTCTTTTGCGCTCTGAACAAATAGCAACTACTGGGCACTTTTTCAAACGGAAATTTTTTGTGCATGTTATCCAGATTCTGGTGAGAACGGTGAGTATATTCTTGTACTTTTTGACCTGAACGCCATTAATTCATCGTTTTTTATCTAATTTATAATTACCGGACCATTTGTTTTTAATTTTCAAAGCCTCGGAAAATGTCGAAGTTATTTCAATTTGTGTTAAACGTTTGAAATGTATGCAGAATATCGAATCTAGTAAATGGTGATACCGCCATGTTGAAATTGTGTGCTCTAAGGACCCGTGGGTAGCCAGGAAATAATCTCTCTTGAGGTGAGAAGGGGTTGGATGGGAGTGCCCAAACCCCACCCCAAGGGAGCTTGTTCGCTGGTTAAACCTGGGGACGCAGTTGGTAATTGTCTAACAACTGACACTCCACTTGCCCAATGGTCGTTTCTTGACCGCTACACAAAGAACGCGCAGGCTCTTGTTAATAAGTTGGTACCTGCCTGGTCATTTAATTCATAGGAGTTAAACAAAGAACATATGACAGGTGCCGCTTTGAAGACAAGCCCTGCGTTAGAAATAAAAACAAAGGCTGCTGTATTTTCTTGATGGCCGCTGTTAAAAATCCTTCCTTGAATTAAACTGTCTTTGATGTTCTAGCATTTTATGCAAGATAGTTTATGCTTGGAGGATTATGCCTTTTTAGAGGTTTCTTGCGCCGAATACAAGAGAATCCCATAAATTTAAAAGGTGAGTGATGTTCTCGGAGAAATAAATGATAGTTTTTGTTTTTCGATGTGTTTTTATCTTACCCTTTGTTTTCAGGTTTTGTTTTATATTTCTATGCAGTAATTAACTAAAGATGTTTTGAAATTTGCAACGTCAGTTACAGAAACTGTAGCTCGAGCCATGCAAATGAGGTTTAAACTTTCCGAGATTTGACGACAGCATAAAGTCTCGCTGACGTCTGACCTGTAACTCCATGCGCTCTCTGAATTTGGTCAAATTTTAACTTGCTAACTGTTGGTAGTGCAATTACTTGTAATATTCACTTGACTAAATAAAATAAATTGAATTGAAATTGAATTGAAAATTTCATTGCTAACATATTAGATTCGTCTACATTGTCTGGCCAAAGACGCTATCATTCTATAACGAATTCTCTCTTTCTGCCAGTGTCACAATAATCGAAATGACAAAAAATTCATGAACACAAGTTCAATGCGAGGAGAATGAACAGAATACGATGTACGAAGCTGGTGATACTCGCGGCTCTTCTCAGCGTCTTTGCGTATCTTATGCTTAAAGACCATGATGCAGTGCAGGATTGGGATCATCCTCGCAGCAGAATAACGTCACGTGATATCGATACCATGTTCCTCGGAGGTTGGTACATTCACCCTCTTGTAATAGGCTTGAAGAGTGTGAGAAACCGGATTTCAGTTATGTATAAATTATGCCAGTATAATTTAGAGCATAAATAACCCTTTTTAGCCGCTCATAGCTAAGGTTAACTCGTACCCAGATCTTCCACAGTTAAGTAGTTACATAAAAGTGAGATCTGGGTACAAAATTAACGGCAGGGGCATTATGCTGTTGACCGGCATATGAAGCACTTTTCGACCAGAAGAGAGACATGTCATACCAAATTTTTCCCAGATGAACTTAACGAAAAGTCACAGCCTTTATTGCTTTTACTTGAATATTAAATATTCAAGAAAAACGTAATAAAGCACAGGCACTTTGTTCTTCCCTCCTACCCCAACAAATAAATGTTAATACTAAAATCAATTAAAACTCTAAAACTACAGACAAACTGAAAATGTCTTCAACAGGTAATTAAGCCATAAAAGAAATTCAAATTTTGATAAATATGCCCGTCGAACATGGCTGCCATGTCCGCAAAGTTTTCTCCACTATCGGAAAAATATGTTCTCATACCCACACTAAATATCTTATTTGCTGTCATTATCACAGAATCGGCAAACGAAACGGAGGAACTTTGGAAGCAGAAACAGAATATCAGGTCACCAAGAAACGCTCAAACAAGGAAATATCTAGAGGACGAATTACAACGAATGAAAAAACAAGAACAAGTGTTTGTCAAGAGTTTGATAAAAGCCAGGAAAAACGAAGAAGAGCTAAAAAGAAATATAATTCGGTTATCTCGCGAGCTCCATGCAAATAACCGAGTCAAATACCAGTCGAGTCAGCCTAACACGCAAAATGATTTCAATCTGCCAACGGTTTTTGTTGTCACACCCACGTTTAAACGTTTTGTGCAGAAGGCCGAACTAACCCGTCTCTATCAAGCTTTTAAAAACGTCAGAAAACTTCACTGGATTATAGTCGAGGATTCTGTGGATAAAACACATTTAGTGGCTAATTTTCTAAAAAATTCAGGATTGAAATATACACATTTAAATATCAGGACTCCAGAAATTCTGCGGCGGCATAAAAACGAAACACGACGGCTTAAACCCCGCGGGGTAGAACAGAGGAATATTGGTATTGAGTGGATAAGGAAAAACATTGATCCCCACAGGACCCCAGGTGTGGTGTATTTTGCTGATGATGATAACACGTATGACAGTCGAATCTTTGACGAGGTTTGTTTTTTATGTGCATTTCAGTGATATGTTGAACTGTTATAAGAGAAAATGACAAGGTCTCTTGGTCTCAAGTGTGGTGAATGTGTTCTTGGTTGGCAAGTTGCGGCGCCATGTTGGTGAACGCCATCCTCGTTTCCATGATCATAATCTGAGTTGTTGCAATCCGAGATGATCTTTCCGCCACCATTTTGGACTTACCTATTGTTCTGGCCCCGGTTGTTCAAATAGCGGATAACTCTATCCACCGGAAAACTCACTATCCAGCATGTCCAGTAGATAGTGTACTCTGTTTTGGTATCATTTATCCGCTGGATAGTGATTTATCCGGTGGATAGCGTTATCCATCCTTTGAACAACCGGGCCCTGGCTCCAGTTGTTCAAAAGTTGGATAGCGCTATCCACCGGATAAATCCCTAGCTAGTGGATAAGTGTTAGGGAAACCAATTGCGTTATCCACTGAATAGAGATTCATCCGGTGGATAGCGCTATCCAACTTTTGAACAACTTGGGTCTGGTGACGAGGTTGGATGGGAGGCGTAGCTTTTTAATTATTGGCTCGCCAGCATGGCCACCACATCTTTTCCATTTTTAATCTTGCTTTATTCTGTTTCTATAAGATATTTATTCCACATATCGAGTTGTACACCAGCTCACAGATGTGAATTAGACTTTTAAAAGAAGCATCTCTCCGCCATCTGTTTCTCACGAGCTCTGTACTCGCAGGATGTGAACTGATAACATTTTTTTTTTGCTAGGGTACCAATATTTAGGGGATGTCTATAGTAACAACAAAAAAGATATATTTTACTTGGTTACCTTGATAGAGGTTATTACTTGTTTTATGCACTTTATAGTGCTTATTTTTCATTTTCATAGTTAGGAGGATCAAACACTTACTCATTAAAATTTCCATATCGATACAAAGCCTCGTGTTTCGGATAAGGCGTTTTGAAATTTTGGACGATACAGATTTGACTGCTTATTCTCAGTTATTTCAATGACCAGTCTCGGTAATTCTGCATATATGATGCCACAATATCAGGTTATCGTGGATTGGCTGCAAGCCACACGACGACAATGGAAATAAAGATGGTGTCGAGCCGAATGTGCACTAATATTTTTGGAATTTTCAGATGCGCTGGGTTCAAGGTGTCGGCGTGTGGCCAGTAGCCTTCACAGGAGGCGTCCGTTGGGCAGGTCCCGTATGTAAAGCTGGCCAGGTTATTGGTTTCCATGCTAAGTGGGGCCTGTTTCGCCCTTTTCCGATTGACATGGCTGCGTTTGCTGTTAATATCAAGAAGCTTATAATTGATTTCCCTAAAGCTAAGTTTTTGTCGCTGGAGAAGGCGGGAATGCTGGAGTCTTCTTTGTTAACTCAGATAACTACAATCAAGGAGTTGGAGCCTGTGACGCCAAACTGTAGCAAGGTTAGGTTCACGAGTAAGAATTTCATTGTACAATTAAGAAACAACCCCAGTTGACGACTTTTGTACTCCACTTGCTGTCCTGAAATGACACTTCAGACTTTTCCTTCCAAAACAAAACAGAAAAAATAATTTTCCCATGTTACCACAGTTTGAGGCGACATTTCTTCAAAGAAAGCTCTAGTTTTTTTTTTCGTCACAATCAAATCTGAACATCTCAGGCACATTAAGCCTTCGGAACAGTTATCCGCCGAAACGCTTCGTTGGGTGCCCATGTGTAACGTCCCCTTTTTGTATCTTCAACCAGGTTTATGTCTGGCACACAAGAACAGAGACACCGAGAGACAGCATTCTGGGAGAGCGAACGTTGATAAAACAAGGGAAACCTTCGGATAAAGACATTGAAACTTAATTAAACGGTAACCATGAAGTTGAGACTTATAATTACTGTTTGCTTACCGTCTACAAGGACTGAGGTGTAGATTTAATGTTTTTGTAAACGAGTTTTGCGAAAAAAGAAAACTTGTTTTTCTGAGAAATGGCGTTTTGATTGACTACTCCGACTTTCAAAGTGAAATGTGATCTAAAAAGAAAAGTCAATTTTTCGATCAGTCACGTGATCCCTGTTTTTATTTTATTTTTCGCGAGGAATAAATGAGGTTGAAAGCCAGATTTTTTTTGTTTCTGAGTCATTTCCTGTTTTATAGGTTTCCCAGAGATGCTGACTTGAAGGCTCTTGAAGTGTAGGACGACAAGAAGCAGAGATAAAGAGTCGCCACATCTCTGACTCAGAATTCAACTTTAAAAAATCCAAGACGCCATAAACCACCAAAATTAAAAGATAATAGGGCCAGTAATTCTGTCATTTTTATTCAAACGTTAGTTTAAATCATCGTAAAGAAACTCGGCTATTTGTAGTCTCGCATTAACTGTAGTATTACAAACGTATCAATCGTGACCCCAACTGAATACCTGAAAACAGGTACTACTAAGGCAAATAAATTAATCCGGATGGTTCCTTCTAACTTGCACTGAACATAGGTAATCACTATTTCTAACACCAATAATTGCTTATTTTGTTTGAAAATTTTGAAACAATCGGAATCTTACCTTGTTTTTCAGCTTGTTTGATCCGTTATAGTATGTATGTCCACCCGTTTAAACATCTCACAAAAATAGTGAAAAGATTTGTACCATTTAAGGTAATTAAGATTGTGAAATAATTTAATGTTTACTTTGTACTTGCTCTGAATGCGTTTTACACAGAGGAACCACACCCTCTTACGCAGGCGCATTTGGAACTCTGATACATCATTCTCTACTGCACTATCGACCCCACGCATGCCTAGAAGGCTCTGGGGTCAACAGTTGGCAGAAGTCCAGAAATCGTTCACAGCGCCAGTGAGTTTTAAGCTCAGCAGTGGTGAAACCACCTTTTCTAACTTCCTTGGTGTTGTTGACCAAAAGAAACTCGGCCTCTGGAAACGAGAGTGAAAAAAATCAACGAACTTATCCTTGGGGGCATTACTTTCATTTAACTCGAAACAAGCCGACTCTATAGTAGGAATCATTATGCTAATTTGCATTGTTAATGTTTTCTTGAGAGCTTGTTCCAAAGTTTTCTTAACGTACCTCTCTTGGATTTGAGATACTCCTCAATTTCCGTTTCTTCATTCAGATTTGCATAGTCCGCAGCATCTTTTCCATCTGCTGTGGTCAAGTTGACATCAGCTTTGAGGTCAACAAGCTTTTTCACAACTTGCATGTTACCATGGATCGCTGCCAAGTGCAGAGGACTGAAGCCATCTGCGTCCAATACATTGACGTCTGCGCCGTGCTTCACTAGGAGTTCAATGATTGGTTCCTCACTGACTTCACAAGCAACATGAAGAGCTGTTTTGTCTTTTGTTTCTGTGGGATATTTAGCATCGACTCTAGCCCTTACTTCTCTTCTTTTGTTGTCAGGTGGATCTTTTCCCCAACCTGACGCAAGAACAGTTCCAAAGCTAGTTAGGCGTATACTGCCTATTTTCATCCGTTTGTCGAACAAACCCAGTAGAGTTCTATCCACTTCTACGTAGTGCCAGGCTGGTTTTCCTTTGTTTTTGCCTCGCACAAGAAACAACTTCTCTTTTGGATCGTGCTTATCACGGATGCTTACATCAGCATTATTTTCAAGTAGCATATTGACTAAATGTTTGTGTTTGTTTTGAACACCCAGGTGAAGAGGTGTCTTTCCACTGGAGTTCTTTAAGTTAACATTGCACCCTGATTCTATTAATAGCTGTGCAGTATTTACAAATCCTTTGTTCGCTGCAATGTGAAGCGCCGTGTTGTGACCTTCCTCTTGGGCGTCTATGTCAACTCCAGTCTTGACAAGAACGTGGGCAGCCATGTAATTGTTCCAGTATGTTGCCAGTACTAAAGGCGTGCATTGGTCCTCTCTTTGAGCGTTCGTGTCAGCTCCAAGATCAATCAATGTCTTGGTGCACACATTGGAACAACGCAGGCTCGCCCACAATAACGGTGTTCGATTCCCCTTAGCAGGGATGTTGACATCCACACCATGATGCAACACGAGCTCTACGGCCATTTCTGTATCATCAATGTCTCCACAATGGTGTAGTTTGGACAAAGTCTCAATCTTCTCAGATGCCTCTTCATAGAATTCCTTAAGTTTGGCATGCTCTTGCTTTTCAAGTGTGGAAAAAATATCACAGGCAGTCTTTGATGGCAAAATCTTTGCGTTATTTGCGGTCGATTCGAAATTCATCTCTCTCACAAGGTTGTCAACAAAAACGCACACAGTTGAAAATTTGTCACAGTCTCCCTCAAATGTGGCAGCTTGGAGCAAATTGAATCCTGAACTTCTGTCAACTGTTAAAACAGCCATTTTGCAAAGGGATATAAGGCTGGGCTATAAACAAAATAATAAAACTTTGTTATTAACCTGACATTTTAACAAAACTTATAGGTTGTTGTTTGAAGCTGTCGTATCGAACGTTGGCCCTTCGTCAGTGTGCATTCGCTCTGACGAAGGGCCAACGCTCGAAACATCAGCTATTGAATTTCTTTACGGTGACCAATTCACGTTTATAAATAAACTCAGTTGATAAATCCAAATTTCATGTTTCGATTCACTTCCCCATCAACGCAGCAACAGAGTTCTTTCAGAAACTAACCCCTTTAATCATTTGTTGATAGGAAGCTCTTACCGGTTGGTAATAACTGGAAGTTGCTCCATGTTCTTTTAGAATTTGTGTTATTGACTGGTGATTTTGCCGTTCAGCTTTTTGAAGTGGTGTTTTCTGAAACTTAGGACAAAATGATATTAACACTAGGTGGGAAGGGACGGAAGAGGAGGTTTCATTACCAACGCAGGTCCTGATTAATACAAATGAACACGAACGAACGTACTTTCAGAGCTACCACATAATAAACAACTTTACTAAGTTTGGAAACTTTTTTGTGGTAATTTCCATACACCTTAAACTCATTTTAGCACCCTTCTCCTTTGATAACAATCTTCTGTATATTATTAACTTGATAGCTTTTATTTAAATATTGTAAATACGTAATGTCGCTAGTTTTAAGTAATTTTAAAGTAGGTCCACATCAGCTTTAATAGTTGCCACTTTTGACCTACATCAACAAATAAAGTATGTATGTCTGTCTGTCTGTCTGTCTGTCTGTCTGTCTGTATGTATGTATGCATGCATGTATGTACAACTTAACGAAAAAAAAATTCAAGATGGTGGATTCTGTAAATTGATGACGTCATCGACTCGATCGGTGTATGACAACATTCAGTTTTTTAAAACATTTATTGCTTAACGAGTTAAAGAACCCCAATATTTTACTTAAACATTCTGTGCCTCCATACCTTGTCTGTGGCGTTGACATTTGCACCATACTCTAACAGCAGTTTGACGATAGTTTCCTGTCCATACCAAGCGGCGAGATGAAGGGACGTCAAAGAAAACTTAAAATGAAAAGTAAACAACTCAACAAGGGGCATGGGCTAACTCAGTGAACATCTATATGTGGAAAATTAATAAACCAACCGTGGTTATAGGGAGTGGAGGATTTTTCCCTTTCAAAGACCGTACCGAATGGGTCAACCTCGTTCCCAGGTTCAACTCTCTATTCTTGGAGGCGAAAATAAAAATAAAATAAAATTTCAGCGATCTTTGCCTCTTCGTTCACTGTCTTAATTAAGGTTGATCTCTTAGGCGCAACGTAGAAGCTGAGGACTCGGACCTGACTTCATTAAAACTGCAATCTGAACAACTTGTATACAGAGAGGGATCGTTCGGATTGGTGTCTGTATCTGATTTCGGATTTTGCGTTCTAATTCGCGAACTTAGATCTTGTCCCAGATAGACCACGTTCATTCACGGAGTACTCAAACATGGATTGACCTGTTTTCAGATGTTTTTTCCAGCTAGCAAAACGTCCAAACAATCCGAAAAAACAAAATCTGAAAATTGACTGAAAGGACTGGAACCTAAATAATGCGAAAATAACTTCTCTTACTTTCAGTGACAGCATCAAACCCTAAAGGAAGACAATACCTTATCTCCTTGGTTTGCATCTTCACCATGTTCAAGCAGCATTTTAACAGCCCTCCACCGGCCACCAATCGACGCCTTGTGTAGTGCAGTTCTGGATGCCTGGAATAGAAAAAAACCGAATATGAAATCCTTATTCAACAGATGACCAACAGATGATCCACTCATTGAACAACTGAATCCTGGCGAGGTGGGGGTGGGGGATGGGTGGAAAGTAGCAATACTCAGTCCTAATTACTTCATGCTGCGAATCCGGTTTAAAATCTGGTCGCGTGGGACACCTGTGGTCTGAGAGCAACTCTACGTACTTTCGTCCTACTTTTCTATTAGTACGAGGTTATATGTGACTTACCTTTGCTTCTTCGGCTCTTCTTTCCCAATCAGTCGTGAGCTGGGTATGCATGCAGGTAAAAAAAATAATAGATTAAAGAAAATTACGTAAATAGGTAGAATATGTGCTGTATGGTTTTTCAGATTTCAATTTTCTATCAACACATTCTGTATACGTTTATGCAATAGTCAACGGACTCTAGACTCTGTCCAATTCCTGTCCCAAATTATATTCCCCAGAAACCTCAAATCACTCGTTCTTTTCACCCAAAACATCTTATGAATATAGGTACTTAAAGTAATACCTAGTAGCTTCAGAACTGTCAAGGAATGGAGCTCTCTACCTGATCCTAAAAACAATCTGTCAACTCTTTTAAGTCTGCCGGTCCGGGCCACCCTTGTAACTGCGATTCACCAAAATTATAATTCTTAGCACCGGCACTGTATATTCCCACGATGGGAAACCTTTGCGAGTTATGATGTCTAAATAAATGATAAAATAGGCTAACACATGGCTAGGGCGTGATCACGAATTACACCGTACCTTTTGGGAAACAGCATCAGCAGAAAAACTGGAATATGCAGCGACAAGCTCTTTGGACGCCTTGATGCCTATATCGTCGGATTCACTGAACACAGATCCAGCTGACTCACTGCTATGGGAGGCTGTCAAAGTGTCAGCATCTCCGTCAGAAGAAGAGCCAGGTTGGCTTGTGTCTTCCCTGGTGGTCTGAGAGAGACACAGTCTTGGTAGATGGGATTTGTAGTAATAGCCTCCAGAGCCCGGAGTTACGCACAGTAAATCCACCTAAACAAGTCGTAAAGCAGTGATGAGTTGAACTGAGGCCACTTTTTACGCATGACCCACACATACCAAATCGGAGGCAATCACGGAAAATCAACTGAGAGTCAGGCGCACAAATCGGATTGTTTCGGTTGAATATCTATGTTCGGAAGGCATTGACTGCACGCCTTATGAATTCGGATTTAATTGAGATGAAAAAATAGAGTTTATTTGACGAAATGTCACTCTAAAACTTAAGAAAAATGGAAAATTAATTCCTTTTGTTTTCGGAGGGGCAAATATGTCATTTAGGCTAGCCAGCGTTTTAGGAAAGCCATCGGCAGCTCGACAAACACCAGGGGAAAAGATTCCGTTCTCTGAAACTTTTCTGCTAATTATGTTTTCAGCCTTAGAATCGGGACAGACCAGAAAAAGTCTAAGAGAACAAAATTAAATGACCCTGGGTGTATCCAGCTTCAATTCAGTTCTCGTTGGATGTCAAGCACCAAATCATAACAGCTTCACGGACTACATAAGTGACCTGTCCTTGGTGTTTGAATAAAAACTGCTGTCTGTGGGAATGACATCTTATGGAATCATGAATTACTGGCCTGTTTGTCAGTTGAGTTAGTGAACACAGTCCTTGTGAGGACGTATTGTTCCAGAATTTCAATAACCACCCTTAGCGCACGCTGGGTCAATAGGTTGTTGAGAATTTGTAGCATAACACAAGCATTATATATTATTTCTTGTCCTCATCGAGAGTAGACTGCGAGTAGTCTCTAATTTTAGCAATGGCGATCGTGGGGCGGGCAAAATTTCGAGGAGACGCGATGCGAGGGGAGCGCCCAAAATGTCTCCTCGAAATTTCGCGTGCCCATGTGTATTTCGTTCCCCCCACAATTGCCATCGCCAAAATTAGAGACTATTCGCATGCGCAGTCTACATCGAGAGAGGCTAACATGTAATCACAGTTTACCTTGCCTTGGTAGCCAAGCCTGTAAGTGCTTTCTGTACCAGAAGCCCATGCGACCCTGGCTGCACATGCTGGGTTTCCCTGCCAGTTCGTTATTTCGGTCACGGTCCCAAAACTTCTGCCATCTTCTTCGCCGTATTTCCAGTCCGGGCCCCTGGAAACTATAGCGTTTGCATAAATACCTTTTGCTTGAATTTTGTTTGTTGTGCTCCGTCCTCCTAATGGAGTCCTAGGTTATTATCAAGAAAACAAAAAATAATTATCAAAACTAGGTATGTAAGTTTGTTGTCTTTGTTGGGCCAGATAAATTGCTTTGTCAGAACCTTAAGTCTTAAATTTTGTTCTGGAAACATTCGAAGTAAGTTTTCTGGCGTTTTAATTTTTTTTAAATTTTCAGTTGCTCTGTGTTTTCACATTCAGTAGTACATTGAAAAACAGGCCGATACTCTCACATTTGTAGCCGTTCATTTTTTTGAAATTTTCCTGTAATGTTGTTTTGATGTCTGATGATGTAGGTTTTGCTTACCCATTTTCATCCGGAGCATCAAATCTGAGGAAAACATGCTCTTTTTCGTGTTTGTCAGTCATGTAACAAGATGTACACAGGTCCAAGGAAGAATCCTTGCAGTCAAAACACTTCCAACGCATCCCAGCTATTGGACCTTGCTTACATGCACAGCAGATTATTCTTCTGTGTTTTATACCTTAAAAAAAAACAAAAAGTACAAACATTTATCAGTCCCTCCGTCCACTCGGGGTAGTTGTAAGAGAAGAAGAACACTGCGAACGCGCTAAAGTCGGACGCCGCGCGACATGACGTGTGACTACTTCCACCTCACGACACGCGTGTCAGAGCATGTTTCCACACGCCAGCAGGTTTCCGCGTGCGTTCTCAGTTACTTTCTTCCCTGAGCGACTGCTCAGTAGATGACTGAAGCAAAGTTACCGAGAATCGTCAGGGACTCCAGAAGGTGGTCATTGGCCGCAGTAATGAGGTGGGCGGTTTAACAAAGTTTTCACAACAAAAGATGACTGAGCATTTGTTTGGGATACAAAAGGGTGGTGGACGCATTAACCGGGCGGGGGGACCTGGGGACCAAACTTGGCGTCTTCCACCACCCCACTGCACTTTTTTGAAATATCCGATTTATGATCTTTTAAGTGATAATGACAAAATAGTTTTTCTTTTCAATTACGTTCTATATATGCAGAAATTGAGGTTATTTTATATTTGGGGCACTGCAAATAAGAGATACTTGTAATATAAGACCTAAGATATAATAAACTTCATATGATGTGATTTTATTAGGCAATATGATTTTATTAGGCAATACTACCTGTAAATATGAATGCCAATAAAGTTTTTGTCGTCGTTGTTGGTTGCAAATATTACACAATGTTTTCTTATCCCCCCAGGGGGTACTCCGGATTTTAAATGTTGGGGATGATCGAATGGGGGCAAAAATCAAAACCCAAAAAAATCCCTGACCAAAAATTAACTCCCAAAAGATCCCATGCCGAATTTCCGAGCCTTAAAAATTTCCAGAAAGGATTAAATGATATAACACGAAAAAAAAAACATAAGAAATTGAATGTTTGCATTTGTTTATTCATCATACCAGCTGAATTTATCTTTTCCTCAACTGGCAGTCATTCTAACAACACAAGAGATGCCCAAGAACATCTTCTGTTTCAACAATAACATTATGAATGACAAGACTACCCCGCGGAACTACGCAGCCGGGCTACTCGGGCACTACCACAAGTCTTCAGATTGTTTTGAATACCCGCAAAAATCCCTACTTAAATCAACCCCCCCCCCCCCCCCCCCCCCCCAAAAAAAAAAAAAAAACTACCAAAAAATCCATCACAAAAAAAAACCAAAAAAAAAATTTTACACCCCCCCCAAACCCCCATCCACCCCCCCCACCCCCAAACCCGCGCACCCACCC
>Ga0126336_10000823_pt1 | contig 14367 bp, 9 predicted proteins | sample SidCmetagenome_FD_92530 | JGI IMG/M metagenome (GOLD analysis project Ga0126336, IMG submission 92530) | Coral microbial communities from El Islote,Puerto Morelos, Mexico - Siderastrea C C metagenome | ecosystem: Host-associated > Invertebrates > Cnidaria > Coral | place: El Islote,Puerto...
GCGGGTACACGAAATAGAAGACGATAACATGTCTATTACTCGTTCTATAAGCGTTGCGCAAACTGATTACAGAGTTCTAAAAGCGAACTGTCATGTGGATTACTCCTTCTATTGAACCCTTGTGAAACTGTCTAAAGGAAGACAACTTTAATTTTGCCTCGTTATTTAAGCTACGTACGAAGCGAGCGACATACACGAACGACATACGTTCGAAGCGAGCGAGGCACACGAAATAGAAGACAATAATATGTCAGATATGTCTATTACTCGTTCTATAAGCGTTGCGCAAACTGATGACAGGTTCTAAAAGCGAAATGTTATGTCGATTACTGCTTCTATTGAAGTATTGTGAAACTGGCCAAGGGAAGACAACTATAATTTTGCCTCGTTATTTAAACGTACGTACGAAGAGAGCGAGATACACGAAAGACATACGTGCGAAGCGAGCGAGGAACACGAAATAAAAGACGATAACATGTCTATTACTCGTTCTATAAGTGTCACGCAAACTGATAATAGAGTTCTAAAAGCGAACTGTTATTTCGATTACTGCTTCTACTGAAGCATTGTGAAACTGGCTAAGGGAATAGGCGCACGTACGAAACGAGCGTGATACACGAAAGACAAGCCGGTGATATATCTATTACTTGTTCTATATGGTCTGTACGGACAACAGATCAACAAACCATTTCACCCCAAACTCAGAGCGAAGCGTACTGACTGAAAACATTCAAAGTGTCCTTAATGATATGCAATTCCCAATATTACTTTATGTTTGAAATAAAATTTAACACCTTTCTCAAATATTCGAACAGAGCGACTTTACTCTTCTTTCAAAACATCGCTCTATAACTACAGCTCCAAAAACATTGCCAATAACTTTCCTTCCTAATCGAGTCTTCGGATCAACTATATTATGCATATTAGGGTCATTTTACTTCGCTATTGAAATAGCAGATAAACTACAGTATTACACACTATATTAATAAACACTAATTCCAGTGTTTTCTTTGGTTCAACTTCGACTATTAAACGCCAATTGTTAGATATTGTTCCACAAATAAGTAAAACGACTGTTGCAAGTGAGTCTGAACCCATTTTAAAATCCACTTCACAATCATACATAAGGGGTGGAATCATTTGCAGCATACGCGTATAGGTGCGCTTTAGCTCGTGGGAAGTTTCTTTTGTTTTTTAGCCAAAAAACAGCAGAAAATTCGCACGTTTCAAAGCGATAGCTATACGCGTATGCTGCAAATGATTCCACCCAAAACTTACGACGAAACCCTTGGGTAACGAGTGTTATAGTACCGCGAGACTACATAAACGCCATTCCGATGCTTCCACTACGACCAAACTGAATAGCACGTCACCCGCATCATACCACTAAATAAAACATTACAGTGCATGTTTTAAAACCTGGTGCCAAAGTTTCCCTGACATTTCAGAATCATACACAACACAGTGAACGCTCCACTGACACATTTACTTCATAACGCATCTTCCCTGATTTCCGTTCGATATACCATATTCTAATCGGATCAAACTGTAATTTCTCATATAACGAATGTTAGACCGCAGCCAGTAGACATTTATTTCTGTTACACACTCATGGAAAAGATACTAAACATTAAATCCCGAATTCCCACACGCCCGACAAACTACCGCGAACTGTTTTCATTCTATAAATAAACAACAAACGTACGTATGCAAATTTCAAAGACCGACTTTGAATATTTAATTCCATTCAAAACCGCACAACTCAAACTAAAATGTCTCAGAGATCGCATGTAACCAACTGTATGGTGATCGTCGAGATGACTTCAACTCTTTCACAATGCGATGCGGTTTTACCAGTTCTACAACTCATTAGTCTTACAAGTTGTTTTAACCCTCTTCAAATTCTAAGTGTCGATAATGAGATACAGTTTCACCAGTTGCACCACTTGAACGAGTCGTACGAGTTGAAAGGACCCCCTTCCTCACAACTCTACCGGACTGTAAGTAACAGTAATGATATGCAATTTCACCACTTGAACGACTTGAACGACTTGAACGAGTCGTACCAGTTGAAAGCACCCCCTTTCTCACAGCTCTACCGTACTGTAAGTAAGAGTAATGAATGATATGCAATTTCACCACTTGATTTCACCAGTTGCACCACTCGTACGACTCGTACGAGTTGAATGGAACCCTTCCTTAAACAACGCTCAAATTCTAAGTGTCTATAATGATATGCAAAGGCACCAATAAATGCTTCATGTTGTTTCATTAAAATGTCTCACATTCACCACTTCACCACTTGTACAACTCGTACCAGTTGCACCACTTGAATCACCACTTTCACGATTTGAACAAGTGGTGAGTATTGGACAGCCCTCCCCGAGGGTGGGGAATAGAATGTCAAGGAAAAAACATCCCCGGGGGACTGTGCCCGGGTCATGGCAACAGCTAGCATTGAACAACGCAAACTGACAACGCAAATAGAAACGTGGAATTGTTTCCCTCTGCTCTTTTGGACCACAATATCAAAAATTGAGAAAAAGCGTGCTGATTTTTTAAAATCTTTATTGACTTTGTGTTAGTTACTCAACACTGTTTTGCTTTTGAATTACAACTGGCTAGCTAAGCAGTCCTTTTTACGTTTATTTTGTAGCCGATCTATTCCAGTTACAAGAGAATAGCGATCACATTGGAAATAACAGCGTTTGTACAACTTGTTGAGAAAGTGGTGCAAACTTTCTGAATCAATCACAGCGCGACAGATCAAAACCAAAGCAAGCCGGTAAATACTTTGAAAACTCAGTTAAAAACTGCTCTATCGGAACAATTTACTGTAACAACTATTCTATGTCCCTTTAGCTGGTTTGCAGTCAACAACGATAGCTGCAAGGCCCAACGCACAGCCCAGTAATAATGATAGTATTACCACGCCTCTTGTGGGGACACGGTCCTCTGCAGACAAAAGTACAATTACCACGCTTGACGCCTGCAAAATGACAAAAAAACAAAGAGTTCGTTAATATCCTCCTCATAACACCAGCAAAAAGCTCGACAAGCGTTTGGTTAGATGAGCTATATATTGCGAGACACAGTTTGACTCACTATTTTAAACACCAATGTGTTCCTGTCGCCGGACTGTCGGCTAATAGTTGTTCTGAGGTTCTAATTTTAAGATCATTAGATTTCGAAGGGAAACTACCAGTTGAATATTCCTAAGACAGAAGCTCCCTATTGTTTTTAGTGTTGACCACAGAACTTTCTTCCGAATAAAAACCAGTAAAACTGGTAAACTTCAAGCCCACCGCATTGGCCTCTTAATTTCAGGCGAAAGGTGTGAAATAGAAAAGACAAATACATATACAACGTGTAAATGCAACAAAAGCAACATCTCTAAAAAACTGAAAAAATAAATGCCATGTTGTTTTGAGGACCATTTATCTCCGTGCTGGTATTTTTCTCGGGACGAACGCTATAAATTAAAATTTCCTAACGGTCTTTGTAACCAGTTATACACCTTGAAGAGGGAGAATTTTTTCAATGATTAATTTTATTTGCTGTCTTTAATGCCGTTGCGATTGTTTCTGTTGTTGTTGTTGCCGTCGTCATCGTTGACTCAAAAAGTAATCATATGTTGCGATTTCTTCTGAGGTATTAAACTTACGTTGCAGATGATTCTCTTTGTCCACATCCCGCATGAGGCTTTTCTCCTTGAGGCGATAAATGGGCAACTTTGCACACAGGGCGGCCATCTCATCACTCAGAATCGACCGATCATAGACGGTACTAACAACTACATAAAGGTACTCGCTTGAAGTCTTTGCCTGGATGATGCCCTGGGCGTTTTCCTGTCGAAGAAATGATCTTGTAAAAATTGCTTTCCTGACGGAATATCGGTCAACACTGCATGAGACATGCAGTGAATTGTTCCCAAGCGACCAATGATTCTAACAACTCGTCCAATTTTGTGTCTGCGACCTAAGTTAGGTGGTAGTAACAGGTGAAATGTGTCCCTTTTAACTGACTTTGACATGTTATGTAAAACACACATGAAATCACAGTTTTGAAAGACCCCACTTAGGCAACTTAACACCATATCTCCGTGCACAAAACTGCACCCAGTCCTGCTTCGCTCGACTAGCAAGCCTATGGAGCTGGTGTGGGGTCCCAAGTCCCTCAGCCAGATACCTATTTCCCTTTCAAGTATGTGATGGAAAATTTACTGAAATTTTTATTACTTAAACTACCTATATTTTAACAAGTTCTCATAAAAAAGAACATTGAAGGTAGGACTTACAATAGGGTGTCATCCGGGGAAAACTCGCAGATATGTTGCTGAAAAACGTGTTCAGTTTGAACAATGTCTGAGGCAGGAAGGTGTCTTGAAGATGGATATGCGCATTAAAAAAATTCAACCGCGACATGCCCTATAGAGGCATGTTGGAGTCAACCAAAACACGTTCCCTACTGATGTGTGGTAATTGAAATTTTTAAGGAGGTGGGAAGCATTTCACTATTCCTGTATTCCTTTCAAAACACCGGGAAATATTATTTATCAATAAATTCATCTATTGTCGTTATTTTAATGCTTTATTTCAATTCAGAGGTATGCACAACATTCGTAGATGTAGCGATTGAACAACAACTTTAAAACGTTACTCACTGTTTCAAGGAGCTGTGTGAGATCCTCGGGTTTCGGTAGGTTTTCAGTTAAGTCACTCAGAAAACAGGCTTTCTGCTTAGACATTCGATGCATGGCCAAGTTCTATGTCAATAGAAACAGAGATAAATATCCCGAAGTGTACTAAAGCTCAAGTAATACGTAACAAAGTAACTAAGAAAGAGGAGAGGGATGTCCGGAGGAAGATAGTGAGGAAAGACGGTTGGGAAAGTTTTAACAGGAAAGGAGATAGGGTGGAAGGAGCGTAGGAAGGAAGCAAAAAAGGAGGGAGGGAGGATTGAGAATAGAATGAGGAAAGGTTAGAAGGTGGAAGGAAGGAAGGAAGGAAGGAAGGAAGGGAGGAAGGAAGGAAGGAAGGAAGGAAGGAAGGAGGGAGGAAGGGGAGGAAGAAGGGCAGGAGAGAAAGTAAATAAGGGAGTAGGGAAAGAGGAGAGTGGGGAAAAGGATGGAAGAAAAACTAACCTTGTCAAAGTCGTAGACGACATCAACTTCTCCAGGAGACGAAGGGACGTCAACAGTGTACTCTGAAACTGCATCCTGCAAGGCAAAGAGAGATTGCCAATCTCTGCTAAACTTTAGCTCGCTTTGTGTAAAATATTGCGTTACTGCTAGCGAGACCGAAATAGTGCATTTCCTATTACACAATTTAAATTTATATATGATTAAACACTCTTTTGTTAATTAATTTAGCCCTTATATATCTGTTCCCAAGCTACACAAAGGAATTGCAACTAACATGCATGAAGAATCCGCGTATGGTGACCTGCAGCAGTCTGCTGATATCCAATTCCCTATCATTCACGCAAGTGAAATGCCCCTTTGGATAACACAAATTTAAGAAAAAACCTGACGTGTTTGGGTACTTGTTGCCTGGTCTTTAAAAGAAAATCAGTTGCGTGGAAGAGTATTCAAAAATTCCTTCTGCATTACCAGTGCAGAGCTCTGACTAATTGAACTATCAAGCCAACTGGGAGCTGGTCTTTTCCGAATTCCGCCGTTCATTTGCGAATCCCGTTCAAGCCCGAATGTTTTCAGGTTGTTAATTCTTTCATAAACTACTCAAGTTGATACTTTAACTGCAAGGATCACAATCATTTTATATTTCATCCGCAGTTCACATGATCGTAATTTCATTTATTCACCATAAAATCAGTTTTTGTAAAACATTGTCCTGGCTGTATGTTTGGCCATTCGCAAGCTAATTTCTTTGTCCCTTTTTCTCCAATTCCCATCGATTTATAGATAAAAAAGGTTCAGCACCTGATAATCTCATTTGGTGAAAAATACTGATCGACTTCCTTTTTTGATTGTTATAGCTTTTAAAGAAGCTTGTAGAAATTTACACAAGATGGATTAACGACGACGCAGTTATAATAAGCTAATTTACCTTTTTGTCCTCTTCTCCATATTTAAACACACTAGCGCCAGATGCAGTGACAACAAAGAGTGCAAAACATACATGGACAACTTTGAACATCTAGTAAAAAAAAAGAACAAAATAGATAAATGCAGTGTCAGCTTTATTGCTTTTCTATGAAGTAAGCAATCACTTTTACAGGTTAGGATTGAGCTTTGATAAACTGACTTACCATCTTAGCTTGTTAGTGTTTTCACAGAAACGGCACAGCTCTTGCTTCTCAGTTGTGACAGAGGGTTTTCCAGATACTCCACGGAATATGGATGCAAATGCTTTAGCCAATCGTTTTTATACCATCCGCTCGCCTACTCAATGTTTCCTCATTCCTAACTTGATAATTTTTTTTTGCATGTCTCAGCTCTATTTATCGGAGCTTGTCACTGAGCGTAATTGACCTTAAGACCTCCTCTCAACTGTAGGATCAGTAAATTATGTCACAGTAAGTGACTGGGCAAAATTACGTACGGTCTTTTTTTTTAAAGAAGTCGTTTTTACTGATAACTAAACATGTTTGTCTTCTGTGTTCTGGTTTCGATTATACACTATAGCTAAGTTCTGTATTTCGTAAGCCATGCAACTCCAAAACTTGAAAACTACACATCGCCCAGAATCCCATTGAAGCGTACTTACAGTGCCAAAATTAATAGAAATTTTTCACAAGTAAAAGGCCATCGAAGAAAGTCCTAGTTACTTCACCTCAAGTTCAGTGTGTGTGAATCCCTGCGAAGTCAAGTTCTTTAACTTTCACAGACTCTGAAGTAGTTCACAGGCTATACTTCCATTTATTCTAACCTGAGAGCTTCCAATAGAGCTTTTGCGTTAATTTTTTTTAATGAAGAATTGTCTATTATTTTGTGCTAATCATTTCATTTCGTTTCATCATTTCATGCTGAAAAGATCTTCATTCAATCGGAAAGACTTCCTTCAGCAACACTTCCTTACTACGAACATACAGGTTTTTTTTTTCTAAATCAGCAAACCGTTATTGCTTTACATGTTTAGATTCCTTCCTCCTTCCTTCATCCGGTCCTCCCATGTCACGAAACTTAACTGACCTCAAGACCTCAGTTCAGCTCTAGCAGAAGTTCTTCGATTTCAGCAACATGGAAGTTACTAAGTTGTCGTTAACAACCGCAGATAGTTTCATGGTGCTATCACATCTGTTTGAATTCAGGAAACTGGCGGTATTTAAATATTGCAAGCTAATGTGATAAAAATCAACCACTTGCTACAGGGGAAAGGCCAGGATTTCTCACTGAGATGTCCCATATGAAAGGTCACTATTAAACGTGTGCTATATATATGTGGCTGTGCAATAAGCACTGTGCCAATTTGAAAGCCTGTTATTTTGTACGGCAATGAATCCTGAACTTACAAATCCAAAAAGCGTGACTGGGTTTTCACAAGATAGCTGATTTGCTTTGTTATTATTTATTATTATATTATCCCCAAGGGGGAGGGGGTCACGGGCACCCTAGGACCCCCTGGCCACGTCCCTATCCTAACGGCTTGGAACCGTTTATCGGGCTTAAAGTCAGTCACAATGAACAAAAACATGCTTGAAGTGTGGTTACTAGTTCTATTTCTAGAAGCAATTTTTTGGGGGAGACAAAAGTGTCATTTCTATTGCTTAATACTACTTACTGACCGCGGGTCACCTGAACAGTTGGAGACAAACGTGGGAGTACGTTGTTTTCTTTGCTATCACGCTCCGTGGCTTCAGTTTGCCTGTACCTCACGATCAAGTAAACAAACACTGAGTTTGAATTAATCTGATTACAATTTCATTGCGTATTGAAACCTGGCCACCTCGTTTTGACGGCCTATTTGAAAACACTACCCATTTCAACACTCCGCTAATGGGGTGAATGAAGACGGTTATACTATATTTTGCCATTGCAAACAAGTTTAATATTTCTGTTTTGTTTTGAACTGATCGGGATTTCTCCGAACAGTCACCTGTTTGCGAGAAAAACAAACTGTGGCGTATGTGGAATAACTCAGTCGCTGAAGGATCTATGGAAGTCAGCAATCTTGCGGCTGTAAAGTTTACGGTTAACAGGACACGCTGAAGGAAGTGTTGGTGTTCACGGATGTTACAGCTGAAATGAGGTCTGAGGAATTAAAGTTTAGCCACGAATTATGCTCCGGCAACTTGTTTAAAATAGCTGTTATCGGGAAGTGACTTGAGGATATCATGTTAAGGATCAGGAAATACCCAGTCGATCTCGAGAGCAAATGATTTTTTTCTTGATGCGTAGTATTCTCTGCAAAGGTTATTAAGGTGACGCAGAGATAAGCTATGCCTAGGAAGCAGAGATCTTAGTTCATTAAAAAATCAGAACACTGACCATAATCAGCATTGCACATGGTTAACCATAAATGAAAATAAGTGTACCACTAGTGTGGCAACTCTTGAGGTACAGACACTCAAGTAGAGTTTGTATTATGTAATAGGGGATTTCAGTCTTTTAACTTAGAACAGTGTTATTTAAATACGGCAACACTAAATGTTTGCGCCCTCGTGTTCAGTTTAAGCGCTGCTTATCAGTGCTGGACCTTATCGCAGGTTGCATAGCCTCGATAAACTTTTCTTTTTAAACGCAACTAAAGGCCTGGTTGATGAGGCAATCCGAATGCCGTTGTAGCATTTCAGCCACTGAAGGCCTACAAAATCTATTAGCAATCCAAATTATAAAAAGCAGTCCATCATCCGTAAACCGCAAGGTGTCAACTTTTCGTTAACCTATTTTCAATAAAACCCTTTAGAAATTAGAACACTGTAGCTGGTGAACTTGCTAATTTCAGTTACAACATTTGATATGGCCTCCTTTAGATCAGCACTTCTGAAATAATATTTCACAGGGAAAAAAAGAAATAAACTGTAAAGCCTGGCTTACTGTTGCCACACAACAGCAAGGATATCAAGGCGTAAAGAAAATATCAGTTTTATCCAGGGCGCAGGTCAATCGCCCACTCGGCTCTTGAGTGACGTGTGATGCAGAGAGAGAGACTAGGGCGAGAGCGTTCTAGCCCTGGGCAATTGCCCTGGGCCTGGTTCTCCAAAACAGGATTAAATTAACCCAGGATTAGCGTCAATTTTTAATTCCGTTTTATAGCCAAACGATACCGGTTCCTGTAAATCTTTTTTGCTCCACGTTTTGACTTTGGACTTGCAATTTTCTGTGAAAACTCTTTTGAAATAAGAGAAACAGTACCGTTGGTTAGAATTTTTATCCACGGTTAGTGTTAACCGGCCTTCGGACAACTGGTCCTAGAGGAGTTCAACGAGAGACCGGTACAACCATTCAAGTTACTTTTTGTGAATAGAACATTTCAATAATTATGTTTTTGAAGCTGCAGGCAGTAACATATGGTTTAAAATCCTGAAATCCAAAACGATTTTGTGTAAAATAGATCGAGCTCCTTCAAAACTCGTTACTTTTTACGCTAGCACGCGAGTATAAAAATGTTTATGGTCAACGACCTAAAGCAACTGAAAAGTTCAGTTCCATCATAGTTAGTAGAGGGGACTCTACTAACGTAACTATGGTTCCATAGTCTGAAACTAGCTAAACCAAGGGGAAGATGGCTTTCTTGAGTTCTCTACAAGATCTAGAAAACTTGCTGAAAGTACTCGCATATATGAAGCTTTTGATTTATCTACTGAGTTGATGAGGTAAATTGGCCTCCATATAGAGAAATTGAAAGGTGACGTTTCAAGCGTTAGCCCTTCGTCAGAGCGAATCCTTTTTATTTAACTTCTAAAATGATATTTTTGGCTGCGAGGCTGTGTGATGACAAGCGAGCGTAAATGAAATTCTCTCGTTCTTTTCTTTCTGTGACGTTTGCAATGCTGACTGTCGATCAATTTTTTGAGAACGGGGTTTGAGCCGCGTTGAAAACAGAGTGAGAGTCAGGATAGCCACGCTTCTTGAAGAATTGGCACATTTCCTCTGATTTGTTGGAAAAATCGAAGTCATCACTACATAACCGTCTAAGTGTAAGAAATCGAGAGAACGGGATGGAGTTTTTGACGTGGAAAGGATGAAAAGATTAACGTAACAAATAACGGTGGGAATCTGTAGGTTTGCAGTACACACTGGTAGACAGGTTGTTGCCATTGATTGAAACTTTGATATCAAGAAAAGCGACTGAAGTTTCATAAATTTCCTAGGTATATCTCAGTGCCGGGTGAAAGGAGTTGACAGAGGTTATAAAATGATTAAGTTCCTCTTTGCTGGATGAAGTAGCGCCAATACAATCGTCGATGTAGTGGCCTTAAAGTTCAGGTTCTGTTACATTATATTCAGAAGACCATCCAATATCTGCTTGCGTTTTCTTTCACGAGTTTTCTGAATACCTCTAATCTGTCGTCATGTCCAGCGATAAGTTACTGATAACTGGTGATTTTAATTTCCATATGGATGTGCCTACAGATCCTAATAATATACACTTCAGAGATCTTTTAGACACGATGGGTCTTATCCAACATGTGAAGCAACCTACCCATATATGCGACCACACCCTAGATCTCATCACTACGCGCCAATCTGATGACTTCATTGCTACAACACGACGCTGTCATCACTACTAAACAAGCATGCCCCGATACAATCACGGAAAATGAGAAATAGGCCCAGGCCGCCTTGGTTTGATGATGACATTTTGCAGGTAAGGCGTGATAGACGGAAAGCTGAGAAACGGTGGAAGAGAACTAAACTGGCCTCGGACCTTTTAGCATTCAAATCCAAGAGAAATTATGTAATATATCTTATGAACAATAGGAGAAGAAAATACTATAGTCAATTTATTGAAGAAAACAGCTCAAATCAGTCAAAGCTGTTTCGGGAGAGCAAGCGTCTATTGAATATTCAGGCTGATAAAACTCTCCCGTCTCATACGAATGCCGTTAAGCTCGCCGATGATATGGGGGACTACTTTGTTCATAAGATCACTGCAATAAGAGCCAAGCTGGCCGCCAGCACTCAGTTCCTTCCCAGTGCTGCCCAAGGATCTGATTATCCTACCACCTTGGAAATGACTGACCTTTCTTTCTCTGAATTCGCGCTACTCACTGAGGAGGACAGTTTTAAAACAAAAGTTAAAAAATGGCAAATAGCGAAAGGCAAAAAAGAAGAGAGAGGGGGGGAACAGTAGTTTAAAAGAAAAAAAAGGGATGGAGACAAGAAGATTTAAAAAGAAAAGGATGCAAGTAGCGGAAAGTTAGGTAAAAGAAACCAGAGAAGACGAAGGTGTTATCAGAAGGAAGAAAAAAAGAGTAGAGTGAAAGGAAAAAGAGAGAAAGAAGGAAGAAAGGAAGGAAGGAAGGAAGGAAGAACCAAAAAAAGAGGGAAAAAAAAAGAAAGAAAAAGAAAGAGGGAAAGAAAGAAAGTGAGGAGAAAGAAAGAAAGAAAATAGGAAGGAAAAACAAAAGGAGGAAAAGTTGAAAAAAGCAAGAAGAAAGAAATGAACGAGTATGAGAAAAAAAAAGTTGCGTCGGGGCTAGAAATAACTACTGACAGCTTTTCAGGAATGGTTCTTCTTCTGTTTGGGTATTTTCTTTTCAGGTGTTTCCGATATTTGGTTTTGGCTATCAAATCGTCTTGATCCGTGTGGCGTTGGCTCACTTTTCCCCCCAAATTTACGTCTATTACTATTTTCCTTAGGGTATCAATGAAGTTTTGGAGAAATTCAGGCGCCTTCAGCAAACGCTAGTTGCTTCTAAAGTAGATCAAGCCCTTGAAACAGTTAAGCGCTTAGCCAACAGGCCAAGGGACCTCATTGATCCGTTTGCGCTTTTGGCGAGCCTTCAACAATTGGCGGACTGTGCCAGGGAGTCGGGCCATGCAGACCGGAAGAAATTTGAGGCTCTCCAAATATGGTGCGTGTTGTCATCCACCTTCTCGGGGATAAGGAGGATAAAGATGTAGCCCAGCAAATCAGTAAAATTCTGAAATCCAGCCCTGCGCAAGTGGCGTTCTCCCCCATCGTGGCAGGAGGCACCCCCCCCCAGGCCCCCTCTCGGTGGCTTCTCTGGTTCGCGACGGAGTCGTCGTGGATGGACCCCAGGCCCCTTTTATTTTGATAGGAGGCGTTGTTTTTCGTGTAATAGAGTTGGCCACTTGGCGGGTAATTGCCCCTTGGCTTCTCACAAGTAATTTATTGCGTTGTATGTGACTTTTCGCATTATTGGTAATTGTATTGTGTTGGTTTTGCATGACCAATAAACTACTTTCTTGTCTCTTGTGGATATTTCTTGGTTCGTTTGTGTTTTTCTTCCAACCTCCCGATGGTCCCGAAGGGGTTATCTAAAACCTTCACTCTGTCTTCGACGGGGTATTCAAGGGCTTGCCGTGCGGTTGGTTTTTTCCCTTTCCTAGTTACTATTAGTGTCCTTAGTCTAGTTTTCGCATTTTCCTAGGGCCTTAGTGGACTCACAAGATCTCGCTTAAAATTTGATCCCCAGAGAGTGGTGCCTTCTAAGGTCGATTGGTGTGACTGGAAAGGGGAAAAAACCCGCATGGCGGGCCCCAACCCTTCGCTGGAATGGTTTCGTGTGGTTCTGTTTTCGCATCCCCCCACGCAGGGTCTGTTCCGCGATCCAAAAACATTCGTGGCTGGGGAAATACACCGCCACTTGCGGCAGTGAGATTGGTTCTTGAAGATTATCCTAAACGTCAGGAGATTTTCGATTATATTTCTCACGGCATCTAGGTGTCTGACTGTTTCGTCCACTTCAAGGGAGATTTTCAGGGGAAATTCTACAACCTTCATTCTCCTCTGGCTGCATTCTTCCCTAATAGCAAGGTTTGCGAAAAATTTGAAGTCTTTATTAGTGCAACTATTTTGGAGCGCGTTTCTAATGGGTCTCTTTCAATTTAAGGCAAAATTGGTGAAGTGGCGCCGCCTCATCTAGTAATGCCTTTTACCGTTGAACCTTCTAAGCCGCAATTGTGCTGAGCGCTTCCTAGACCTGTGGATTAAGGACCTTCCTCTTTCGCTCGACTGCATTTCCAACCTCCCTCGTTATGTGTTTCCTGGGCATTTCCAATCGGTTTTTGACCACAAGGGCGGATACGATCACGTTTTGTTATCGCCCGAGAGTACAACGTATTTTGGCCTGGCGTGGAAGGGCTGGTTTTTTACACCTAGAACTATTCCTTTCGGATGGAAGGCCAGTGCCTATATCTACCACAACATAGGAATGGCAGCTACCAGTAGAATTCGCTTATTTGGCGTTCCTTGCAGCCAGTATATCGATGACCGTCACGTAGGCCAACTTCGATTACCTCAAAGCTCGCATTCTCAAAGGTCCAATCTCCAACTGGCGCAGGCTGGTGCTTTCATTGCTTGTACCCTTCTGGTCTCTCTTGGGTATTTTATAGGTCTCAACAAATGCGTTCTTTTACCTTCCCCCCCCCCAATGTGATTCAGATCTGCAGGCTTTCGTTCTTCCATATGACACGAAGGATAAGTTTACTAGCCTGCGTGAGTCAATCCTTTGTCAGGGTAGTGCTTCTATTAAATCCCTCCAACGCTTAGCAGGGAAGATAATTTCTTTCTGCATGGCTGTCCCAGCGGCCAAGCTTTATGCTCGTGAAATTTACCGGCTATCGCCAAGGCTATCGCCTCTCGTCCTATTAAAATAATAGGCGATCTTAAAGCTGAAATCGAATATTGGCGTTTCCTCGACTCCTGGAATCAAAGCTTGCCTTGGTTAGATGAGCGGCACATGGTAGTCAAATTGAGCAGTGATGCTTCTCTGTTCGCGTGGAGTGGCGTTGTGGAGACCCCCAGGGTCCGCCTTTGGAGTTTCACAGTCTGTGGAGCGACAACGATAAGGACAAGTCCATTGCTGCTAAGAAGGCTCTCGCTTCGGCCTTCACTATTCAATCGGCTAACGCCGTCGTTAGGAATTGTCGTCTTGATGCGCACGTTGATTCCATGGCCCTCATTCAGTCCTGGGAGAGGCGAGGTGGGAAAAGCAAAGAGTTAAACGACGCGCTGAAGGTCTTATACCATACCATGCTCAAGCAAAACTTCTCTCTAGACCTCAAGTACATACCTTCGGCGCATAATCCTGCTGACGCCCTTTCAAGAGTTCTTTCTGACAAGGATTGTATGCTGGCCTCGGATAGCTGGCCCGCGCTCGAATCACTTTTCGGGCCCCACTCCGTTGACCTGATGGCTCTCGATGTTAACGCTCAGCGTGACTCCTCTGGAGCACCTCTAAAGCACTTCACCCCGTTCGCCTCACCCGCTTCAC
>Ga0126336_10000824_pt1 | contig 14365 bp, 10 predicted proteins | sample SidCmetagenome_FD_92530 | JGI IMG/M metagenome (GOLD analysis project Ga0126336, IMG submission 92530) | Coral microbial communities from El Islote,Puerto Morelos, Mexico - Siderastrea C C metagenome | ecosystem: Host-associated > Invertebrates > Cnidaria > Coral | place: El Islote,Puerto...
ATTTGTCGGTGTACTGTCGACTTCGTGTTCCGCATCTATCTCGTATTCAGAGCTAAAATTCATCTACAAATCAGCAGAATCCGCGTAGCTCGTCTCAGTATCTGCTTTGGATTACAACATTGGGATTTTAGTTATACTATGACTTTGTTCGAATTAGCTAGAAGGTCAGAAGGCTTCGATCAACAAATAAAGTCAGAGAAACACAGCTAAAAACTAAGCGACGTGGAATTCTTGGTTCTTGATCTGACGTCACAACTACGGCTCGCCCCAGGTTCCTCTTACTCGGACTTGAGCCAAATTTTTGTTGAATTTAACAGGGCACAGAAAATCGAGAATTTAACCAAATCAAAAAATTTTTGCGAAGAAATGTTCCAGATGATAACAGAATTTATTTAGCCGAAAAAAAACTTAGGGGTTAGGTGCACTTTAACTATGACATGAACATTTATTTTAATTCTAGGACGTTCATTGGCAATATAATTCTATTCTTTTAAATTATCACATTTTTAATCAACATTTTTTCTCGTTTTTGTCACTTTCTTTGTATAGATTTATTCTTTTACGTTTTCACACTTGTTACTGTATAAATTCTTACGTTCGCACCATTTCTATCATTCGTCAAAGGCTACAGACTGGTAGCCGAAAGCTCAGTATTTACAAATTTTTTAACCAGAAAACGTTTTAACGATTTTAAGAACATTCTATCAAAATTGCGCAGTTGCCTGTTGGTTAGAAGCATTGTTGTCTCGGTTGATTTTGCTCGATGAGCTTGCTAACCTGGGGAAAAAATTGTTTTACGCCATGTTAGGATACATTAAAAAGATTTCAAAATTTTGGAAATACCTTCTTAATTGATGGTTTCCATCAGGTTTGCATAATTGCTACACAGCGAAACAAAACACTCGCCGATCTTTCAATTGAAAACAAACGAAATCATTCACTTAGCATGACTTAGGACCATCTACCATGTCTTCTCTTTTCCTCTGCTCTCCTTTTCCTCCGTTCATGTCCATTCCGATCCCTGTTGTTTTTAATATCCGGTTCTTGGGTCTTTTAAAATTCTTTTTATTAAAGCTAGCGATCTTAGCAGCGGTTAGTGTAATTAAAATCGTCAGGTTTGTTGGCTACCCCGATGGCGATTTTCGCCAGCGATCCGGCTGGTAGCGGCGACATGCAAGCGATCGATGCCTCTGATATCTCAGGAAATTTTAAATTCACCGACAATTCCCAGAAAATCACTGGTAGACCCGGGCTAGTTGTGGCTTATCGTGCTCTGTTATGAACACCAGTGTGGCCCAATTTTTCGATTAATAGATGAAATACTTACCGGTTTCAGTAACTGTTTACAGTACACCCGACACTGTAGCGCTCCAGAAAGCTGGTTCCACGTTCAAGGGAAAGAAAACCCAGCTGGGGAAACGTCTCGTGCATTGACTGCAAAGGAATTGTTAGAGGGCACCCGCTGGCTTCATGGACCAAAATGCCTGTGGTAACAAGACTCACTACACTTCCAAGCTCACCAGTTTGTGCATGAGATCGACCAGAAAACAAAAGTCAGAATGTAGTCAGAATCCATACTAGCAACCACGATCAGCGAATGCAATACCCGTCGAACCAATCCTTGGATATTGGAATCTCACTGTGTAAAATCATTTCTTTTCGTTCAGCGGCCTCGAAGTCCTCAAGCAATGCATCGTTCTTGCACACAGAGGGATAGAAGGATTGAGACAAAACAAACAACACTGGGACTGCATGCAACACCATCACTTTAATGTAGAGATCAAGACCGTGCCAGAGTGAGCTTGAAGGTAACGAAAGCCACTTTCGAGATGGCCAGACAGCGTGCAAAAGAAACAACATTTCCATTCGTCGATAAAGAAAGGTTTCTTAGGCGAGATGTAGGTATTTTTAAAGTGTGCGTATACCACCTATATTTATCACAAAAGTGCTACGCAGGTTCTCACATTGTTTGCTTTACAAACATTTTGTAGGTGGAAGTGAAGGGAGATCGAGATTTTGAATCCTTTGAGAGCGCGAAACAGTAAAAAAGAGTTCACGAGAGTCAAAGGTCAAATGAGAGCAATGGAAAATTGAGAGGCTCAAACTCGCCGAAAGAAAACACTTTTTTAAACCCTCGTCAACTCTTTTTCTCGCTTAGCCCGGGCCTTAGAGTTCGGCTGGTTGTTCTCAAGTGTTACCTCTCTCTTTATGAAAACACACAACCTTATCATACCAAAGAACAGGCGAGTGACTGTTGTAACCAACGAAGCATTACACAGCGGGCCTAAACCAGATGCTACTGTCCTGAACGATTATTTACGTCGATCAGATCAAAACTTGCTAAAGCAACAAGAAACAAGTGTAGCTCTTCAGTGTATCCATCTTTGGTCGCTGCCTTCACATCTGCCATTTTCATTTTCGCGAAGTTTCAAGACACCTTCGTTTACAAAAACAAAAACTTCATTTTTGACACAGAACCGTCCCGAAAACAACTATTTCGGATGAACGTGACCTGTTTAAAAATGATGATTATGCTGATGGTTTGGGCTATTTTTCAAACCTGAAGGGTAAATTGAAAGACAGATGTCGAGTTTCTACTTTTTTACCTTTTTTTTCGGAAATTTTCAGCTAAAGGAAAAAGCAAAACCATAACATGACTTGTGTTATGGTCTGATGTTTATATTTTGGACAAAGTGTACTTTCTATAAGTTAGAAAAAACAACCAATTGTCGATAATAAAGAGTTTTGGCCACCTTTGAATGCTTTCTGACACGTCTTTGTGTGGTAATGTAATCCCTCGCAAACCATGCCTCGACTTTTCTGGGCCGGGTTTTGACCTTTTTGTTCTCTCTGCAGAATTCAACACTTTATATCACCCAGACCTTCGCCAAGACGTTTTTATTAAAGACGAGCACCGCTACCTGAATGTGCCCAGAGTCGGAACGTACAGCGTGTACGACACTTTCGATTGCAACTTTGAATGCCTCAAGAATCCTTCCTGTCTGTCTTTGAACCTGGCCGCTTCAAAAGGAGCTGATGGAAAGCTTTGGTGCGAGATACTGTCTTCTGTAAAGTACGACAACCCTGAGGAGTACAAAAGAAACGAGACTTCACACCACTTTTCCATCAAGGTAGGACTAAATCTCATTTAAGGGCGCTTAATGCGCAACTGGATTACAATCCAAACAGTATGACCTAAGTACGCAATAGCCGTTTTGGGCGTCTCAATCAATAAGGCAGTGGAGAGTATGCAAACTCTTGGCATTTTTCTTTGCTCGTCGGTTTTCAACATTATTAACAGAACAAAGTAATGGGGACGTAACTGACGTGGACAGTTAAAACATTTTTTCTTATTTCAGACCCCATGTCTGTCATCACCGTGCCAAAACGGGGGTACATGTGTGCCCAACTACAAATACCACGCGTTTAAATGCAGCTGTAAAGATGGTTTCATCGGAGAATATTGTGAAATAGGTAATTGTCGCAAGCTGGGGACAAAAACATATTTTCCGTGTCCTGGAAGGGAGTCGAACCCATTGCTCTCCACACGCTGTTCAAGTGCTTGGCTGCGATCACTGAGCTACTGGCCAGCTTGCAGACGTCTCCTAGATATTTCCACGTCCACACGCAAGCTACTGTAAGGCGTCCAGCATGGACTGTGTGGTGATATAGAGATAGACGTTTGAATGTTAACAGTCCACCGGCGCACGGTTACGTCGGGTTCGACTACCTGAGGAATTTTAAAAGACTCAGCTCCCGGGGGTGTGATACTCCAGATTTCTAGTGCAGGGAGGTGCAGAGGATTTTTTGGGGTTTGAAATTCACGATTTCAAGATATTTTTGGATAAGAAAATTATGGCAAGTAATGGGTAGTTGGGATTTAGTAGGGATTTGTTGTGTGCTAAAAAAAAAAAAAAGAAAAAAAGAGAGATCCTACCAAACCATCACTTGATCGTACTTAGTAAAAGTACTTAGAAATAAGTAAATTTAGGGTAGGATTTTTTTCTGTTTCATTTTGGTTAAGGGGATTTTTTTGTGTTTCGCTTCAAGCCCGAGGGTTTTTTTATGTCCCCGTTCGCACCCCCTCCCCCGGACTCAGTTAGGCTTCGTTTGATTAAGAACTGAAATATGGCGGGGTTAATTTATAATGGGTCCGCCATACAGGCATTCATCCAAGAATTTTTTCTTAGCATCTCATCGCGATAAGAATGAAGTAATAAAAAGGCGGAGAGCTCTTTTTCTTTACTGAGGTGATTGCACAATGATGACTTTTAAGATCGAGTAATTTATGTTTTTCAGCTGGGAATTCCTGTAAGGACCTGTATGACATATACCAGTAAGTGGAACTACATATTTTTGTTTTTATGAAATCAAATGTTTTAAATTCTCAAAAGTATGAAAGGAGCCTCCCGACCACAGGGCCCATCAGTGTGTCATATCTGCGTAAGAGGTGGCGCCCTATAGTAGGACCAGATGGAACTTTTCTTATGCCAGATCACTGAAAATGCATTTGAGAACGATCTCTTGTTTTAATTTTTTTCCTATATTAAACAGGTCAAGCGTGAGTCAGATAGTTACTTTCATCTTGGACTCCAAACCAACTTCCGTTCTGTGTCACATGGGAGATTTTGGATGTGGAGATGGCGGATGGACGCCGGTCATGAAGATTGATGGCACTAAGGTATTATACTACTTGTGTTCATTTCTAAATCTAGACTTCTTGTGTTCAGTAACCTTCAAAATTACAAACATTCCGTATTTTTGCGTTGATCCGTCCGCGCTTTAAGGGTAGGCAAGAATACATGCACGAGAATCCATGCTTGTGCTTGGAGGTATTGATGATTCGAGCCCCTCCCTTAACCTTTTCTTTGATGAACAAATGAGAAGCCAAACTAATGGACAATACATAGCCATAGGTGAAGTAAAACTTAAAGGGTGTCCTCTTTATAAAGGTTCCACTAATTTATCCTCGGAGATATCTAAGAAAACGGAAAATAATTAACACCGTTAGGCACAGTAAGGATAATGGTGTGACTGCGTGTTATTCACAAAAGAAATCTTTCACAGGATAATTTTTAATAGCTTACCTCCTAACCCTAGGGAATTTATGCTACTTACCAGCTTGTTACTTATTCCATACCTACGTTTCTCTTTGAGGATCTAACAGCCATTTTGTATTTCAATCCTTTAAAGCCAACCTTCCATTACGATTCCAGTCTCTGGAGCAACAAAGAAACCTTCAACCTTGCAGGAGGAGAGACTGGGTTCGACACCCAAGAGACCAAGTTACCGACCTACTGGAACACATCCTTCTCCAAGATCTGCCTCGGTATGAAGATCGGCCAGCAGCTTAAGTTTGTTGTGATAAATAAGCACGCTGATTCCCTGCATTCACTGATTACTGATGGACAATACCGCGCCACCTCACTGGGTCGTAACACATGGAAGACTTTAATTGGTTCCCAAGCTTCCTTGCAGACCAACTGTAGCATGGAAGGGTTCAATGCTCGGTGTCGCTTCAGAAGGGCTTCAAAAGCAAGAATTGGTATCCTTGGTAACCAGCAGGACGACTGCGGTTCCTGTAACTCCAGAATCGGGTTTGGTACTGGTGGTGATCGGGATGACTCCAACACGTGTGGAAACCAAGCAAGGCTTTCTGCAGACAATGGGGACAAGTTTATTAAGGCGATTGGATTTATCTTGGTTAATTGAGAAGTAACGGCGGATGAAACTCAGAAGCCACCATCTTTTTGTTTAACATAACCACGTAAACTGATGCCCAAACTTGTCTTAATCGTCGCCCCTTTACATGAAGTTACTCTTAGTTCAATGTAGGTTATAATATTTAACTGCGCAATGATTTCACGCTAGTAAAGCAAACATGTATTTAGAACACTAATACCTAATTTTTGTGACCTCCTTTGCTAAGGATTTGCAAAACATATATATACGTATTTGGGACTCGAAGTATATGGTTGGGGTATGGCTGGGAATGTACCCACAAGATTCTGCAAGAGCCAACGGACAATATAAGTGCGCCGAATCCTGCTTTTATATGTAAGTAGAATTAAATAAAATGAGGAAAACAGTCAAGCCGTCTTTCTTCGGGGGATCTACCAAGTTTCTGTCAAATTTACGTTTATGAATTGAAAACGCTCTAGTATCTCAAAGTTAATTTTCATAAATTCATGAATAGATATAAGTTGAGATTGTGAAACTTTGGCTGAATGTATCACTGTGTGAGTGGAAAATCCTTTAAAACTTCTAAATTGACTCAACGTTCTCCACAGGCAACTGTAATTAATGCGAACGCGATGCTAAACAGTACAAAAGGCAGTGGGTTCCCTGTGGTTAAACAAGAGTTTAATAGATTTGACGCAACAAAAGAAAAAAAAATGAAAAGCAGAGAAGTCCGAATAACCAGTGAATGATTGTCAGTTGAATATGCCCAAAACATAACATGTGGAAACTAAATGCTCCTCATTGTTTAACGTGTAAAAGTTTCCTATAGTGTTGGGGTGTCCACGTATTTATCACTGAACACCAGCAGATTACGACATTGTATTACACGTTTTAACCCTTCTAGCCCCAATGTCCACATGCATATTCTCCTTACTGTTCTCCATATATTTCCTACTTTACTAGTTGGGAGAATTTGATTAAACATCAAGACATTTCATGTCTGATGATCATTTCCTTTATTCTCATGACCTCTATATTTGATCAACTTGTGATATTGTAGGGAGAAATTAGATGCTTGTCAGGTGAATGATTTGATTCACTCTACTCATACAAGTTTTGGCCTTTTTAAATCTAAGGAACAACTAAAAACGTTAATGATGTTTTCTCGTGTGTGTACAATAGTGAACGTGCATAAATGATTTATTATATCAGCCTGGCTTAGTCCACGTGATTCATACTGGTTTATGATTTTTCAATGTTTCTTGCAAATGTTCTTAATCCGCGCGTTCTGCTCTTAAGGTGATGAAAATCAAATTTTTCCTTAATATATGTGAGCCATACAGTGGGGGCGCGGTGCTGTAGTGGCTAGCGCGTTGGATTTCAGATCTGAAGGTCGGTGGTTCGACGCCCAGTCCCTGCCATCGTGTCGTTTCCTTAGGCACGAAACTTAACCCAAGTTGTCTCTCTCTTCCCAGGTGTAAAAATGGATACCGGCGACATATTGCTGGGGGCAACCAAACCAGGGGCGAGTAGCAATACTCATAGTTGCTTAATGCTACAGAAACCGGGTTAAGCTCTGGCCGTGTGCGACTTTATCTATCTTTTTTTCTAACCTCTTGAGCTTATTGACAGCCACACAAGAACTATATTTTGACACTCCTTGTGAGGTACAGGAAGTTGATTTGCGGAAACACTTACGGATTCACTTTCTTTCCTTTCTGGCCGTGTGGACTCCTTGGCTTGCGCGCAACTTTATCTACCTATGCGAACCATACAAGTCGTGAGAGTAAAGGAAAAACATCATCATGATCAAGGAGAAACTGAATCTACTCATCCAATCTGATTCATCTTTACCTTTCCACGCTGGGTTATATGAATAAAGTCTCTATAATTGTTTGACACTTCAGGTGGTTGAATTATCCTTGATCCTTGTAATTTTGGAGATATTTATCCCATCTCTTTTAAATACTCCAGTCATCAAGCGCATCCCGCTAATTTTGTTGTGAGTTATGGCTTATTCCTAAAATTCCTAACAGGGAGGACTCACGAATCTATTACTCGCAGGTGCGGCCATCTTGCAAAGGAGTTCAATATTTGGGAATTTTGACTGAAACAGGGTATTGTTTTTACAAGCACTGGCTTAAAATAGGTTCAGTGGAAAAATGTTCTTGTAGCATGAGAGATCGGCGTAAAAATTTAAGAAGATACGCCCAAGTAGTGCTTCTGAAAAATCATGACGTGAAGTGGAGAAGAAGCTTTTATTATATAGATACGAGTGTTCTAGTGGAAAAGAGACCACGAGTGGTGCATTTTCCATATCTTTACTAGTTTGCGTGCTGAAATTGTGGAGGAGCAGGAGGAGAAGGAGGAGGAGGAGGGAAAATAAAATTTTGGAGGATGAAATAGAGGCCGTGATGAGAAAATTAGGATACTGTTGAGTCAAAGAAATAAATAAAATGGGAAAAATGTTTGTCTGTTGAAATTAAATTTTCACTTATAATCTGTGTAGCTGGTTTGTTGGCGCCATCATTAAAATGCACAATTTATGAATCAGTGAACCGAAAACAGTTTTCTATTATTTAATAACAATACTTGTCTACAGTAACAATGAAAGCGACAAGAAATGGGAGCTTGCACAAGAACTTCACGGTTCAGTGATTTTAAATTACAAATGAGATGCGAGTTGGCGCTTGTTAGTGAATAAAACTTTTATGCACTTCAAGCAATAGAAACTACGGTAGCCAACCAGAATGCTTTGTCCAAACAAGTCAAAAACCTGTCAAACCGGTTATACCAATCAAGACCGCCACAAGCTAAAAATAGAACATGACGTGATTGACAAACCAGTCAAACCGGTTATACCTAATGAGATTCCTGCGCATTTTATTCATTAGGTCAAGACAATAGCCAATGACGTCACCTACTTAATTTATTGCTGCCCTCTTTAATGAGATTCCTGCCCAAAAATCCGTAGTAAAACATCTCTACTATACAACTAATGAAGCCGTCTTTCTTCGGGGGATTTAGTGATAATAAGGAAATTCCCTGCAACACGTAGGGTATAATAAGTTACTCGGGCACAGTTAGACATTTGATCCAAGTGTTTGGAATTAGGAATAACAGATTTTTACCATTTTGTTATGAAAGAGCGTTCTTTGCCTGGGATGTGGTTTTTGTCAGTGTGGTGTGAAAGGGGTAACGGATTAAGGCTTTATCAGGTCTAAAAATGGACAAATTAAATATAATCAAATATCTTGGCCGAAAAGGGCCATGATTTTTTGCCTCAGTGGGTAATAAAACACGAACCAAGTTTGTGACTGGAGTGACTTGTTCCCCTATTCCCCCTCACTTCCTGCTTGGGAGAGTTGAAACGGTTGCAATATTAAGTTTCGATGGACTATACCAAGGTTCTGTCAAATTTCCTTTTATAAGTTGAACACGCTTTAGAATTTCAAATTTAGAGTGGAATCATTTGCAGCATACGCGTACAGCTGTCGCTTTAGCGCGTGGGAATTTTCTTTTGTTTTTTAACCAAAAAACAATAGAAAATTCGCACGTGCCAAAGCGACAGCTATATGCATACGTTGCAAATGATTCCACCCTTAATTTTTAGGGTGATATGTTTTATGATAACATATAGCTGAGAAATAGCTACGGAATTCTGAATGCCATCTAATGAATCCAAATCAAGCTGATGGTTGAGTCGACTGAAAAATTTGTGAAACTTTGGCTGAATGTATCATTGTGCGAATCGAAAAATCCCTTTTAAACACTGTTATTCGACTCAACTTTTTCCAGAGGCAACTGTAACTAAGTCGAACGCGATGGTAAACAGTGCAAAAGGCAGAAGGTACCTGAGGTGCAAGAGCATTTTAGCTACTCTCTCCAGCTTAGGTTCCCTTCCCATTTCCCTTTCCCTCCTTCGTTTTGTGTTTTTGCCTAATATAACAATTTTCATACCCACCCAACGAATGAAAGCTCGAACCACAGGAAAAGTTAAAGGAACAGTATCACGAGTTGCGCATGCGCGAGCCTGATCGCTCTTGCGCGACTCTCGCGCTCTTTGAGATTATCGGCCACCATTATGGATTTGTCGGTAAGTGGAAATATTTTGCATGTATTTTGCATTTAATTAGGCGGCTGTCGTGCGCTACCGCACGTCCCGGGCTCATAAAATGGAAGTTGCTTCCTTTTGCATTCCTTTCGTCGTGGTCGTCCGTCACTTGGACTTAGTCCTCTTGGTGTCGCGCGGCCAACAGAGACAACTGCACATAAGGCTTACTGAACGAGAATGGTATTGCTGTCATAAATTTTCCATCTATGATCGCAGAAAATTTCAGGTAATTTATTGACGAACTACATTGCAATTGCTGCAGAGGTGTAAAATCATGTTTTTAAAGGGAATACGGTGACAGATCGTGACAGTACACGAAGGGCTAATTATGCCAAGCAGGTCACCCAAGGCCAATGTTCCAAGTCTGTTTTACTTCTGTTTCGCAAGTAGTGGTGGTTACGAAAAAAATTTATGCTAGAGAGGAGTCTAATTCCGTTGTTTTGAGTATTGCTGCCTATGGAAGTTGAGTAAAGGTAAGGGTGCGTTTCTTTGGGAAAATCCAAATCCGGATTCTTGTATCCAAAAACGGATTTTGCGTTTCTTTACCTAAATCCGAAAATGGATTAAAAATCAGGGATTAGTGATCTGAAGAATCCACACTCCGAGTGGATACATAAGATCAAATCTAAATCCGGATTTTTAGGATTCATGATCGTTCGATCATGAAAATTCAGGTGATTATTCCGTTCCATATATTTGAAAAGTTTTCTCCAAAAGGACAGACCGAAGCATTGACACCTCCGGATAACTTCATTTGTGTCCCATTTCTGTAATTCAGGGACCAGATTTTGCTAATTGTGAACGCAAATAGCGAGTTTACTTGAACTACTGCAGATACTGTCCTTGTTTATAAATTATTTGTATTCCATTCTAGTTGAATTCTAGGGCAGTACGAAAGAAATATCGTTCTGATATATAAATTGCGTGCCTCCAGCCTGTCTTGTCATGACAAAATAATCCTTTTTCGGATTTTGCGTTTCTTTGGTGTCGAAGAATCCATATGATCTGGGATCACAAATCCGTTTTCGGTTTCTCCCAAAGAAACGCGCCCTTTAAGCGTTTAAATGTTTATGTCCCTGTTTTTGAGGACATTTGGTTTGGTAAGGGTCAGCGTTTACACAGGCAAGTGATTACTTAATTCCTTACATACCAGAAGTCCTAATTGTAAATAACAGGTCACCGGAAACCAAGAACTACTAAACTTCTTGTTTTTCCTTAGGAAAAGGGGAGGGGGGGGGAGAGACTATCGGCCGCCTGTAAATTCTTCAGAATTTCTTGCTAATTTTATGTTAAACACCTCGCTCAGAATTTATCATTTGCCTGTTAGGAAACATCTTCTGCCCCTTCAACGTGCTGCAAATGCAAAAGTGCTTGCATTACAAAACGAAAGGAAAAGAGTAACAGAGGATGCTCTTGCAAAGGAAGAAACGTTCTCTGCGGCAGCAGCTGCAAATGTGGAACAAGGGATAAACCTTGCAGGAACAGGGTATGTGTACAGTCTAAAATTGCCTGAATCTATTATCAGGCCGATTTAGTTATAAATTTTCTGCGCCTTTCGAATTTTAGGGTTCGCTCCATAACACATCTACAGGACCCGCTGAGAGGAGAGTGAGACCAAGAGTCGATGGTTTTCGTCTTTCAAATGCCTCCGATGTTTCAACCAAGGAACAGCAACGACTTAAAGAAAACCGCGACGTGAAGGTATTTCATTCTCACTTTTATTTTACAGTAGCTTGTCTGCATGCTGAGGAAACTTTGTTGTTATAAGAGTGAATACTTTCGTGCAATTTATGCCACGTGTGTGAATTTGACGTGCGTGTTGCTCTCAACTGATGCCACGACGCTCAAATTCTACACATTACCACACTGACCCAGCTCAAAATAACAGAAAATTATCTTCAACCATTTTTACATTCTGCCTCTGTGTTTCTTATATCTTCATTGATGTGATTCTGGGAGTACACGTTTACTCACTAACCCTAAGTGTTTTGCTTACCATAAAAAAATCAATTATTGTTATGGATAGGTCTGCTTTTTATATTCCTGATGATTATATAAATTGCTTGTAAACGTTTGTAGGAATTTATTGGCATAGCCATACGAAGTCTTCGCAGGGGGTAGGAAGTATAGATTATATCCATACTCTCCTACCGAGGATGCAGAGATGCCTGATGAGATCAATGGAGCCAATGAAACCAACCTAGCAAGTGGAGCCACTACAACAGCGGAACCGCCAGCAGGCAATGTTGATCCTGGCCCATCAGGGAGTGTCCCAGCTCCTTAGTGGTGTGTTTGTGGCCGGTGCAGGCCGATGCCACAAGAAATCGAGAACAAATGTTGTCGGCAAAGAACTTGCATCTCAACAGCACGTTTCAACAGATTATGTCTAGATCACGATGTGTTGCAGCTGTCTATTCGCAACACAGGCGATATACGTGACGATAGGAAGGATAACAGCAGGCGGTCCTTCCGTAAGGCGGCCTATAGACAGTTTATATTGGCCAGACATGGGCATCTAGGGAAGGGCAACCGACGTGTGTACCCTTCTTGTGTTGTTCTCAAAATAAGGGCACAATACCCCTCAGTCGCTGGGGTATATATGGGGTATAGGGAGCATTAGGTTATGTTTTGAGGGGAGTGGATTTCTTTCCACTCTGTCATCATTCTTGAACATATAATATATTCGGAGGCTACAAGTCTAATTACTATAACAAAAGTTAGAACCAGCCCTTTTTTGAGCCCCAGAAGTGACCAGATTTTTCAGTATACTCATCAGTATACTTTGTGCCAGTATAAAAAAAAGGAACATCACATTCGTTTGATATTTCAAGCTCAAAAATATTGCATACCTAGTGTATGCAAAATTGATTGATTTTTACCGAATATATTGTGGAAACGTCTGGAGCTAATTTATAAGAATGAAAAATACATACATATTCCTAGTAACTGGACCTGACGCTGTCTGTAATCTATATATATTCCAGTGACTGACAGGACAACCCCCCAATTCATGACACCACTTGTACTTCTTGCCATAACTTGTTTTCTTTGTTTATTTTTGACTAGATATCATTGGTGTAAATAAGGAAAGCACATATTTGTTTCATTGGTCTGGATCAACACTACATGTGCTCCATTATCTTTTGACTACATGGAACAAAGATCCAAATGGTTACTGTATGTATATTACAAATAATAAGGAATTATCAAATACATACCTGCTAAATCTACTCCTGCTTTTCAAATGAATCAGACTGATTATCTATAAGGTAGTTATTTCTAAACAAATCCTTTTTGGTATACTTGTTCCTGATAAAAGTTGCATTTTACCTCAGACTTACATGTACTGGAAGCAGTTGAGTTATAAATGTAGTTTTAATTTCATTTTCACAAAATAAAATTGTCAGCAAATGAAAAGCTGCTGTTATTGTTTCTCATAATAAGATTATTTCGTTACTAGGTGCAGAAAATTTAAAATACAGTTTACAGTTTACCTCAGACTTCCTGGAAGCATTTTTTTTATGATTGTAGTTTTCACTAATTGACAGCAAATGAAGAGCTATATAAACATACTCGTATACATTGAACTTAAATGTACAATCACTGCTAATTACAGCAACTATAGAAAAATAAAAATTGGCAAAGTTCACTGTTCCTTTGAACACCTTCAAAGAAGCTCTATAGCATAAGTATCAACGTTCCATAGGTGATGGGATGTTCTCTTCACCTTTCTCCGGGTCTACGTTTCTAGAGGGCACATTGAACCTGCTGCGCCGTTTGATTAACTCGGTCGAGGGCGGTGGAAGTATGGAAGCAATCGTAGGGGCCAACAGACGCGGATCACTATCATTGAGTGAAACATTCCTGGTTACAATGTCAATATCCTCCATACTAGCATGTAAGATTCTGGCCATGAGAACTGGTTTGTATTCATATCCCTTCTCAGCCTTCAGTATCTTCAGGTCCCACTGTTTTGTACGCTGGTTGTACTTTCTGGATACAACCTGTTCTCCAGTCTTGTCTTGGCCGTAGGGAGACCCAGGTGATAGTTCCAGTCTATCTGATCCTGTAAGCTCTGTAACTGAAAGCCAGAAACACAAATGGAAATAACAAAATGCGACTGGTTTTGAAAATTGGACATCACAGCGTTCAAATATATGTGACTGTTAGGCTGAATGTTCAGTGCAAGAATGTGTTAGTTAAAAACTTTCAGACTGTGTCTAATGATCACGTTGCTTGATGTGTGAAACTCAAGTTTCAATAACTTTCTATCTAAATATCTGTATATTAAGTATTCAATGACATAACCTAATTGATAATTTACCCTTTAGACACAAAGATTGATCAACTTTAAATGTTTCCAGAAAAGACTTTTTTCGACTATGTTGTATACAGTGCACCTCATGTAAAGTTTGGAATCCAGTGAGAAGAATTTGCATGCTGATCATAATAATAACTGTCTCGCTAATCGCCCAAGCAAAGTACAGCAAGGACGCAGCTCGACAAGGTCGGACCGAAAGCATGTGTAGGCGCCGCTGGCAGCCGCTGTACGGTCCATGCATGACCTTG
>Ga0126336_10000825_pt1 | contig 14364 bp, 10 predicted proteins | sample SidCmetagenome_FD_92530 | JGI IMG/M metagenome (GOLD analysis project Ga0126336, IMG submission 92530) | Coral microbial communities from El Islote,Puerto Morelos, Mexico - Siderastrea C C metagenome | ecosystem: Host-associated > Invertebrates > Cnidaria > Coral | place: El Islote,Puerto...
ATATACTGCAGCCATAATCTTGACCCTTTAAAGGCAATAAAAAGGGATTTAACGAAGATTTGGCGAACGTTTGAACGAGATTTAAGTTCTTCGTTACTAAGTGGGCATGAAGGATTTAATCCTCTCTCAGATTTATCGGCGTGAGTTGTTGCTTCTATAAATTGAATTTCAACTTGGCAAAAACCGGCGTTCTTAAGCCTTAAGTAGTCAAACATCCGTTTCCCATCTTTGTTCAATACTAAATGATACCACGCTTTTGACGAGGACGTCGACTGACACAAAAGACAATATTTTACCAAGAACAGACTCACAACAAACTGAACTCGGCCTTTTCAAAAGCAGCGCATTGAACATTTCTTGAGAGCCTGTCTGTTCAACGCACACCACATTGGCTAAGTAACGTCAGTAAAGGTAACACATTTAAATTATGCTACTAACAGTCTAACTTTGAGCCTTTTCATTTCTTCGACACAGTCGAAGGATTAAACTCAAAGAGTGGCCATTCAAATGAAAGCTATTGAGAAACACTTTTCTTTAGTTCTATGTTTTGAGTCTGTGTATTAAATCCTTAAGTGTGGCCGTTCAAATACCGAGTAGTACTTTTCCGTTGTGCTGTTTATTATTCTGTACAAGGCAGTTCTAACTTTTGAGTCTGTGGATCAGAAATCCTGAAGTGTGACTATTCAATGAAAGCTGTTGAGCAATACTTTCCTTTGGTGCTGTTTAATAGGCTGTACAAGGTGGTTCTATATATGAGTCTGTGGATGACATCCTAAAATATGACCATTCAAATGAAAGCTACTGAGTGGTACTTTCCGTTGCCGGTGCTATTTATTATGCTGTACAAGGTGGTTCTAACGTTTTAGTCTGTGGATAAAATCTCAAAGTGTGACCATTCAAATGAAAGCTTCTCACTGGTACATGTACTTGCCTTGTGACGCTGTTTAAAAGTACGCTATTCAAGGCTATTTGTTCCAATTTTTGAGTACGTGGATGAAACCCCAACGAGTGACCATGCATACGAAAGATTTATGTATGAATCACTAGTAAGACCATCCAAATTATCTCTAACTCAGTATTTTTTAAAAGGAAATAAAATGTTCATCTTTTAACTTTCACTTTGGTGCAGTTGGGATTGAGAGGGCCAATATACCTGAAATTAGAATTGAAATATTAAAAGGACAAGGGCCTATGAGACTGTTTACTAGGGAGTTAACTGAAGTCGAAAATGATTCAATCATGTGCTTTTAATTCGTGAAAACGAAAACGAAAAAGATCAGTATAAGCCTTTCATTGATGCGGTTAAGGGACAAAGCCCGTTGTAACTGAATACATTGAATGTTAAGTAACAGTTGAAATCGAGGCGGTTGACAAAAAAATTGTCTCAATACATGGCAGGTGCGAGACAATGAAACAATTGAATGAAGTCCGGACCGCTAGGTTTTTTAAGCTTACGTTAATTTGACAAAAATAGTAAGAGGTTTCATTTGAAGGCTCACACTTAAGGATCACATTCATGCACAGACACAAAAACCCGGTACCGAACTAGTCCTCTACTAGCTGTCATTTGAATGATCACACTGTTTTTTTTCTTTTTTTTTTTTTCCTCACGGATTTGAAAATCAGACGTACCTCAGTGTGTGTACAGCATAACAAACAACATCACAGGAATATTCAGTACTACTGCTGCCCTAGTTAGATCGTGATCACTCTTGCATGGGGGTGTTTCCCACGGACTCAAAGGTTAGAACCATCTTGTAAAACACGATTAATGCTACCAAGGGAAAGTATGTTCAGCAGCTTTAACAAATATGTAATTTTACCCATAGAAAAGTTAGAACCAACTATGTGCAGCATGATAAACAGTACCGTAGGAAAGTACTGCTCAATAGCTGCCATTTGAATGGCCACACTTTAGGACTTAATTCAGGCTTGTGAGGGGCGAATCAGCAGCGGAGTCAAGTATAAATATCAATGTCCATACATTATAAAGCAGTCAAGAGACGAGAAAGAACCTAGGCCACTAACAAAGGGAAACTTTTGTTGACTAAACACGTAGCATTTAAAACATTAAGGGAAATCAATTTCATTTAGTGCTGGCAGACGTTTAATAAATAAATGTATAATGATGCCAAAGCGTAAAATGTCTGAATGAAATGCCCTCAATTTTGTACCAAAAAACTCCAAGATAAAACGCCGGGCAGAGCGCTTTGCCAGGTTTCAACTATACGACAATCCTTTTATCGGTTTGTAAACCAGAAAAAAAGATGAATGGTTCCCAGGTGAGTGATATACAATGATGTATTCAGATAGCTTTTTTATCTAAAAGAAGCCAAAATTTGAGCTTAACAAAAAAAAAACAAAAAGAAAAGAAAAGAAATCAGAAAGAAAAGCTACCTACTAGAAAACTGAATTTTATTTCAGTTTTTCTCTAAAACGTTTGTCGTTTAACATCCTTGAGTGATGTGAGTATTACTTTAGCGCTACTTGACGAAGTAGCCCCTGAGTTACTCATAGTTTACAAATACAATTCACAAGCCTTTTGGTCTTTCAACGCTTACCTTTTGACAGTTTTGACAGCCCACACTTTCCATGAGAGATGTTTAGTTAAAAAGACTCTGCCGAATTAATCTACTTTATCGCTTTGAGAACTGCCTTCTTCGACTCTAATTAACAAAAAGCGATATTCATTTGCTTTATTGATGTGGGGCACTTAAAAAGCTTTGTTTAGAATAAAATAACTTCCACAGTAAATAAGCTAAGATGTTGACTTTTCCAAACAAAACTTGGCGGGAATAAATTAAAATAACTGAAACACTGGATCACTCAAACACAGCAATTCGTTTTTTCTTTTCGTTAAGGACTGACCGAGATTTTACTTTCAATCAAATATACAGGATTGTCCCGTCCACTTTGATTATTACTGTACTTGTATCGCATCGACGTCTTAATTAATCTTTAATTTATGTTAGCTACAAACACTTAAATAACTGAAGACAACATTTTCCAATATTCAAACAAAAGCTTATCTCTTCGATCGTCGATTTTTACAATCTGTTTGTTTAATGTCCTTTCTTTACTGTAATTACATCTGTTACGCCTGGCTCTTTAGTTCCCGCAGGGCTTAGTTTGGTACTGACTCCGTAAATAAAACTAGCGCCCACTGTAGCCCGTTGCAATAACGGTCCTTGATGTTTCCCGCCCGCGCTTTTCCTTACTGCTTTTAATTGTTCTCACTGTAAGTTAATCTGTTTTATTGTTGAATTTTCTTTTGTTCTTTGTTCCTCTTTGACAAGTAATAATTATCTTAATATATAACATGACGTGTAATCGGGCTGACCGTTTCAGTGAAGTTTTCACTTGTTGAGAGAAGCTTCAGATAGGGCGCCCTTCAGTGTTTTCGTATATAATCTTTAGGTAAGCTACACAACAGATTCCTTCAACTAAAAAATGTAAATTTGTCTGTAACACGTGAACGTAAAAGTGAACTAAGTTATGAATGGCTTTTAATTTGGCAACTAATAACATCTTATAACACCCGTCATCTTTTCACCAATGTTTTTCAGTTACTATTTAAAATGACCGGGACCTGGAATTTTACGAAACATGTTGTTTGGTGTTGTCTACTTAGTACTGCCGCTACAGGTAAGTCTAAATACTCATTTATAAACATTTTGTTTAGACAATTGGTTTCACTCATGATATGAAAGTAACCGTTTTTCAAAAGCGCGCGTAAGAATCAAAACCGTAAAAAAAATATAAAAGGAAATGTTAACAGAGAAACAACTATAGCGAATTCCGAACTGCCTGAACTTTATGCCCCTTTCTTGGTAGAAATACGATTTTAGCAACTTGAATTGTGGTAATAATATATGATTCAAATGTAGTGACTACGTTAAGTTAAGATTAAGGTTCCCGCCTTTTGCTTCCCACCAAAACCGTGAAGTTGAACACTTTGACTTCACCTAGTTTCAGGCGCGTAGTCTCAACGAAACCCGCGGCGAATCTGTCTCGTCAAATCCTCCATATTTTAAATGCTTTGAACCCTCGTGCCCTTGTTAATTATGTTCAAACTTCCCGCGTTTGGGATTAATTTATTTTGCCGACTTGGGAATCTCTGATAATGTGTTTGAGTGTGTTTTTCGTTTGTAATTTGTGTTGCAACGCAGATTTGTTCCAACAATGATAAACGTAAAAAATCCCGTAATTCCCAAGTGGCAAATAAATCCCAGAACGCGGTAAGTTTGAATAATTTACAGGGACACGAGGGAACGTTCTTAACGGAAGACGTGAAGTAGCTCAATTGACGAGCCAAATTCAACGGTGTTTCTTCGCGGCTACAGGCCTTAAATTAGGCGGTGAGGTCGTTTGTACATAAGCTGGTTTTTCGGTTTTTCTTAGAAATAAGGGTAAACAAATCGGTAGTTTTTTCACGAGTCGAACAAATTGAATATCTTCAGATTCTTAAGTTACGCACTTATAAACGTGCTGTTCATCATTTGTTGAAGATTTTATTGGGAGTCTCCGAAACTTTTCCGATTTTTCAGCAGAGTTTTAAATGGTATCACGCTGTCAAAAAATATGTGCGATCTTAGCAAGCATTACATTAGTGTTCTTGCCCGGGGGGGTATTCCCTTATATAAGCTATATATAGGTATGTGCGGTGCCAAAGGGTATGGATTTTGAGCCTTTTTGGTCTGAAATAGGGTATAGATTTTGACCATTTTGGTCTGAAATAGGGTGAGGTTTCTGCACTCTGATAATGGGATCCGGTATGGTTCTTAAAAGAAGAAGCTATCTTATATTTATTTTCTTCTAATTGGTAAGGAAGTTATGAATCACCATCAATATACGATCTTTTTGATAACATTTCTTAGTATCGCTATAAGGATCAAATATTGCCCGTTTAAACCGTTTCAACCATTGCTTCAAAATTTCTTGTCCAACACTTGTCAAACTAAATTTGCTTAAAACTTGTTGAAAGTGTGTTGAAACAAATTACGGTTGGTATAAATTTTGATTTCTACGTCTCAGTTATGGTGAAAGCCTGTTCAAGCAGTCTCAACATTTCCTTTAAATGAGCAATTTTAAGCGAATGCTGAAGCACGTGTTAAGCTCTAGCGTTCTTTCTGCCGACATTACGCAAGGAATATACGTAAATACTAGAAAATAATGGCCAGGGGTCATTTATAATAATATAAATTACGTTTATTACGGATATGTCAAGGATGCACTATGAACAGGAAACATCACTCACTGGTAGGTTGATAAGGCTGCCTTGTACCGTATTTCTTTCACTGCCAAAAAGGCAGAAGTAAATGATATAAAAATTTCATTGTACAAATTGTCGTAATACAATTACGGCACCACTCAAACGTGCTGCTCAATAGCTTTCAAATGTTCACGCTAAAGGGTTTCGTCCAAACACTCAACATTTTATAGAACAGCCAAATGAAAAAATTGGACTGGACTTTGGACTGGACTCTGGACTGACTATTATTGACTTGTAAAAATATGAAATCGACTTAATATTTTACTAATCATTTAATAATTAAAAATAAAGTAACATTTTAAATCACTTAAAATCATATTAAACACGTTAGGGATGGCCCATTAAATTTTTTCGGTGGGGGAAAGGGGTGGTTCATGGGGAAAACATTCGACTTTAGTGCTCATTTTACTTTCAAATTCGTCGGTTGATTGGCCATTTCCGCGAGAGGCTCGCATAAAAAACTTCTGTTATCTGGCACGAATTTGAAAATAAAACACGTACCACAGTCAAATGTTTTCTTCATTTTATTTCTTCATTTTGTTTGCATGCCAGGTACTGTAACCCGCACAGTAATCGGTTCTTCGATTCCCCGGTTTCAACATGTCAACACTTTTCAAGCCAGAAAACAAATGTCTTTTCACCGACAGGCTCCACGCAGTTCGAAGTTTATGTCGCGCGAGCTGCGCGCTGTTGTGGAGGAGCGTGAGTTTTCTGGTAAATTTTTAAAATGTCTCTAAATAAGGGATGGGCCATTTTATTTTTGAGGGGGTTGGGGTTGGACTTTTGCAGAAGAAATAAAAATCGTGCATGACGGCACAAAGCAAAAAATTTATCGCAAACTAGTGAAATGAAATTCACAGAAAGCTTTTGGTCACGAAAAAAGTCATGTAGAAAAAATCCTCCCCCCCCCCCTCCCTGAAAAAATATAATGGTGCATCCCTAACGTGTTTAGTATGATTTAAAGTGATTTAAATTTTACCTTATTTTTTAATTATTAACTGATTAGTAAAATATTAAGTCCATTTCATATTTTTACAAGTCAATAAAAGTCAGTCCAGAGTCCAGTCCAGAGTCCAGTCCAAAGTTTAGTCCACAGTCCAGTCCAGCTTTTCCATTTGGCGAACCATCTTTTACAGCACTATAAACATTGCCACACGGAAAGTTCTGTTCAGGAGCTTTCGATTTGAATGGTCACACTTCAGGAGTTTATCTAAACAATCAAAAGTCAGAACTTTTACAAACAGTGCCAAACGAAAAGTTCTGCTCATCAGCTTTCATTTGAAAGGTCGCACTTCAGGATTTCGTACCTAAACTGGAAATAATTAGAACTGCAACACAAACGTCATGGTTTTACTCTAGAATTAAAAGGATAATTTGTCATTCTTAGCAGTCTTCATCAGTTAAACAAAATGAGGGAAGCATGCGATTGTGAAATAAAGGAAATAAATACATGTTTCACTGATTACTAAGACATATGAATGGAAACCAATGTACGATACGGAAGGAAAATTGCTAGTCAGTCTGTTGATTGAACTGATCCTCTGACAGCTCTTAGAGCAGATTGCTTCAGGTACAAAAGAGACCATATTACGTCATTACAGGGTCACACTTCCGGTTCACTAGTTACGAAGATGAACCATCACCTCTTTTGTTTTTGTTCCATTTAGGTATTATGAAACAATACTCAGCCATGGTTACAAAAGGTCGAATAACTTTGAAGTATATTCAAAGAAAACAAAATGTCAAAGATTATTTTGCTAGGTTTTAGTTACTTGTTTATTTCTCAGATTCAAATCCCTTGTTGTTGATTGTGTAAAAAATAATCCTACATTTCACCTTTAACTAAAACTCATTGAGCGGTAATTCTTGTGTTGGTCAGCGATTTTTTTTTTCGATTATTATTTTTTTAACAAGTATGATTTGGCGCGCTTAATGAATAGTGACAAATTGTGTCACTACTTTCTGTCATGGAAAAACAGAAGAAACGGATTATGCCAAGGTCACAGCCCAATCCCTACGCCCCAAACGGCCCACGCTCATAATTTGTCATAAAAATGTTTGAAACTGCTACATTTCATAGATAATAATCTTTCAAACTTGTCGCCAAACGATATAAAGCCTGTATAAAGCTGAATCCTTGTTTCTCAAAATGTTTACAACTTGTTCAATATATACTCTGGTTGGTGCCACGATTCTGTTGCCTATTATCACTGGTAAGTACACAATACACCGGTTTAGGCGTCTTAGGGTTTTTTTCGCTGAGGAGGAATGGAAAACAAATAGCTCCAACGGAAGGTAACGAAAATAGGTGCTCTTTGTTAGTCAACCAACCAAAAATTAGAACCAAAGGGTAGAACCACATTGCACAGCATATAGGTAGCCCGATAGGAAAGTACTGCTCTGTAGCTTTCTCAGTGAATGGCAAAACTTTAAGAACGTAAGGATTGAACGGGCTGCAAAACTTGCTGTTAAGTAAATAAGAATTGGTCAATAACAATTTCTTGTTATATTAATTGTTTCGTTAAATATCGAAAAAAGGCGGTCTAAGTTAGTCATATAACATCTTAGTGGGTTTTTTTTGTATTTTTACTATACGATACTAACACTAGCGACACATGTTTTTTTTCAGAAGCATTTAAGTTGATCAAACCAGAAGAAAATGAGGCAAGTAAAAATAAGAGGAAAAGTTGAAAAAACTTGCTCAGTGTAGTATAAACAGATACTCAATTAGTACTTTGACGATTTTTATTTTTATGTAAACAACAGTGAGATAAAAATCTATTTATTCACGTCTTGCTCATACAAGTGCATGTTTACCCACGACTATATCACACCAGAAATCAGTTTTAAATAAACGAAATATCTTTATCTTTATGATACTGTATTTTAGTTCAGGGTTAAATTATCAGTAAAGTTTAAGTTAAGATCAAAATTAATTTTAAACTGTTACAAGCCGTATGGAAGTATACAAGTCTATTATTTTGTTTTTTAAAGGAGAATTCGACATATTTGTGGAATGTGAAAAAGTAACTAGGGTAACAAAAACACTTACCAGCTCCAGCACTCACTCAACTTTATCAAAATATTTGTCTTACTTTTGGGATAAACCTTAAACGGGATTAACTTTTAAAATAACACCTCGGCACGTGTGCATCGTCAATAGTCAATACAGCTTGTATCATTTTTCGCTGCTTTTAAGTGAGTATTATCTCATAACCCAGTGGAAAGCCATGAATAAATATGTAACCACTGAGAAACAAGGACAATTTGGTTGTGTTTACGAGGTGGTCGGATTTACGGATCTTTTATTCCATTTTCAGACGCTTAAAATACTACAGACTGCATACGTTTTTTGTTTCGACCAGAATTCCAAAGAGCTAGTAATTAAAATAACGAAGTGCACGTTTTTACCCGAGGTTCCATGTCCGTCCGCCTCACCAGCAGCTGGTTTTCATTTAGGTGCTTTACGTCCAAGTCTGCGCAATTAGAGTTTAAAGATGCTAGTTTCTAATTGGTTCCTACTTAAGTAGACACCATTGGCTATGAGTTCGTGTCGTCTACGACCCAATTTAGTGAAATAATGATTTTATTGTTAAATATACCGTCTAAACAAAACTTTCATATTGCAGTACTTAAAATTACACCACCGTATGACCAAGAGCGAAATAAAACAGTATTTTGCTGTCGACACCCAGGAAGAAGGTAAGCCAGAACATTATTATTGCATGATACACAAACAACGCACATACTTTTGCGGTCTGAACCATTTCAAGTCTAAGAAATCAATGGCAAATCAAGTGTACGCTTTATTCTGTGAGAGTTTTTAGCGACAGAGCGACGCCTAACTATAATAACATTAATTTCATACAGCGTAGTCGCATTGGAAGTCTACAGCGCCGGTCAGAAAAACTGAAGACAGTTCATGACATTCCTATATGATTTGGGGCCCTATTTTCCAACTTAAGCATATCTTGTCTTTCAAGCATATCTTGTCTTTCAAAGCAAAGTCCAAACCGTATTTGCAAACAACGTAGGTGCCAGTCTTAAAAAGAACATATAGTAGCAGCTACTTCGACTCCCTGCGCTCTGTAATTTTTATTTTTTTGCTAACACAGTTCCAGAATATGACATTACAAGCCCATTCCAAGCTGATGAGTCTGGAAACTTTCTCAGCTACAAGCTACACGAGCATGCGCGAAGAAAGAGAGACGCTGACGAACCAAATGCTTGGTACTATAAAATGGAGGCATTTGGAATGTTACTTCATTTAAACCTTACCAAATCCAACAACCTTTTTGGGCCTGGTCTGGTAGTAGAGAAGATTCTTAAGAATGGAAGCAAAGGATACAGTGAGCCCCCTCGAACTGCCTTCTACAATGGACACGTGACATCCGATCCCAATTCAGTTGTTGCCATTAGCAACCACAACGGATTGGTAAGTGTGATTGTACTTTTTTAATTGGCGGGTTACTTAAGCCTCTCTGTCAAAGCAACGTCTGGTGCAAAAGGCCTGTTCAGGAGAAAAATAGTTATATTGTATGTGAATCAAAGGCCATGTACCAGGCCAAAAGGCTAAAACGGCAGTTTGGAAATGGCCTGTTATACACAAAAGGGAACGAATTACTTCTAACGGGAGTTGTAGGCTTAAGCGAGCTTGAGGTTGAGTGAAATAAACCATGAAACGCCTTAAAGGCAGTAAAACGCCTAAAGTGTATCAGGTCTCCTCTCAGAAGGGATCTGAAACCTAAAATGCCCACGTGACAGAAATACATGTCATCAAAATCGTTGCGTGATTCGGAAGTAACCGAAAATTATTAACAAAAGTAGCATCTGAATATGGTCACTGATTATAGTCACATAGATTTTCCGCATTTTTGGCAAGTTGTTAGTCGTTTGGGTGTATGATTTTTATTCGTGCTGGGTAAACTCATCACAGCCCGTCATTAGACACTAGTTAGTTTGAAAAGGTCCGTCGAGTGGCCAGTTCAATCTATATCTTTCTTTTTCATTTGTTATATAGTTGTTATACTGATCGTTCTTATGCTCAATCGTTTGTTTGTTGCTGTTTAACAGAAAGGACTAGTGAACTTCATGGAGAGCTCCTTTTTCATACAACCGCTACCCAATCATCTCGCAAAACATCATGGATCGTCTGGCGGTTCTCGGCCACATCTTATTTACCGACGCTCTTTGGATAGTATTGAAAACAATGGTAGACGCCCAGGTTAGAGATGGTCTGAATTCAGATTGCATTTTGATCAGATTGACGTCAAGATACAAAAAGTGGAAACGTGTGTTGAATTTGACAAGAAATGACTAAATCAGGAATACTTTGTAACCATTATCTGTTCTTTCAAAAACAGTCGCACGATCAAAGAGAAGCGTTTCCACGGAGGAGGAAGAAAGCCAGAGCTTCTATCGAAAAGCAAGATCAGTCGAAGATAAACACATGGAAGTTATGTTGGTTGCCGATCACCTGTACTTGGAAAAAATAAACAACGACGATGAAGCCACTGAAGTTCTCTTGACGCTGGCTCACATGGTAAGGAAAAAAGGTCTTCTGTAGAGTTCACCATTTTGCATTTCGATAAGTAATTGTTAGCTTCATTTATCACTCATAGGTGAATGCTATGTACCATGACAGTAGCATTGGAGATATTAAACTGACTCTTGCTGTTGTAAGGATAGCGCTGCTTCACCAAGGCGTAAGTATTGATCGAATGGATATGTAGCCGGAAACTCAGACCAGCTATATGGCGAACTAGGGTATGCGGGTTGCGAAATCTGCTAATGTGACCATTTCCAAGAACGCCAAGCCTTTTCTAGAAAATGCCTAGCCTTCTCTTGAAATGACTTTCCTTTTCCATGAGGTCAAAATGGATTATTTCCATTTTCCGAAATACTTAGCCATTTCTGAAAACAGAACGTCCTTTCTTGAAATGGGTTTCAAGGTGACATAGGCCATGTCCGGAAAATGAGGTCCCTTTCCTAAAGCCGTTGCCATCACCAGATTACTTTTTCCATATTAAGTTCCAACTTTCTAACTGAGAATGAACATAGCACGGAGGGACTATCGTGCAATCATATATATTTTGTTTCTTCAAGTGGCAAGTTGTTGTCATTAATTATTGTTGTTCTTATTTTTAGCTTAGCTACACAAGCAATGACGGCAATGGAGCGAGACTGACTGCTATTGAGGTGTGGATAAACAGCAACATGCCCATGTCAGATGCTGATTCACAACATGCAGACCAAGTTATACTTGTCACCGGGTGCGTAACAGTTCACACTGAAACCCGACAAAAATTTAGTGTGGACGCTCTTTGAGATCAAATAACGTGCGAATGCGTTTTGTAGTTCTAGATAGTCGTTGCATCATAGTTTTCTTTAGCTTCACCAGAATGGAATAAATACACAATTTTTAATTTTTTACAAGAAAGCTGTAAATGAAACATATATATGTATATAACTTTGAAAGCGTGTGACCTTCGTGAGCTTTTAAATGTGGAATGATTTTTGGTGTTTAGGATTGCATGCTTTTAGACTGTAAGTGCTACAGCTTTAAGTAACGCCTATCTTTTCTCTTCATTCTTTGCCAATTTAGGAGTGGCTTTGGAGGTTAGTATCTCTCTTTTCACCCATCAGATACTAAATAATCATTTAAAAAGGGAATACTCCGTGATCACATTCATAATTTTTGAAATCTCCGCTATGACATCTCCCTTGGCCTTGCCCAAATTCAGTTGTTTTTCTTCTGGAGTCCACGATAAAAAAAACACTTCCCCGTTGCCAGGTTACTTTCTAAAAATTATTCAGGTTGTTTTTGAGACCTTTGCCTTGTTGGTTGGTTTGCCAGCCCGACAAACAACTGTTCTAGTTAAATAAGTGAAGCGACCGTTTTATTTTTGTTTTTGTTGCTGTTGTTGTTTGTTTGTTTATTTTTTCCTTGCTTGAGACTGTCCAGTAAAGGTGACTACAGCTGACAGAGGGGTTAAAGATGCCGTGTTGGAACCAGCCTGCAATTTCAACTTTTGTTTGGTTTAGTTAACATCTACCATCAGACCACTTTTCCAACCGTTCTCCGTTGAAAATGTTGGTAATTACTGAAATATGTGTTCAATCGAGTTCAGAGCTCCTCGAAAAAAAAAAGAACACGCGAGCTAGCCGGAGAGATCGAAAGCAATCAACTCAAACACCATGTTGATCCCTCGTATGGATTCTGTGTCCTCTACACATATCGCACATGTAATGAGCATGATATCTCTAATTCAATTTTCCAGGTTTGGCAAAAGCTAACGCCACGTGTTCAACTCCTTATGGAGTCAGCGTAAACAACGGAGAACTGGGACTAGGAACATCCATAATCATAGCTCACGAGGTTGCGCATGGGTAAGTACATAAAAGAAGGTCCAATTTTCACCGATTATTTTAATTTCTGGCATGGATAAGAACCAAACTGTGACTTTCTGGTTCGGATAAAAAAGGATTGCGAGGTCCCATATAACCTGCTTTGTGGAACTGTAACGTTTCCTTGATAGTTTAGCAATAAATCTAAGTGCCACATCGACAACGAAAAAAATGGCACATGGTCCCTGGTACAACGAGTGACGAAGCATACCTGGATGAAATTGTTATAGCTTGCTAGGGATAATTTTATTAATCAAATTTAGATTACTTTTCTCAAGCTTAGACCCGGCTTCATCAGGCCTAATACGATCTTTTTTTCAGTTACAACTACCCTCTTTACCCATTTGGTAGGAAGGTAGATGATCTGAGCCGGGTGTCATAAATTAACTGTCAAAAGGAGCAAAGATTTTCTGTTTGAAAGGATGGTGTCCGGGTGGTACATAATATTTTTCTAAGTAATGCCAGGAGCTTGCTATAGGCTTGCTTAATTATCGTAAAATAATAACTGTAACCAAATTGCCAGAAGTTATATAAGGCGATGAAATGTATAGTAGGGAGAAATAAAATAAAATTTCATCAGAATGGCAATTTAGCTTTCTCTTACGCCTGTCACAAAAATTGAATTTCGATGAACCGTTCATTCACTTCTACCATTGTATTCTTGCACGGCCTTATCTACAAAAGGCAAATTCTTCCCAAAGTCAACTAAACACTATCCTTAAACGTCATGTGGTTGGTTTATTTGCTCCAACAGGCTTTTTATTGGTCACGACGGTGGGAAGGCAGAATGTCCTGACGGGACGTTCATCATGTCCACAGCCACACCAGCAGGAAAAGAAGCTTGCAAATGGTCACCCTGTAGCAGTAACACAATGCAAGCGTTCCTGAGGTAAAAAAATATATAGCTACTGAGGCTGCGGGTGATTAGCTTGTTTTCTGTCAAGGATTAAAATATATATATATATATATATATATATATATACACCTGTTTGAAAAAACGTTGTAGGGTGAAACGTGTAAACGATGGACAATGCGGCATAATGGAACTCTGGGAAGATGGCATGGGCAAGTTTGTTACTGGGTTTCGTTTCTTGATATTCAAAATATTTCCTTTCCAAGATAATTTAAAGAGTAAATTAAGGCATGCTGAGTTATTATAATGTGTACGTGACTAAGAATAGAGGCAAGAGTTCACGAGGTAACACCACAGAAAAGTACTGCAACCTCGTTCCCAGAGTCTCTCTCTCCCCGCCCCCCAGAGCGAGAGAAGAGAGACCCTGGTTGGGTCTGGTCACGTACCTCCTGGACAAATTAGAACATAAGGGAGGGGTCCTCTAATGTCAAGTATTTTGTCGCGTTGTCGTTTGTCGATTTCAAAACGAGGCTATCAATCTCGCGCTCCGACCGCCATTAAACGTGTCACATTACGGTTTTGCGCCCCATGAAACACGTCGATCGAACATGCAAATCAGCTTCCATTAAACGTACAGGGCATGCGTAACAAGATGCAAAACTGTCAATCATGCAAGTCCCGAGTGTATATCAATGTCATAACTATTGTTTCTGCTCTCAGCGTTCAAATCAATGACCTATTCATCGAGGAACAATGCCCGTAATTAGGAAAGCCATCGCGGTTTAACCTCTATTGTTAAAAATAATTCACACCTGAAATTAAAATAAACGTG
>Ga0126336_10000826_pt1 | contig 14359 bp, 15 predicted proteins | sample SidCmetagenome_FD_92530 | JGI IMG/M metagenome (GOLD analysis project Ga0126336, IMG submission 92530) | Coral microbial communities from El Islote,Puerto Morelos, Mexico - Siderastrea C C metagenome | ecosystem: Host-associated > Invertebrates > Cnidaria > Coral | place: El Islote,Puerto...
CAAATTTCACGTTGATCTGACAAGGAGAAGACTTTCTAAGAGCCGATTTTAAAAGTGGGGTATGGTCCCCAAAAAACTGTATCGAAACACCTTAAATGATTCATTTTAACGGCCATTCGAAACTTTTGAATCATATAAAGGTCTTATTTCTCTCTCAGAGTCACATATCGTTGGGTTTTCTTGTTATCGTCTATGAAAGGGGCGCAAGCTTTTAGTTTTCAATGGCGTGCGTAATTTATCGATCTCGAAGTTTTGCGTATTTTGGTGTCTTGAACATCTTGTTTTGTGAAAGATGCTGCATTTTCGGAAATTAGATTAACAGGTTACTAGTAGTTGTCTGTGCTCTTCATTGCTTTGTTTCAAATTCTTTGAATGATCACCCGAGAAGGACTTCTGGCGATGTCATTGTTTGTCAGCCATTTTAACTTCCAGACGTCACGATGGCCATGATCATTCACCGCGCAATTCCTATAGGAGCGATTGACAAGTTCACCAACCCCCCCTGCGCCGCTGAAATTTAAAGATGCGAGCGTGAATTTTGTGATACCTGTTCGCCACTTTTGCGGCCACAACAGACAGTGCGTAAAGTCATTTAAAGTAGAAAGGTATAGAATTAAAATATCTCTATGAAATTTGGAGTGTTTATTGCTATAATGTTGAGAAAACGGCACATAAACATCCGGGTCAAAATAGACAGTCGTTATGAGGTTTATACGACCGTATTAAGTTCATGGACTCGTGAAAAAGGTACAAGCGATATATCTACAAAACTAAATGATACCATCAGCCTGGTATTTCAACGAATTTGAACTTTTTAATAATAAATCTGCTCCAAACGAATTTATTTTTGTACCTGTACAGGGTACGATTGAAATGTGAATTCAAACCTAAGGTATGAAAATTGACACCTGAGATATCGATTTCCTAAAAGCTTAGGTTTTGCTGAATAAGTCTCTGTAATTTTTTTTCTGGAATGATTGTGTAATGTTTGAGAAATAAATTTTTAAAATTAACATGTTTTAACCAGTTGTTATACCTTAGCAAGTAGCATCGCGCGCGTATTGTCACGTCTCACTTGTATATCTCTCCTCTTTCAATTAAAGTAAACCTTTTTATGGAGTTCGAGTGGAAAGAAAGAACGCGAAAGAATAGTCGATGGCCAAAAAAGAGGACACTGACAATCTCAACATCGATGAACTGTGGCAGGCTTTCGAACTGCAGACATATAGAGACAGGAAAGGAGAATGCTTTATTAGGGTATTAAAATGTTGTTATCACCGACATCGGAATTAAAATGTAAACACGCCTTCTAACATTGCAAAACAAAGAGTAAAAACCAAGCAGTTTTCCTTCGCTTTGTTCTTCGAATCTTTCTACTCTCTTTTCACGCTTGACGGTTCACACGCCAAACTTTTGCTACAAATCTTTTTCTGTTTCGATTTCTTCGTCTGTTCCTCGATTTATAGAACTAAAAATCCGCTCCGCTCCAACAGTCGGTTAAATGTCTTGCTACACGCAGCAGTGTAACATCTTACTTCTTTGGAAAAACGTTTGTGGCCTCAAAGTTAATTATCACTCCTCCATTCACGAGTTGACTCATAGCTCCTTTGATTGTCCAGAAGATTTAATACATGTAGTTTTGTTTACAAAGCAATTACAACAATGAATAGTAAGTTGACGACATAGGATAAACACAGAAGGCGTGAGCATAAAAATGTGAAAGCCCGCGGCTACATGGGAGGTTTGGCTAAATCAAATCTTCGCTAGAAAACGAATGTTTTCCAAAAGGAAACAGGGTAGAAGGACGAATCGGACCGAGCCTAAGGGTGACCTGACTAAAACTTAACTTTCGTATTGAGAGTTTGCGTTTGAAGACAAAAGAAGAAAACGTTCCATTTCGTTGAAAGGAAAACTTGGAGACTTCAGTCTTCATCTATAGCATACCTGTTGTTGTTGTTGTCGTTGTTGTTGAACTTTAACCTCACTCCAGAACAAAAAGATGGCAAAGTAAGAAAACACTCTTACTTGCAGAACTCCAGTGAATGAACTGGTCTCTCGCAGAAACATGCACTAAGTGGAAGAAGCTTTTTGGTGCGGCTTTTATCTCAGGGATAAGCTCATTCGACATTCCGGCACGAGCATCTATGATGACTGAAGACTTTTTCACTTGGCAATGGTACACACGACTCAGAGGATTTCAAAATTCACCGAAGAACTATTAAACATAAGACTACGGCAATCCTTCACAGACAGATTATTCCCGTGCCTTCAAATTTAACGACGAAACGATTGAAGTTCCAAAATAAGGCGTTTTTACGCAGCTTTCACAGAGACGCCATGTAAATCCACGCATGATTTAATATGTCGATCAAATTCAAGGATTCACATTATTTTTCTCGTGCAATTTTGTAGTAAATGACTCCTCGTGATTTTTTGGAAGGTTACAGATTAGCCCAAGCTTTGCGCGGGCAATTCCGTTAGCCTTTGGAGCGTCAACTTTTCGTCGACGTTTTTCAAACTGCGCTGGAAATATTGCTTTTCCTGGGAATAAGCATGAAAATTATCCAGCCGCTGTGATTCGTTCCTTGTCTAAATTAAACCGTTGTACTGTACGAGATACACTCAAGCAAGAATTCCGTTGACCGCCACCAAGCCCGCCATTGTTTACGTTGTTGATTTAGACTCGATTGGGTGCACTCTTTCATGGAAGCGAGTCTGCTGGAAGTTGTTCTGATGTTTCAAGAAATAACTTTTTTGCAATTAAGATATCCCAGACCCATTCCCTAGTCTCCCTCTCTGTCTTTTATGGCTCTTGGTAACAAATAAACGTGCCCTACGTACACGTAGGAAAAATGATTACTTCTTATTGCACCCTCAGCCTAGTGGTTGACAGGTTATCAAACGTCCTTAGACTCCAAAACAAATTTCTCTCTTACTCTGCAGGGTTAACTGTTTTTGTTGAGTAGCTTTATAATTTTGATCATGGATTTGACATGACCTTAATTTCATTACCTCTACTTTGTGAATTTCTTCCTGACATATAGTACAGACTATACGTAAAACTACGAATCAACAAATTTAGCTCATACCTTGGGCTGGCTTTTTACAAACATAAAATCTCAATTTTCCACAGTCCTCCTCAACCTTCTCACCATCGTCAGTTTTCATGAGAAGGCATTTCTCATTCATTTTTTGATCGATCCACACATACTAAAACGCAGGAAAAAGAAATAAGTTCTATTAACAGGCCACTGATACATGTATGCTGCCATAACTATGCAATGACCCCCAAAACTTGCGATCCTCTGAAAGAAGCTCCCCCAAAAAATAGCGAGCCCCCGGAAACAATACCCTCAAAATTAAAAAGTAAGTAGCTTTTCTCTTCAAAAATACAAATGGGGAAGAGGGATAGCCCCTGTTTTGTAGCAAAACGTAATACCTCATATCAGCACCCCAGATGAGATTCGTCTTAAGTCGCCTTTTGCAGACCTACGAACTCTAACAATTTTGCGTCGAGACACGTGATTTTACCAATTCTCTGCATCTCAAAAATTTGAGAAAACGATGTATCGTAAAATTGATTACGAAATGACACTTACACCTTTGAGAAATTCAAATGCTTTTTTTACTTGTCAATCAAGAAGAAATTTCATTGCTTTTCAAGGCCGGCAGTTTGAGTTTTAGAAGCAGAGTCAAGCTTGATCAATGTCTGAAACTAGTACCAAAAATTTGAATGGAGAGGCAAAATTGGGCCAACCTGTTGACTGTTGAAGTCAGAATACCGCACAAATGTGCTCAGCTAAACTATAGCCACTAAATAGGGCACTATGGCCACGTTGGTTGCGGGCATTACCGCTAAATCTACCAGACAAAATAGAGAGCCCAAATATTAGCAGCTATGGATAGCTGTTTGGGCCTTGCTTAAAGGCCTCATCAGCATGGATTAGCTAATACTTGGGCTCAGGGATCCCACTTGAAGAAAACAAGCGAATGAAGTCCCACCAGCCTCGCATTTCATTCGCTTGTTATCTTCCTGTGGGATCCCTGAGCCCAAGTATTAGCTATACCATGCTGATGAGGCCTAGCAAGGCCGAAACAGCTGTCCATGGCTGCTAATACTTGGGCTCACTATTTGTTCTGGTAGATTTAGGGGTAACGCCCGCTACCAGAGTGGCCACTGTGCCCTATTTAGGGGCTATAGTTTACCTGAGCACATTTGTGCGGTATTCTGACTATTGACTGTTGAAGAAGCCCAATTAGTTTCGTCCGGCTTACGACTGCTTACGGTTGAGTAGTGATATGGGCACCGAATAAGCAGTTTTTTTGAGGAGGAATCTAGTTAACGTGAGGATTGTGTTGGGATGCCACCACGATAAAAGTGTAGCTCATAGATGAAATGCGCGGGAATTGCGGTAATTTGTGAAGGAATAAATTATGTCATAGGGCTTGCTGAAATGTCAACTTGTCAAAAAGAATGCCTCGCATAAGAAAATTGCGTAAAAAGCGTATGCGACACAGGGACAATTTTTGAAAATAAGGAATAGGAAATTAAATTAATTGAAAATAAATAACAAGGCTCTAGTTAACAGGATCTAAAATGATGTGTATGGCTTAGAAATGAAAGTACATCAGTACTTATATTATTTTGTCTCTGATTTTAGTGACAGCATAGGTACTGTCACTCCCAACGGGACGTGAAAGTATGGATGTATGAAATAAAAATATACATATTGAACCGCGAAGGCCGGCGTAACAATTACACGATCCCCTTTGTGAACAAGACTTTGTAGAAACACATGTTCCAAGTGATGTGTGACTAAGAAATAAATGTATGGCCATGCCGGATTTTTTAGTTTTTTTTTTTGGTATTATTCGGCCACGAGCGGCTAGAGGGTTCGCAAAAGTATTCTATCTCACAACACTCACCGCTCGCGCGCACTGTTATTTAGATATGGGGAAAATTGATCTACGCGCTACCCAGCTTCGTTTTCACAACTATATTACACCCAACAAAAGAGCCCTAACATGGCTCTTAGACCCCCAATCCTCAACACCCAACCCTCACCCAAACTTATTTCAAGACATCAATTATAAATATGACCATAACCTTAGGAAAAAACTATTCCGAAAGCGACCTTTTCCCAGGTGTGTCTGACGGAAAAACACAAACAAAACGTTCTAAATCATTAATGTCTTGCCATTCAGAGGTGACAGCTAGAATGTTTACTGCAGATAATCTAGCCGAAGCACCCGCCGGACTGAGGACTTTGACTTGTTTGCATGGAATGTAAAGCCGTATGTCGTCGTGTCCAACCAACATGATCCATTATCTTTGACAGCTCAGGTCCTGACAAAGCCAGGGTTATAGCGCATTCAGCCCTGAAACCATCAAAAGTTTCTCCATTATCTGATCCCATCTCCTGCAGATATCCCTTTAAGCGAGCCTCAGCCACAGATGAGCTGAAGGGCGCATCAAGTATGCCGCCTTCGGGGGTAGTTGGGCGAAAAAGATATCCTCTCGACAAATCGATCTTTAAATGTCCAGGACAGGGCAAATCCTTATTTGCAGGTTGCGTTTAGCTCCAAAAACATTACTATCATCATCTCTCAAGGCTTTGCCCCAAACATGGTTAAAGAGAAAACCGTCATCATTTGGGAATCTCAGAATTTCTGGCACTTTCACCTGGCCCATATCCCCAGGCCTGTCACCACTAAAAAAGACTACCTTAAAATATGGCTGGTCTCTTGCTAAAATAAAACGTTGTGTTGCAGAAATATTTGAAGACTGCAGGCGTTTCTCAATCTGATCAGCTAATTGAGCAAGCTTATCCACAGAGAAGGATGAAGCCTGTTTTGGTGTTATTCTTGCCTGTAACTGCTCAGCTGTTACTAAACGGCGATAATCCTTAACAGACCTATCCTCAGCGGGATTACCGCGGCCAAGACGTTTGTCCCACTGTTCGTCACGCCCAATAGCATGGAAAATTGCCCTTAATTTGCCAATATATGAATCTACAGTTTTATAAGAAACTCTTAATGGGCAAGCGCAATCATGTGTGCCTCCTTTCCTTAAACGAGGACACCCGTTACCATGAACTTGGGTTTCCCATTCTTATCCTTATATACCAAAAAACGGCAAACATCGCGAGGTGTAACAGTTGCTATTGTCGGATACCCCGGAAGGGAGAAAAGGAAATTCTCTAATTCTTTCTGAAGCAAATCTTTTTGTTTAGAGTAACTAGAAGCTTGACCAAACAAGGCTAATTGTTGAAGTCGACCATCAATGGCGTTCACATCCACATCCAGAGGCGTACTGTTGAAACTGTTCATAATTTTCCCGTTATATCCGCATTGTTGGCAAAAACGGAAATCAAAATCATTGGAATGACTACACTTGGGACATCTTACAGAAGGGGCAAACAGCTTCCCAACCACAGGTAAATCCTGTCAAGAGGAAAAGGAAACACGATTATGAATAATATATTAAAGTTTTATTTCAGAATTCACACTGGAAACAAAGATATCCAAAATATGATTCACTTAAGAACATGATTGTACAATTCTTTTGAGCAGCGTTTCGGAAATAATACAACTCTACAAAACTATTTTCCAAAGTCTGTCATTTAAAGTCATTCACACAGCACTTTGGAAAACACATAGCAAAAGCCCATAGATCCCCGCATGAGGAATCCATTCTTGTTTAGAAGGAGATAGAGGGGCTCCAACATCCCCTTTAACCGCGAGTCTACATAATTTTCTAGCAAAGTTCTGAATCAAAGGCCACCAGTACTTCTTTGGATATACATCTAAGACAACAACTGTGCAGGTTCGTTGATGAGCGTTCAGAAAACGTAAAACAGAGCCCAGCAGAGAGAAAGGCGGGAAAGCGTAGGGGTGCTCCAAAAAAGGAGCTCCACTCGATAAATCTTGTGCAAAAATATTGACGCCAGAAGATAGAGGCGACGGATGTGGAGTAAAATGTGGCAAGGGAAAACCATCCTGATCTGTCATTGCGTTTGAATCAAGTGCCATTAAATCGCAAGTGTGTCCCTTCGTTCCACCAAATTCCTGCTGTACTTTTGTCCATACATCCGGGTGAAGTTTACAGTCAAGGGTTGTCAATCCGCGAGAGGGTACATCCGCCTCATTTTCATTCGTTGGGATATATGCTAGATAGAGGGAAATCTTTAGCTTCGCAGTTGTGAAGAACAACTTCTTAATTGCCTTGTTCGAAGACGTACTCCTACCACCTTGTCTTTGCCAAGAATAGACCACCGCCTGGTTGTCAACTAAACCAACTACCCAAGCATTCCTCAGGGAGTCGGGAAATGAAAAAAGAACTTCATCAAGGGCCAACGCCTCCTTCGCGCCTGCTTCTCCTCTGTCCAGTAGTCAGAGACTTCGACAGTACGATCACTAAGAGTTACTGATCCTCCCAACCTGAGGCTGAGGCCTCCGTTGCCAAAGATATTCGGATATGACGTTCATCCCTCCGAGGAAGTGGATTATCCCATGTGCACAGAAAAAGCCAATGCGAAATCTCGTCCTTCAGTGCCTTTTGTACCCTTATAGGTTTGGATGTGCCAAGGGCCTTGGAAATGGCATTACTCATTTTCCTAGTAAACAGTAGCGCTCCCAGCACTGCTAAGGAGAATGATACACATTTGCCTACAAGCGTTGGAGACTCTTTACTGAGATTACTGAACACTCTAGGGTTTGTTGAACAAGATTAAAAAACTTCTCCTTTTTCTCAAGAATAAGATGGAAAACCTCCCGAGAAGAATCTGACGGAACCCAAATATGGAACAACCATACGCGGCATCACGATGGTTTTCGGCAAACCCAGAAAATATCCAAGTTTGATCAAGAAGTAAGCTATTAAAAAGGTAGCTGGTTTTGCAGCTGTTAAATTGTGTTTGTCGGAACTTACAAAATCTGCATAGGCGCCTTGTCTGGGTGATATCTGGAGTTGTCCATTATGATGATCATGAATGCACAGTGAGCACTGGGGATCCCCATAGAATAGAAAAATTAGAGACCATAAGACAAGTTAAGTGGTAGACAAAAGGAGATATTTTCCAGCCAGAAGACAGGGTGTATTAACCAAAATACCACCCACCCCACTGGATTCCAAAGAATGTTCCACTCGACTCGGTAAAAAGAAGACGATCATACGCGGATTTATCATCTAATATCGTCTGGTAGGTGTCACGGCCCACATATCGTGGAAGGTTCGAAAGAGTATCTAACTTGAAAGGCATGTCTCTCATCCATAAGATTAGAAAACGAGCATTATGACAAAGCCTTGGCTTTGTAGACTCTACAGTTAGTGGGAGGACCAAATGAGGTGAATCAACCTCTCCAACTCTACCGTTAAGTGAAATGGTCTTCGTTCGCAAACGATCGAGTAAAGGGCTTCTCACAAAATCCGCAAAAGGCTTACATGTCATATTGTTTTTGAAATGTTCCGAGGTTGGACGATCAGAACTGTATTGTTTTCCTTTAAAAGTTCCAGAAAAAGGTTGAAAATATTCGAAAATCGATACTTTATCCCTAATCCATTTCAATACTTGAACTTGTTCAGTAGATGGAAGTTCACCAACTATCTCCTGCCACTGGCCATAATGATTATGAACTTCACCAGCACGGAAACAGGCAGGGTCTCTGAACCTTAACATTGTGGAATCTCTGAGTTTATCACCTCGGATTATCTGGTCCATTGATTTCCTAGAAAATTCTGTGACTGTCACCCCAGTGCCGACCCCACCGGAGTTCCTCAACCAGTCAACCCAATTGAGTGGCTTTGGAGAATACTGTGTATAGGCGAGAAGTTTTTCTTCAAAGTGAGAGTCGTGCTCCCAATCCCAGATCAAATGGCAATGAGATGTCTAAGGAGAAGAAGGGAAGAAGAAGAAACCATTAGGTTCACGGAAACGTGAATGGAGAAAAACAATCACTGATGGGGAAACCCACGAGGCCAGCAAGGGCTGACAGTCATGACCCAGCATAACTAAGGGAGTTTGTTTAGATTCTCTTTTTCACAACTGTCACTCCTAGCAACCCCTAAACTCAGGAGGACCCTATAAGACTTCTTCTCCAGATAAGAGAGAATATCGGGACATCAAAGAGCCGCACACTACGAAAAGAGCATTTATTAGTTAAGATTGTACAAGGGAACTATCATCGTTGTCAACATCATCGAAATCACAGTCAACAAACTGCTCAAACGTTTACACAAGCATTGCTTTACTTATTCTGATTCATACTCTGAGAGGGTTGTTGAATCTTACCAGAAAAGCCACCCTCTTTTCCGTTTAAAACAATGGATTTTGACATGGCCAAAGCGGTTACAATAGAATCACCGAATCCCACTATAAGGGGCTGCGCTGGCCTTCCTTTCCGCTCCAGGATTCTGCCTGACTTGCCTTCGCCGATTATTCTTCTCTACCTCTGCTACCACGTCTAACACCTCTTCTTGGTCTTTGGCCTCCAGTAAGAGAAGGAAAAATTACAGATCTGGTCGTTGGGCTCGTTAATCTCCCCACGTAGGGTTTCAAAAGCGAACTTGTAGTAGCCCTCCTTTTCATGCTTGACATCTTGAGCAGAATTCCTTAGAGCCTCTAACAGATCCAAGGCCTCAAATCTGTTAAACTCCGGAACGGAACGGGAAGCCATGTGACGTATTCTGTCCAAACGACTGTCTACAGACGACGCAGTTAGAGCGTCCATGGACGTTTTCAACTCGACATACTTAAGCTAAGCTGTAACACCTACAAAAAACAACAAGCAAACCAACTATTAAGTAAAGCCTCCCCATAAATACCGGCCATAACATTTCCGATAAGCGATCTACCCACGCCTCATTAAAGTAGCAAATCATCACCATAATCTTATTTGGACAACTTACCATAAACTATAAACTGTCAGCCGTACTATCTATATAAACATCAATAATCCAAATGTGACAATATAAACAAGGAATTCCACAAACCGCTTGCATAGCATTTCACACACATGAACTTAAATGGAAGACCCGTCGAAAGAATCGTGACATGACGAACACAAGCAAATGGTACACTTCACTGGCCATGATGTTATCATAGTCACAACAATAACAGGCAAATCACACGCTTCACTGGTCTGAACATTCTCATAGTCATAATAATCAATAAACAACTCGCTAAAAGAATCACCTCATGACAATAGCAAGCAAATTACATGCCTCACTAGCCATAACACTCTCACAGTCACAATTATCAATCAACCAACTCGCTGAAAGGGGACATAACAGGCAAATCACACGCTTCACTAGCCATAACATTCTCACAATCATGATTATCAATCAGAAAACTCTTAACGAACCACTTCATGGCGATAAAAGGCAAACACATGCCTCGCTGACCAAACCATTTTCACAATCATGATCGTTACTCAGACAAATCGGCAGACAAATGCATGCTTCACTCATCCGGTCAAAACATTCTCACAATCATGATCATCAATCAGAAAATTCTCTGAAAGAATCACTTCATGACAATAAAAGGCAAAGACATGCCTCACTGACCAAAACATTCTTACAGTTATTATCGGCAATCAGTCAAATAACATGAACCAATGGCTAAAACATTATTACAATCATGATAATCAATCAGAAACCATAACAGGCAAACACATTCTTCACAGGGCATAGCATTCTCACAGTCATGAGAATCAATCAGATAACTCGCTGAAAGAATCACTTCATTACAATAACAAGCAAATTTCACAGCTCACTAGGTGTATAACAACATTTACAATCTTGATTAGCAGGCGCACAAGACGCAAATGAAATAAATACATAATTTACAGCGCCCAACCACATGGAAAACAACGAAAGAATCACTCCCCGTAGGTATGTATCTAAAAACATAAAAACAAGCTCACTGGGGTGATAAAGGAAAATTTACATAAGCCAACCACGTGGAAAATAAGAAAAGGGATCGCGGCCGATCCGAAATATCTAAAGTAACCGTCCCATGGAATACTAAAGAACATGAAAGCCGAAAAATATTACTTCGGCTACACTACAACACCACGCAGATAAAGAAGAAAAAACAGAAAAAAAAGCCCAAAGTGTACCTCACGCTCAGCCGTTAATTGCGCAGCTTGTCCTGCCGCCGGCAATTGTCCAGCTTGTCCAGCCACCGGCAATTGTCCAAGCTTGTCCAGCTTGTCCTGCCGCAGCCAATTGCCCAGCTTGTCCTGCCGCCGCCATTTGCCCAGCTTGTCCTGCCGCCGGTTGAGGACCAAGCGCGTTATTTCCAGGAGCCGCCTGACAAGGGACAGGACCTGCAACGTCTTGAGGCATTTGAACTTCTTCGGCCGGTCGAGGCATTCTGAAAATCTCTTTGCTGACAATTCGTGGAAACATTGGAAAAAAAATTCCACCTTCCTCCTTGGAGCTGATCAGAGACTGAGCGAAGAGGGAGTGTTCATCTAGGCTTATACCTGTTGGTAATAGGAGATAGATCACCTTCTACAACCACTGCTTCATGATCTGCCAGACCTGGAATTACTTGTGTAGATTGAATAAGTGACAGATTGTTGGCAACAAACAAGTCTAAAGTATTGTTATGTCTTGTGGGTATATCAATAATTTGTGTAAGACCATTGTCATCCAGGATACCTAAGAACTGTTCATGTAGGTGAAGACATTGGCAATTAGGTTGATGTTATTTTCCAGCCAATCAAACCCTGAGAGGTTGAAATCACCAGCCAGCCAAACATGACAATTTTTATTGCAGATCTTATTTAAAGAAGTTCCCAGAATGTCCATACTCTCGGCATCTCTCACATTTGGTCAGTAATATGAGCACACGCAGAGATCTTTAGAGCCAACAATGCTGATCTGGATCCAAAGCATTTCAGCCGTATCTGATTTCAAATCCTCAAGACGTTCTGATAGAAAATTATCCGAAACAGCAATAAAAACACCCCTCCAGTGGACGATATTCTGTCTTTGCGATACACATTAAAATTAGGGAGAAAGATTTCACTGTCTAGTACATCAGGTTTCAACCAGGATTCCGTTCCTATAAGAATGTGAGGTTTACTACTATCCAGTAGGGCATGCAGATGCTCTTTCTTGTTAACGACAGACTGACAGTTTACATTAAATAAACGCAGCTTATGTTTGATCCTTTATCTAGTGTTTCGAGGTTTAATTAGTGTAGACTGACGAGGGCCGTCAGAGGACTGCATAAAACAAGGTGAAGACTGGTGCCTCGAAAAAACAACAATTTTCAGCTTGCCTCAGGCTTGTGAATGAGTTTGGATGATCTGCGGACGAGTCGGATTCAAATAAAGGGGAAGAAAAGTTCGGTGTACCGCAGTTCGTACATATCCAGACAGCGGAGGAATTAGCCAAGCCGTTGTAATTGTTTCGGAGCACATGTGTAGGCAACGAGTGTGGAACCTGATGTCACACATGTCACACTGGATTCCCTTCTGATTTACCCTCACAGGCTTAGCGCACAAGCCACAAGGAAACTTGTAATTAGGGCCTAGGTTAAGTTCAACATTTCCGCTAAGCAACAGAAGGGAAAGCAAGAAGAACAGTTTCGAAGTCGGGCTTCTGGAATTCAAAATGGCGTCCTGGACACGCGGTCGAGCTACACGATGAAACGCCTCTAAGCCAACCCAGGTAAGCTCCCTTGGCGCAAAAGTCGCATTCAGATCAAAGTGTATCCTGTTAGCTTGAGAATTGCTGTGTTTCAGTTGAATTTAGCTAAATGAAACAGCAAGAACAAGCAAAAAAGTGGGAGCCATTAAGTTCGTGGCCGCCATATTCCGATACCGATATGTTCTAAAGTTCGTCTCTTTGCTGATGATACGGTTATTTATCCTGTTATAAAATCATTGGATGACTGTGTACAACTGCAGAAAGATCTACAGAGTTTGGAAAAATGGGAGAAAGACTGGAAAATGGAATTCAATATTGCCAAATGCAATGTCCTAAGAAACACAAAGATGACTTGAGCCCATTATCTTCAACTATACACTACATGGCTGCTGCCTTGAGGCAATAGACACTACCAAGTATCTTGGAGTATCTCTTTCCAAAGATCTTAGGTGGAACGATCATGTGAGCCACAACACAAACAAAGCAAATAAGATACTGGGATTCCTCAAACGAAATCTAAAACACTGCTCTACAACCACAAAGGAGAAAGCATATAAAGCTCTTGTGAATACTGCTCATCAGTATGGGACTGTTATACAGCCAAGAACATCGCGCAAGTTGAAATGGCTCAGAGGAGAGCAGCTCGATGGGTCCTTTCACGCTACAATCGTCAGGACAGTGTGTCTGATATGCTGAATTGCCTGGGCTGGAAGACTTTGCAATCTCACAGAGCAATTGCCCGCTTGTGTTTGTTTCACAAGTTTAGTAATAACTTAGCATATGTAGATAATGCTGAACTTAACCCCGTTGCATATTCTTCTAGACGCTCATCTGGGCGTGCTTTTAAGTTACCCATTATTAAGTGTGATTTTTATGTTTTCCTTCTTTCCAAGATCCTTACAGGAGTGGAACAGACTGCCCAAACAAGTAGCATTGTCTAAATCGTTTGAGTCCTTCAAGGAAGCTATCTCTATGATTTTATTAGTTCACATTTTGTATGTTTATTATTTTTCCCTAGTTATTACTTGTTATTTTTTAATATTTAGCGCAGTCCTTTATATTCAGCATTGAATTCGGACTTACACCTAATTGCAATAACGTTGTCATACAAAAATGAAAAAAGGTAAAAGAAAAAACCGAAATAAGAATAAATTAGGCACGCTAACTACATTCAAGGAATTGCTCTGACGATTGGTTAAGGCTCAAAAGGTCTTTAAGGTGGCCAATTTAACTTGTTTCAACTCATCTGATATCAAATTGAAGTAGCACACCGTCGTTCATAAGTGCTTTCACATGTGTGAAGATCTAAGAATGTAATTTGCATGGCTAATTAATTCCTATTTGGCTTTTTTCTTTATTCTTTTTTCCTTTTTTGTATGACAACTTTATTGCAATTAGGTGTACACGGTAAATAAATAAATAAAAATTATAATCCCCTGGCATTCATAGCTCCATGCAAATACATACCCTCGTGTATAACACATGCTGTTTTGAAGTTTAGGCTCCGCGCTTTAATTTTGAGTGTTGTGAATAGTGTGAAAAACGTCCAAAGAAAAATTGAGATGTTTAAAAATTATTCCTCGCGAAGCGAGGTTTATAAATTTGTCGCGTGGGGTTCGCGCGAGGATCGCTAAGGGCGGTCAAATCTCGATCGGCCCGTATATATTTCGATGGTGTCCGCACAGTTGCCTAGCAACA